>OFHG01000415.1_pt1 | contig 17431 bp, 18 predicted proteins | sample 1521931 | NCBI WGS metagenome assembly OFHG01 (sample SAMEA2468438, study PRJEB22500) | soil metagenome | biome: Glassland; feature: Farmland; material: Clay | place: Australia | collected 2013-01-31 | depth 0.55 m
GAACAGCAGATCGTGAGTGCCAAGCAGGCGATGATGGCGCGTGCCGGCCGGCAGTACCTGCTGCTGGATCACACCAAGTTCGGCAAGACCGCCCTGCACCAGGCGGCGCGACTGAGCGAGTTCGAGGCGGTGATCGTCGACGGTGGGCTGCCTGAGGCACAGATGGCCGAGCTGCGCCAGATGGGCGTGAGGGTGGAGGGGGCGGAATAGGAGGGGGCTGAACAGGGCGCGGAGAAAAGGATCTTCATCATGGAACCAACGCAAGAAAACGAAAGCTGGCAAGAGCTGGAGGCGATGGTCGGCAGCGCCAACGTGTTGACGGACGTTGAAGACCTGGAGCTGCACAGCTACGACGCCTGGCCGGTGGCGGCCAAGTGGAAAGGCCAGGGCAAGCAGCCCTACCGGCCGCAGGTGGTGGTGCGCCCGGCCAGCGCCCAGCAGGTGGCACAGGTGCTGCGCTGGGCCAGCGGGCAGCGTGTCCCGGTCACCCCATGGGGGCTGGGCTCCTCAGTGACGGGCGCCCCGCTGCCGTTGCACGGCGGGATCTCGCTGGACCTTTCGGGCATGAACCGCATCCTGGCGCTGGATGAGACCAACCTGCTGATCAAGGTGCAGGCCGGCAAGCGGGGCAGCGAGCTGGAACAGGAACTCAATAAGCGTGGTTATACGCTCAACCACTCGCCCCAATCGCTGGAGCGCTCGACGGTGGGCGGTTGGGTCTCCACGCGCGCCACAGGCCAGTTTTCGTCACGCTGGGGCGGCATCGAAGAGCTGGCCCTGGCGCTGACGGTGGTGCTACCTGGCGGGGAGATCGTGGAAACCGTGTTCGCCCCACGCAGTGCGGTAGGGCCCGACCTGCGCCAGGTGTTCATCGGGGCGGAGGGCACCCTGGGGGTGGTAGTGGAGGTCACCCTGAAGATCTTCCCCCTGCCCGAGCAACGCATCTTCCAGACGCTGGCCTTCGACAGCGTCGAGGCGGGCCTGGAGGCCATGCGGCGCATGATGCAAGGCGGGCTGCGCCCGTTCCTGCTGCGTTTCTACGACCAGGACGAGGCGCGCCACGCGCTGCAAGACCCACACTTTGTCGGCTGCGCGATGTTCCTGGGCTGCGAGGGCCTGGCAGGCGTGGCGCAGGCCGAATACCAGGCCTGCCTGGAGTTGTGCGCGGCGCAAGGCGGGCGGGTGCTGGGGCCCGAGCCGGCGCTGGCCTGGATGGAGCGGCGCTTCGACTTCTCCACGGTGGAAAAACGGCTGGCCCAACCGGGCGGGCTGGCCGAGACCATCGAGGTGGCCCACTTCTGGGACAGCATCCTGGAAACCTACCGGGCGCTGAAAGCGGGCCTGGCGCCCTACGCCGGCGAAGTGCTTGGACACTTCTCGCACGCCTACCCGCAGGGCACCTCGCTGTACGTGATCCTGCTAGGCCAGGCAGACGACGAGGCCCAGGCCGAAGCCCGCCTGCTGCAGGTATGGCAGACTGCCATGCAGATCGCATTGGAAAAAGGGGCGGTGATCTCGCACCACCACGGCATCGGCATCGCCCGCCTGGCTTATATGCGCCCCCAACTGGGCAGCGCCATGCCGGTGCTGGAGCGCATCAAGCAAGCGCTGGACCCGGCGGGGATCATGAATCCCGGCAAGCTGGGGCTAAAATATAGCAAGCCGCGGCGCAACGCAAAGCCGCACAAAAATCCCATGTTAGAGTAAGGAGGGCCCCATATGGCCGAAAAATACATCCTGGTGATCGACGAAGGCACCACGGGAACGCGCGCCCTGATCGTCGACCGCCACAGCCAGATCAAAGGGCAAGCGTACACCGAGTTCACCCAGTACAATCCGCAGCCCGACCGCGTGGAGCACGAAGCCGAGGAAATCTGGCAGGCCTCACTGCACATGATCCAGCAAGCATTGGCGCAGAGTGACCTGACGGCGGCCGACATCGCTGCAGTGGGCATCAGCAACCAGCGCGCCACCACGGTGGTGTGGGAGCGCAGCACGGGCTTGCCGATCACGCCGGCCATTGTGTGGCAGGATACGCGCACCGCCAGCTTCATCGAGACCATCCGCGCCGCCTGGGCGGAAAAGGCTTACGCCCACACCGGCTGGGCACTGGCCCCGGTGTATTCATCGCTCAGCCTGCACTGGATCCTGGAAAACGTGCCCGGCGCCCGCCAAAAGGCGGAAGCCGGCGAGCTGGCCTTCGGTACCATCGATTCGTGGCTGATCTATAAGCTGACCGGCGGCAAGGTGCACGCCATCGCGGCTTCCAACGCTTCGGTGACCGGCTCCTACGACCTACTAAACGATGCCTGGTACGCCGAGTGGCTGGATTTCCTGGGCGTGCCGCTGGCGCTGTTCCCGCAGGTATGCGACGACTCGGGGCTTTTCGGGTTGACCGACCCGGCCGTCTTCGGGGCAGTGGTGCCCATCAGCGGGGCAATCGCCGATCAGCACGCCGCCCTGTTCGCCCAGCAGTGCATCGAGCCCGGCACGGTGAAATGCACCCACGGCACCGGCACCTTCCTGGACATGAACATCGGCAGCCAGCCGGCGATCTCGCACAACGGGCTAAACGCCCTGATCGCCTGGCGCATGGGCGGGCAGACCACCTACGGGCTGGAGGGCTATGCAGCGGTCACCGGTTCGGCTGTGCAGTGGCTGCGGGACGGGCTGCGCCTGATCGAGAGCTCGGCCGAAAGCGAAGTGCTGGCTACCAGCGTCCCGGACAACGGCGGGGTATATTTCGTCCCGGCGTTGACCGGCCTCTCGGCCCCCTATTGGGATTCCTTCGCGCGTGGCATGATCATCGGCATTACGCGCGGCACGCGGCGCGAGCACCTGGTGCGAGCCACCCTGGAGGGCATCGTGTACGCCACCAAAGATTTCCTGGAGACCATGCGCCGGGATTCGGGCGTGGACATCCGCTCGATCAAGGTGGACGGCGGGGCAGCGCGCAACAATTTCCTGATGCAGTTCCAGGCCGACATGCTGGACGCCGAAGTGGTGCGCCCGCTCAACGCCGAGGCCACCAGCCTGGGTGCGGCCTACATGGCCGGGCTGGCAGTGGGCTATTGGGAGAGCCCGCAGGCCTGCTTCGCCGGGCAGCAGATCGAGCGCGTCTTTCTGCCGCAAATGGGTGCCGAGGTCCGCACACGGCTGTACAGTGAGTGGAGCGCAGCGGTCCAGCGCAGCATGGGCTGGGCAAGAAAGCTGGCGGCTGGAGAACAGCCAGCATGAAGCGCCTGAGTTTGAAGGAGCTGGAAGGCCAGACCTTCGACGTGCTCATCATTGGCGGCGGGGTCACCGGCGCTTCGGCGGCGCGCGAGGCGGCACTGCGCGGCCTGTCCACCGTGCTGGTCGAAAAGAACGATTTCGCCTCGGGCACCAGTAGCCGCTCCACCAAGCTCATCCACGGCGGGGTGCGCTACCTGCAAAGTTACGAGTTCAAGCTGGTGCGCGAGGCGTGCAGCGAGCGTGAGCGCATGCTGCGCCTGGCGCCGCACCTCTCCAATGTGCGGCCCTTCATCTACGTGCTGTATCAGGGCTACCCGGAGAGCATGGCGCTGCTCAACGCCGGCCTGACGATCTACGACCTGTTCTCCGGCAGCCCGCTAAAGCGCCGCCACCGCATGCTCAACGCCCAAAAGCTGCTGGAGGCGGAGCCGCACCTGAACCCGAACGGGCTGCTGGGCGGGGGCTGGTACTACGACTTCCTGACCGACGACGCGCGCTTCACCCTGGATACACTCAAGGGCGCCTGGGAGGCAGGCGCCCTGCTGGGAAACTACCTGGAGGTGGTGGGCTTCGTGCAAGAGGGCGGGCGCATCACCGGGGTCGAGCTGCGCGACCGCCTGAGCGGACAGGAAGGGGTGATGCGCGCCCGCCAGGTAGTGAACAGCGCCGGCCCGTGGGTGGACCGGGTACGCTTCCTGGAAAAAGGCGAGCAGAAGCGCATGCTGCGCCCCACCAAGGGCATCCACATCGTGCTGCTGAAGCGGGATTTCCCGCTCAACCACGCCGTGTTCCTGCGCTCGCCGCGCGATCAGCGCGTGGGGTGGCCCATCCCGGCACTGGCCGAGGGATGGGGGTACATCGGCACCACCGATACCGATTACGACGGCTCGCTGGACGAAGTGACCGCCAGCGAGCAGGATGTGGCTTACCTGCTGGAAGTGGCCAACCACACCATCCCGGACGCCAAACTGGGCTTCGAGCACGTGATCGGCACCTGGGCCGGGCTGCGCCCGCTGGTCAAGCCGGAGGGCGAGATGGCCGCCAGCTCGGTCTCGCGCGAGCACCAGATCTTCAACAGCCCGGGCGGGCTGCTGAACATCGCCGGCGGCAAGCTGACCACCGCGCGGGTGATGGGTAAACAGGTGATCCAGGCGGCCATCCGGCTGCTGCGCCAGAATTATGGGCTAAAAAGCTACCTGCCGTCGCGCAGTGCCTACGTACCGATTAGCGGCGGCGACCCGGGGCAGATCCTGCTGGCGCAGCGCACCGCCGCCAGCCTGGACCTGGATCCGGCGGTGAAGGAGCGCTGGCTGAAACAGTATGGCAGCAACTTCCTCAAGCTGGCCGAGATTTACCGGCAAGACCCGGCCAGCGGGCGAGACCTGGGTTGCAGCCACCTCAGCCTAGCCGAAGTGCGCCACGCCGTGCAGGAGGAGATGGCCTGTACGCTGACCGATTTCTTCACCCGGCGGGCGTCGGTGTTCTACTGGAGGCAGGATGGCGGTCTGGCAGCCGCCGAACCGGTGGCGGCCGAGATGGGCCGCCTGCTGGGTTGGGAGGTGGCCGAGCAGGAGCGGCAGATCCAGGCATACCGGACCTGGGTGGCCGCCAACCGCTTCGAAGCGGTGAGATAATTGCGCTATGCAGCGTCTCTCTCAGAAGTCATCGGTTCGCTCCAGAGAGTACCCGGCGCGCGTCTATTGGGCTTTGCTGCTCAGCCTGTGGGCGCTCCTGATTGGCACCGTGGTGGCGGTTTCTATAAATATCAGCCGCCTCGAACTGTGGAAAATCAGTCTGTACGGCGTCTTGCTAGGCGCTTACCTGTTGGTCGAAAAGAAAGCCCACCACCCGCCGCAGGGCACCGGCCAGCGGGCCCATGAAACCTTGCGCTATCTGCTTTCCCTGACCTGGTGGCTGCTGATCCTGGGGTCGGTGCTGGTTTACGCGCTCTGGCCAGTTTCCCAGGTCACGGTGACCGTCACCGGAGCCCTGCTGATGGGTGCCGGCTCAGCTTTGCGGGTGTGGGGCGTTCATTCGCTGGGCGCCTATTATTCGGGTCATATCGAAACCTGGGAGGGGCAAAGCGTGATTCGGAGCGGCCCTTACCGGGTCATTCGTCATCCCGGATATGCCGGCAATATGCTGCAAGCGATCGGCATGCCCTTGATTCTGAATGCGTACGTGGCGCTAGCCCTTTCGGCAGCAGTGATTGTTTTATTCGTCCTCCGCCTGCAATGGGAAGAAGATTGGCTGGCGGAGAACCTGGCAGGTTATCGAGATTATGCCGGAGATACCTGGCGGCTGCTGCCGGGCATCTGGTAGCGAGAAGAGGGGCAGGTTTATCGTTGTTGAGGTTTCTGGCCTGAGAGGGTTCGATAGAGCATGTGCTTGGGGCCAGCGTTGGAGTAGACCTGCTCCTACATAGATACATAATATTCGCAAACAGGAGGAAAAATGATAAACCCGTATGTGGTGCAACTGCATTTTGCCCGCCGAGCGTTCCAGCGCTGCCTGGAAGGGGTCTCCGAGCAGGATGCCCTGCAGCGCGTGGGACCGATCAATTCGCTGGGCTGGATGGTGGGGCACCTGGCCAACCAGGAACAGCGCTACTGGGTGATGATGGCCCAGGGCGAGCTGCTTTTCCCGGAACTGAACGAGCGGGTGGGTACCGGCAAGCCGGCCAGCACCCCGCCCTTGAAAGAGATGTGGGAGGCCTGGCGGCAGGTGACCGCCCGGGCGGATGTGTACCTGGACCAGCTGACGGGAACGGATTTGCAGACTACTCTTGCCTGGCAGGACCAGCCGGCCCAGTACAACGTGGGGATGATGCTGCTACGCAACACCTACCATTACTGGTTTCACACCGGCGAAGCGCACGCCGTACGCCAGAGCCTGGGCCACCACGACCTGCCGGAGTTCGTGGTCTACAGGAGCTGGCTGGCGGAGGCGATGAGGAGGTAGGTTTATGCGAAATCAGACTCCTCCGGCAAAATCACTTTCACAACATGACCAACCGCTCCAAGCTGGCGGTTAACCCCTCCAAAGAGGCAAAAACGGGCGCCGCTCAAGCGGCGCCCGTTCGTAGTCAATATACTTACTGTTTAGTGGACAGAAAGGTTTCCTCCTCCCAGAACCTGCTCAACGGTGCGGGTTCCATCCCAGTTGCTGGTGAACCACGTACCGCCATCCTTGCTCAACACCTGGATGGCGAGGGTATCGCTGCTGCCCGGATCACCATTGTCCGTAATCCATAACTGCAGCGTTGCATTGCCATCAATGGAGACCGGGTTCAGTGGATCGGTGATATCCTTAATGCTGGCTTTGCCCGTGAAGTTCGCCTGGTTCCCGTTGACCCCCATCGAGGAGAGCGTATTGCTCTTGTAAGGATTACACTGGACGTCCCTATATAAGCAAACCCATTTTCCCTCTATACCCAAGGAGTTCTAAATGACTGACGCGTATGCCCCAAAACCCGAACACAAGTTTACATTCGGCCTGTGGACGGTTGGAAATATCGGTCGCGATCCTTTCGGCGAGCCGGTACGCGAGCGCAAGTCACCCGCTGAGCTGGTTTATCTGCTGAGCGAAGTAGGCGCGTACGGCGTAAACTTCCATGATAATGACCTCATCCCGATTGACGCCACGCCGGTTGAACGCAACAAAATCCTGAAGGAATTCAAAAAGGCGCTCGCCGATACAGGCATCGTTGTCCCGATGGCGACTACCAACTTATTTAGCGATCCCATTTTCAAGGATGGCGCCTTCACCGCCAACGATCCCAAAGTGCGGGCCTTTGCGTTGCAAAAGACGATGAATGCGATTGACCTGGGCGTAGAACTCGGCGCGAGGCTGTACGTCTTCTGGGGAGGGCGCGAAGGCAGCGAAACAGACTCGAGCAAAAATCCAGTGGATGCGATCAAGCGGACGCGTGAAGCGCTGAATTTTTTGTGCGAGTACGTGATGGACAAAAAGTATAATTTGAAATTCGCATTGGAGGCCAAGCCTAACGAGCCACGTGCCGATATCTACAACCCTACCACCGGTCACATGCTGGCCTTTATCGAAACCCTCGACCATCCTGAAATGGTGGGGGTCAACCCCGAAGTTGCCCACGAACACATGGCAGGCATTAACTTCATGCACGGCGTTGCTCAAGCATGGGAAGCGGGGAAGCTTTTCCACATCGATTTGAACGACCAGTATCCCGGGCGTTACGATCAGGACCTTCGCTTTGGCGGGCGGGACATTAAAGCCGCGTTCTACCTGGTCAAATTCCTCGAAGATGTTGGCTACGCTGGCTCACGGCACTTCGACGCACACGCCTATCGCACCGAAGACTACGAAGGCGTGAAGGACTTTGCGCGCGGCTGTATGCGCACCTATCTCATCTTAAAGGAGAAAGCCGCACGATTCAACGCGGACCTAGAAGTGCAGGCCCTTCTAGGTGAGATCCATGCAGATGACGGCTCGATGAGCCAATATCTTGGAAAATACAGCTCCGCAAAGGCCCTGGCTCTAAAAGAGCAGCCATTCGATCGCCCGGCTATCAGTAAACGCGGATTGAAATACGAACGCCTCGACCAATTGACCATCGATATTTTACTGGGCGTGAGGTGAGCGATATGTACTTTCTCGGCATCGACGTTTCCACCACCGGCAGCAAGGCCCTGCTAATTGACGATAGCGGCCGGGTGATTCAAGTGGCAGCCTCGCCGCACACGCTTCAAACGCCGAAGCCACTTTGGTCGGAGCAGGATCCGGGCGAATGGTGGGAAGCGGTATCTGCGAGCATCCGCTCGGTGCTGAAAAAAGCAGGCATTGGTGGAGAGGAAATCGCTGCTATTGGCCTGACGGGACAAATGCATGGCCTGGTGTTGCTCAACGAAACGGGTGGCATCCTGCGCCCTGCCATCCTGTGGAACGACCAACGCACACAAAGCCAGTGTGATGAAATCCACCTGCGGCTTGGCAAAGAGCGGTTCATTCAAATCAGTGGCAACGCTGCCTTACCAGGCTTTACCGCGCCCAAGATTTTGTGGGTCAAAGAAAACGAGCCAGGGGTATACGCGCAGGTCAAACATATCTTACTTCCCAAAGACTATATCCGCTACCGCTTGACGGGCGCCTTTGCAATGGACAAGGCTGACGGCTCCGGAACGGTATTATTCGACCTGAAAAAGCGGGATTGGTCAGGCGAACTGCTCGATACGCTTGACATCGACCCAGCCTGGATGCCGCCAACTTTCGAGGGGCCCGAATTTACCGGTGAGATCTCCGCCGAGGCCGCGGGACAAACCGGCCTGCGGCAAGGGACCCCGGTGGCGGCAGGCGGAGGCGACCAGAGTGCTCAAGCGGTGGGGGTTGGCGCGGTGGAGGCCGGCATCATCGCTTTAACCCTGGGCACAAGCGGCGTGGTATTCGCCACGACCCCTGGAGCGCTCATCGAGCCGGAAGGGCGCTTGCACGCATTCTGCCATGCGGCGCCGGACAGGTGGCACTTCATGGGCGTCATGCTTTCGGCTGCCGGCAGCTTGCAATGGTGCCGAGATACCCTGTTAGGTGAGATGAGTTTTGATGACTTGATCCCATACGCCGCCGCGGTGCCAGCCGGCAGCGAGGTCTTACAGTTCCTGCCCTATCTATCCGGCGAGCGCACGCCGCACGCCGACCCTTTGGCACGCGCGGCCTGGGTGGGGCTCACCTTGCGTCACGGGCGGAGCCATATGACGCGCGCTATCCTTGAGGGGGTTGCCTTTGGTTTGAAGGATAGTTTTGAATTAATCAAGCGTTCAGGGCTAGGGGAAATTCGACAAGTACGGATTTCGGGTGGTGGCGCAAAGAGCGCCCTGTGGCGAGAAATCCTGGCGAGCGCGTTTGAGATCCCGCTGGTAACGGTGGATGCGCTCGAAGGCGCAGCTTATGGCGCTGCCCTACTCGCAGCCGTGGGGGCAAAGGTGTGGAAGGGCGTACCGGAAGCCTGTTCGTCCGCCGTGAAAATTAGCGGTGAGACCCACCCCAATCCGGCATGGAGCGATGCTTATCGTGATGCGTATACGATATATAAGGGCCTGTATCCGGAGCTAAAGCACAGCTTTAAGGATATGGGATATCTACCCATCACGTGACCGAAGGCACCAGCAACCAGGGGAAATTATGCGGCTATGCGAAAGAAAATTCCCCCGGCAAACCCCTTTCACAACGCCAGCAGATCCTCCAAATTAGCAGTTAACTCCCCCAGCGAGGCAAAAATGGCTGCCGCCCCGGAGAAATCCCGGTCAGGCAGCCTTTCATTGGGCACTGCCACGGCATGCACGCCGGCCGCCAGCGCCGCCTGCAACCCGGTGGGCGAATCCTCCACGACCAGGCACTCCCCCGGCAACATCCCCAGGCAGCGCGCCGCCACCAGGTACAAGTCCGGGGCGGGCTTGCCATGCAGCGCGTCTTCGCGGGTGCAGACGCAGGCGAAGAGATCACGCAGCCCCATCACCGCCAGCACGCGCCGGACGTACTCGCCAAAGCTGTTGGAAGCCACCCCGAGCAGCAAGCGGCGGGCCTGCAGGGCCTCCAGCAGCTCGAAGATGCCCGGGCGCGGCTGCAGGCTATCATCCACCACGGAGGCCAGCAAGGCCGGGCGCGCATGCAGGGCCTGCTCCACGCTGGCCGGGACGCCGGTGTGATGGATCACCCACTCGGCCGCATCCTGCGCCTCGCGGCCGATCAGGTTGTCGTACTGTTCGTCGCTGAGCGTCTTGCCGTAGGGCGCCAGCCATTTGCGCCAGGCGCGCAATCCGAGCGGCTCGCTCAGCACGATCACCCCATCCAGGTCAAAGATAAAGGCTTTGATAGTCATGCGGTGTGCATTTTCCTACGGGGAGGCGCTTCTGTCAACGCACCCGGCCGGCAACATCGGGGTGGGATCGAGTTTTACACCCAGAAGAAAGTGGCATCGAGCGCTGGCTGAAAGAGTGGCCGCGGAAATTTTAGGCAATAGCAAGGGTAGAATCCCCTGGCGAGTAGAGACCGAGTTTTTCCAAAAAACTCGGTCTCTTACCTCTACCGCTGATCTGAAAATTGGCCCACGCCGCAGGCGTTCCATCTTCAGAGTTTTTGCTCTTGACGAGCACCCAATTTAGATATAAAATTTGGCTATCGAATATCTATTATGAAAGTAGGAATTTATTATGCCACGCCGCTACCGGATGAGTACTCGCTTGACAGCCATCAAAGGAACGCAGACGCGAATCGTAGAAGCAGCCAAAGCCCTACATGCCAAGCAGGGTGTACAGGGCACGAGCTTTGAAGAGATCGCGGGGCGGGCTGGGGTTGCGCAGGCCACCGTCTACCGCCACTTCCCGTCGCTTGACGATCTCATTCCGGCTTGCGCTCGCACGATCCAGGTCCTGAGGCCCCTGACGGAGGAGGACATGGCCAACCTTTTCTACGGCCGGCCGCAAGCGTGGCAACGACTTGAATGGATCGTCCGTGGGACATGCGAATGCTACGAGCGCGACGGGAGCTGGCTGCAGGCTGCGCGCCGGGAAGGGGATCTGATTCCGGCATTATCGAAAGTCGTCGGGGTACAGCAAGAGAGTCTCAGGTCACTGGTGCAGGCAGCCTTGCTGGGAAATGATGTAAACGAGCGCAGTGTGCAAGTGCTGGCAGCGCTGATCGACTTCCCGCTGTGGAAATCCTTTAGGGACATGGGCCTCAATGCTACAGATGCCACCAACCAGGTTTTGGAGCTGGTGCGAGATCACCTGGCGAAAGAAAATCTAATTTGAAAGGATCGGAGGAAGAAAATGTCTGGAGATGGCAGGGCTTACATGATGAAAGCTGACGAAGGGCAGGCGATCTGGTTCGCCGGGGCATTGATGATCCTGAAGGCAGCGGGCGACCGGACTGAGGGGCGCTTCGCCCTTCTTGACCAGCGGGTAGCCGGGGATTATGCAGTGCCGCGACACGTTCATCATGCTGAGGATGAGGCATGGTACGTGCTAGAAGGAGAGGTGACTTTTTATTGCGGCGATGAAACCTTCGCGGCCAGGCCCAGCGCATGGGTGTTTCTGCCAAAGGATGTGCCCCACGCGTTCCGAGTCGGACCGGCAGGCGGCCGGCTGCTGACATTTAGTGCGCCGGCCGATTTCGCCAACTTTGTCATGAGCGCAGGGGAGCCAGCTCCCAGGCTGGCTGCGCCCCCGCCAGAGCCAGCTGACCTCGAGCGGCTCGCCACAATCGCAGCGAAGTACGCCATCGAGATCGTCGGCCCGCCGCCAGACTGAAAATCACTTCCACAGGGGACAAAAGCTGGTAGGACTGCCCGCCCTCGTGATGGTTAAATTCGTACACCTCGATCTGCCTGGGCCCGGCGTGGGCAAGTAGAGACCGAGTTTTTCCAAAAAACTCGGTCTCTTGTCTATCGGATAGATTGAAGATGAAGGCTTTGACGATTGCTCAACTCCGATTGGGCTGGCGTATCAGTCTGACGCAGTTGTTGGGCGGTGCCGAAGCCATTTCTCAAACGAAGACTGGCTTTCATTCGACTTTTTGCCCAAAATCAATCCCTCAACTCCAATGTCCTCATCCAGGTCAGGCCAGTGGATACCGTAGCCTGCACCGCTGATCTGAAAATTAGCCCGCTCCGCAGGCGTTCCATAGGCCAAACGCGGATACCAGCCAATTGGCACGGCGATCGTCCGTCCATCTTCCAGGTCAACGGCCAACGTGTCATCACTAACCGTCACATGGATTATTTTAACGGGGATCAACGTCAGGGTGACAGAATGCATCCCATTCATTTCTCAATTTCTCCAGGTTATCACGCATAATCCGTTCAATGTCTCGAAGCTCTTTACGACTAAAACCGTAATTGTCAGCCAATGATGCGTCTGGGTCCAACCAAAATTTGACACTCATCTTTTCCCGGTCAACGTGCATATGCCGTGGCTCACTACAGTCATAAGAATAGAAATAGAAGCGATAGGGACCGACGAGCAAAGCAGTTGGCATATTCTTGGTACGCTATGTAGCAGAAATTTAAGTTACCTTAGCTTATCATGACTTTGTCATGTTGACAATTGACACTTTTGAGCGTGATTGGAACGTGATAAAAGTGATCGATCAAGCTACAGGCCCCACAACTCATTCAGAAAGCGAATCTGGGCCTGGACCTGGTAGGACTGCCCGCCCTCGTGATGGTTGAATTCGTACACCTCGAGCTGCCTGGGTCCGGCGTAATGGTTGTAGGCGGCGAAAACGGTGGAGGGCGGGCAGACTTCGTCCATCAGCCCCACCGAGAACAGCGCCGGGGCCTGGGCGCGAGCGGCGAAATTCAAGCCGTCGAAGTAGGACAGGGTCGCGAAAACCCGCTCCACCTGATGGCGATGCACCTGGCAGAAGCGGGCGATCTCCTGGTAAGGATCCTCTTCGGTGATCTGGGTGGCGCGGCGGTAATGGCACAGGAAGGGCACGTCGGGGAGGGCCGCCGCCAGACGCGGCTCGAGGCCGGCCACTGCCAGGCTCAGCCCGCCGCCCTGGCTGGCGCCGGCAGCGACTACCCGGCGCGGGTCGACCGCCGGGTGGGACAGGGCGGTTTCCACGGCGCGCACGGCGTCGCTGATCAGGCGGCGGTAATAATAGGTGTGCGGGTTGAGGATGCCGCGCGTCATAAAGCCAGGGTACTGCGGGGAAGAGCCATCCTCGGCCAGGTCGGGCGTATCGCCGTTGCGCCAGGCGCTGCCCTGGCCACGCGTATCCATCACCAGGTGGGCGTAGCCCAGGCTGCTCCACACCAGCCAGTCGAAAGGAAAACCGCGCCCGCCGCCGTAGCCGATGTACTCTACCACGCAAGGAAGGGGCTCGTCATGGCGGGCGGGCAACAGGGACCCGCCCCTCATCGGCTGCCCACCGTAGCCGCAGAAACTCAGGTCGAAGGCCTGCACGGTCCGCAGGCCGCAATCGAAGGGGGGGAAAGAGGCCTGCAGGGGATAAGCGCGGGCGGCCTCCAGGGTCTCTTGCCAGAAAGCGTCGAAATCGGGCTGCTCCTGGCGCGGCGGGCGGTAGGCCTGCAACTCTTCCAGAGGGAGATCAAAGAACGGCATGGGAAGCCTCCTGATCGCCGGGCTCCAACTCCCAACGGGCGAAGCGCCGGATGACGATGTTCTCACCCACGCGGGCGATGGCCTGGCTCAACAAGTGAGCGATGGTGGTTTTCTCGTCGCGGATGTAAACCTGGCGCAGCAAGACGTTCTGGTCGCGGAACTTTTTCAGCTGCCCTTCCACGATGCGCGGCAGGATGACCTCCGGCTTGCCGGCCTGGCGCGCCCGGTCAGCCGCCTCCCGGGCCTCCGTTTCGATGGTCTCGGCCGGGATGTCCTCTTCGCTCACGTAGCGTGGGACAGCAGCGGCGACCTGCAGGGCGATCTCGTGGGCAAATGAGCGGAAAGCCTCCGAGCGGGCGGCAAAATCGGTCTCGGTATTGACCTCCACCATAACGCCGATGCGCCCGCCTCCGTGCGAATAGGTCTCAATCACACCCTGGGAGACGGGTTGGTCAGCGCGCCTAGCGGCTTTATCCAGGCCCTTCTGGCGCAAGAGCGCCAGGGCCTGCTCCACATCCCCATTGGCCTGCTCCAGGGCCTGGCGGCAGTCCATAATCCCGGCGCTGGTTTCCTCACGCAGTTGCTTGATGGCTTCGATTGTAAGAACCATGGCTACAAACCTCCAGACTGTTTTTGATATAAACCGCATAGCAGGCCAATTCATGAATTGGGCAATTCATGAATTGCCCCTACAGCGCCCATTTCGCGCGCAACTCCTGGCGCAGCCGGCGCACCCAATCCAACTGGTTTTGATAGGTCGAAAGCAAGTTCTCCGAAATTTTTTCCCACAGGTAGGCCTGGCGCGGGGTGCGGTCGGGCGCAGGAGCCAGATGCCCAGATCTCTTGTGCTGCATACGCAGTTGCAGTTCGATTTCGGCCTCGTACCTGCCAAGCAGGGCATCCAGCTCCCTGGCATTCAACGCATCGGCCGAGGCCAGCTGGATCAAAAAGGTGCTGCGCAATTCAGGCAACTCCATGGTGGAAAGCACCCAGTTGCGCAGCTCGGCGCGCCCCTGCTGCGTGATGGAATAGATCTTCTTAGCGGGCAGGCTCTCTTGTTGCTGCACCTGGCGGGTGACCAGCCCCTCCTCGTGCAGGCGGATCAAGGCCGTGTAAATCTGGTTGTTATTGCCAGACCAGTAAAAGACCTGCGACCCGGAGATGATTTTCTTGAGATCATAGCCCGAGAGCGGCTGCCAGCTCAACAAGCCGAGGATGGCGTAACGGATCATTCGCTTTACACCTTAAAATCACATCTAAAGCAAGTTATTCTGCCCAAGGGCGAAAGAAATTCTTTGTTCTTTATAACCTATGTTATTAATAACATAGTTCTTCATTAGCGTCAAGCCTGGGAACAACGGCTAACCAATTAGAAATCTATGCGCAGTGTTACGCGACGCCTGCCTGAACCAGCTCTCCCTTCAACCAGGGCCATAATTCCCCACCCTGCAGCACGAAATCGGTGATGTCCTTGGCGCCGGCCATGGCCGGGTCGCTGGAGGGCAAACCCACCAGACGGACGCGCTCGCTCAGAGCCTGCAAGGCGCGGGCGCCGCGCTGCCCGGCCTCATCGTTATCGTAAGCCGCTAGCACCAGGCTCAAGGGGGCCATGTAGGGACCCCAGGTAGCCAGGTCGGGTTGGTTGGTGGCGCTGCCCAGGGTGCACACGCTGATCACGTCCCGCAGCTCCTGCCAGGCAAGCATGGCGTCGAACTCACCTTCCACAAAGAGCGCCAGATCCACCCCCACCAGGTCGTCGGCACCGAAGATGGCCGCCGGACGGTTGCCTTTCACACCACGGTACTTGTTGAGCGCACCACACTGCGGGCAAGGCTGGCGGGCCACCGCCGGCCGGCGGCATTTCTCGCAGCGCAGGCGGTCGCCGGGTAACAGGGCAACCTTCAGATACCAAACCTGGCCCAGCGCCAGGCAGGGGATCAGCACGCCGCGCGGCACCCACAGGCCGGCCTTGCCCGGCGGGCCAAAACGCGCCCCAGGCGAGTAACCCAGGCGCCAGTAGTGCAAGGTCTCCTCCTGCAAGCCGCGTGCATGCAAGTAAGCCAGGGCGGCCTCCCCCGCCGGCTCCCACAGGCTGTGCTGGCAAATTTCCACGGCCTGCAAGGCGGAGTCCTGCCAGTCCCCGGATGGGGCATGGTATGCGGGGGTCTCCGGCACAGCGGACGAGCGGGGCTGGTGAGCGGTGGGAGGCTCACCACCGGCCAACAACTCGCACACCTGGGGGAAAGGCAAGCCGGGCCACAGGCGCTGGCCGAAGGCAATGGCATCCTGCCACTTGCCATCGGTGCAATGGCGGCACAACCAGCGCCCGCCGCCGGGATGGTGCGGCTGCACGCGGAAGCGGTCCTGTCCACCGCAGAAGGGACACGGCCCGGCCCACTCGCCGCCTCCCGAGGAGGCCACGCGACGGAGCGAGGTGCTGCGCCCCGCCAGGGCGAGCAGATCCACCTGCTGCTTGAGGGATTGGAGGTCGATCAACTTTCACCTCTGTTTGTATCGGTCCCCTCCCCACCACTCACACTTACCCCCTTTAAAGGGGGGGTAAGTGTGTAAGTGGGGGTTACGGGCTGGGGTGTAAGTTGGGGTAAATGACCGTAAATGCTGTAAGTGAAAATGAGAGAACCTGCTCAGGTTGATGGAACACACGCTATTAGGGACCTTTTTGACAGGCAAGCAAGAGAAAACAGCCGTTTTTGAAGGGGAAAAGGGGCTGTTTTGGGAAGCATGGGGCCTGAATGGGCAGCAGAACGGGGCTCCGGTTCAAGCGAGCGGCTGTGAGCGGGGGTAAATGGCGTAAATGGAGGGGATCGCGATCCGGTTGAGCGGTCCAATTGCCAGGCGGCTTACAGTTTGGCGGGTAAGGGGGGGTAAATGTAGGGAATGGGGCTGCATATCAGTTCCGGCTGTAGATCTTCTCGGGGTTGTTCTTGCCGTTGCTGATGCGCAGCTTGCCGGTGGATGCCATGCGGTCGATGCGGTCGCGGATGCGGTTGATACCCACTTCGGAGAGCTGTTCCTTGACCGCCTTGGTCAGGTCGGTCTTGTTCATGGCGGTGTTGAGCAGGGATAGCAGGATCTCACGCTCGATGGCAGCGCCGCTGCGGTTGTCCTCGGCGGCGATGCCGTAGAACTGGGCGTTCTGCAGCTCGCCGTCGGGGCGATCTTCGTAGGTGAACACGGCAGAGAAGGGCAGCACGTCGGCGCCACGCACCTTGGTGGCTTTGATGTTCACCGTGTCGGAGAGCTCCTCGCGCTCGACCAACAGGGCCAGGTCGAGGGCAGCCTCGATGCTGGAATGGCCGCGCAGCGAGTCGCCGGCGCGACCGACGGTGCCGTTGCCCTTGCGCTGGTGGTGGATGAGCACCACCGCCGCGCCAGTCTCCTCAGCCAGCTGGCGAAACTCGGACATTACTGCTACCATATCGCCGCTGTTCTCGTCGGCGGCGCCGCCGGCGTCGTCGGCCTCGCGCCGAAGGGCGTCGAGGTGGCGCTGCCGGCGATCGTGTTCCTCCCCGACAAGTCGATCCGCGGCTGCTACTACGGCTCGGGCGTGCCCGCGGCCGAGCTGCCGCAGCTCGCGCGTCTCGTCGCCGACGGGCGGCTCGAGCTCGCCGGCATCGAGTTCGAGACGCTGCGGGTCCCCGGGCACCTCCTCGGCCACCTCGCCTTCCACTCAGAGGGGGTGCTTTTCTCGGGAGACGTCCTCTTCGCCGGCTCGGCCACGGGCCGATGCCCGGCCTTGGCAAAGCGGACGATTGGCCATTGGCGCTGGAGAGCAGTTGCCTCCAGCCTTCGGTCGGGATTGACGGCGACCGGGTGTCCGAGCACCGACAGGAAGGACAGATCGTAGTAGGAGTCCGCGTACCCCCAGCACGTGGCGAGATCTATTCGCCGCTCGGCCGCGTAACGCGCGCACCATTGCGCCTTTTCGCTGCCGGCCATTACCGGCTCGCGCATACGCCCCGTGGCGCGGCCGCGGCTGAAGGCAAGGCGGTTGGCGGCGCAGCCGGCCATGGCCAAGTGGGCCGCGAACGGGTGCCCGCTGGAGTCGGGCCACCCCCGTCCCAGCACCCGTCCCGAAC
>OFHG01000416.1_pt1 | contig 17401 bp, 16 predicted proteins | sample 1521931 | NCBI WGS metagenome assembly OFHG01 (sample SAMEA2468438, study PRJEB22500) | soil metagenome | biome: Glassland; feature: Farmland; material: Clay | place: Australia | collected 2013-01-31 | depth 0.55 m
TCTGTCCGCAGGTAGGAAGCAGCGGCGGAATAATCGAAGTTGCCGAGCAAGCCGCTGAGCTGCGCCCCGCCACGGCCGGAAGCGAAACTGCCACCTTCTCCGTAGACGCTGAACTCTGGAGTGTGCGTGGAACCGCGATGAGTGAAGAGCTGGATGACGCCGTCGACGGCGTCCGTGCCATAGATGGCGCTTTCGGCTCCGCGAACGATTTCCACTTTGTCGTTGTTGTCGAGGGTGAGGCTGGAAAAATCGACCGGGCCGCCGGGTGGATTAATGGGCGCGCCATCCACCAGGACTTTGATGAAATTGGAATTGCCGCCGTTGAGCAAAACAGAGGCGGTGCCCACCTCGGGGCCGCGGCGGGCGATGGTGAACAACCAGGTCGAGAAAGCCGCCAGGTCGCGCCGGTAACGCCAGCGGTTGCGCCACGCCTTTTCAAACGTCTCCGAAGTTAGGTCTTCGGCCACTGTGGCATCTCCCACCCGGTAACAGAAATAATTATAAATTCGCGGCAATTCGACGCGATACATCTCTTCAAAGTCCGCTTCGCTAATCGATGTGCTGAACCAGGCGATCAAATCATTCGTAGACATCTTAATTTATTATACGGAGCGGACGGAAAAGTATCACAAAATAGCTTGTCTGTTATGTTGTTTCAGGAGATGGTATATCTCAACAAACCTCACTCCTTGAGTCGCCTTCACCATTGAACGGAGAGAGAAGGGCGGGACTGGATGAGATTTGCAGGAAATGTGCTCAACTCCTTGAAACTGTTAAGAGCCTATATTTTTTATCCAGATTGTTGTCCAGGATCTTCACCGTAGCATCTCGATCTGGAATTAGAGGTGGGGCGGCGGGCACTTTTCCCCCGACATACCTGTGCTCAACCACATCCTGGGCAAGTGGCGGCAGAGCTGGTGGCAGTGGACTGACTTTTATAGGGCGTAGAGTAGAATTGCTCAATGGTTATTGTCTTCTAACCCAACGATCTGCAGTAAGGGCAATGAAATGTTTCCAGGCTGGTGGAGAAATTGAGATGGATGAGGAAATGGTCCGTTATTACGCGCTCCAGGCAGCTGAATACAATCAGAATTACGCTCCCCCCAAGACTCAAAAGGATTTACGGACGATCGCAAGCCTGCTCGCGCAATTATTTGCAAATCGATGGGTTTATGAGGTCGCCTGCGGGACCGGGCGTTGGACGCAAAAATTGGCACAGGTAGCCGTGGCAGTTTATGCAATCGATATCAACGAAAGCATGTTGGCAATTGCCCGGGAGCAAGCCTACCCACCCAATATTGTGACTCTGGCTCGCGGTGACGCCTATGCAATCAATGTAAGCGGTGAAAAATTCACAGGCGGTTTGGGGGGTTTCTGGCTTTCGCATGTTGACTTGAGAAGGATGGAAGAATTTCTGATCGCCTTCCACTCCTGGCTTGAATCGGGCGCGGCAGTGTTAATCTTCGACGATCTTCAAACCTCAGATCGGTTGAGCACAGGCTATAGCGACCCATATGGCAATCGTTATGAAGCGCGCGAATTAAAGAACGGGGAGAAGTTTGAGATTATTGAGAATTTCTTCTCGGAAGCAGTTTACGAAAGCGGCTAGAAGCTTATGCGACTGGCCCCCGCTATATTCACCTGGAGACGAAGTGGGTACTGGCGTATCAGGTTCGAAAACGCTGAGCACATACTCCAGCCTGTGCCGCATTGCCAACCACTCGTATCTGCACCATCAGATTCCGCACTTGGGTCGGTGAAGCAAACCGGCAATGCAGAGCCGGTTAAAACTCCCCTTCTGGGGTCCAGTTGCAAACGGTCTCGCTGATTATAGATGGCGGAGGAACCTGTAGAATGTTCTACAGGTTCTTAACTGGCTCAGGCCTTTATCGGGTGACTATTTTGATAGATATTCAGGCTTTGCCTGGCTCTGGCTGGTACAGAGGGATAGACCGGGCAGGTCTTATGAATACGATAACTCCAGGTCTCGAGTTAAATTTCCGCCTCCGCTGGAAATGGTAGTCGATCCTTTCCGAATGAATCTCGGACCGTGTTCAAGAGTAGTCGCTTTAAAATCTCGTAAAATGATATCCCGTACAGGTCGAGAATTACCGATAGGGCAACGTCTAACTCTTTTGGCCCGAAGGCCGGATTACAGTTCGTGTCAATAAAAAAATACCGGCCGGATTGGTCGAGGCGGATATCAAATTTGCCGTAATCGTACATTTTTGCGACATCGAATGCTTTTTTGACGTATTCCTTCAAAATAGGATCTTCATATTTTTGATACTGGTGGACTGCCTCCCCCGGTAAGAACCACTGATCTTCGAAGGTCGTAAATGTATATTTGTCCGAGGCGTTCGTAAAGATCTTTTCCGCCAGATAGACCTTTTTATTCATCCCCTCCAGCAGGATCGCAGTAATTTCCCGACCAACGATAAATTCCTCAGCCAGAACCGGTTGTTTGTAAGTTTGAATTAAGTACCGCAAGCGTTCGCGTAAATGCTTCTCATTTTCGGAAATGGCGTCGCGGGTTATTTCAACAGCTCCGTGGATGGCATTCAACTTTGTGATCAAAGGATACCGGAGGGTGGGATCTAAATAATCTCCGGGCGTATTGAAAAGCTGGTAGTGTGGTATCGGAACACCATTTTGCTCTAGAAGCTTCTTGATCAGGAATTTATTCGTATCCAGTGATAACCCCAAAATATCCGCGCCGGTATAGGGTATGTCGAGAAGTTCTAAAACGCCGGGCATAGCAGATGCCAATGCTTCATCTCCTTTAACGGAATCGACGAGATTAATCACCATTTCAGGTTTATCTTTTCTGAGACGTGAGGGAAGCAGTGCGTTTCCCGGATACAATAGAACGGTTACCCCCAGCGTTTCCAGATAGCTGCCGATCAACTGGGCGTCTTTATCCGCGTCTCTTTCGGTAATGTATTGTGCCTCGGTTGGGAAGTATTCTCTGCGAACATCGCTATAAATAATGCCAATTTTATGGGGAAGCTCATATTCGTTTCCATTTCTTTTCAATCTTGATTGCTTCATCTGCTGGACGATCCTTTCCATTTTTCTCAATCATCGAGGGAGTATTGATTATATTCCACGTAGGTTAGTTTATGAGAGGCAGGGAAGCCTTCTTGGGTTAAGCGAGTGATAGATCAATAACGGCTTCCCGAAGTAACCGATGGATGGTGAAGCAGTGCTTGACATTTCTCCACCATGGTATATAATAATACAAACAAACGTTTGTTTGTTATAAGTTAGGAGATAACCATGTCCCCAGGCCAAACCAGCAGCGGAGAAACGACCCGCGAGGCGATCATCGAAGCTTCATACCAGCTTTTTGCCGAGCAAGGGTATCACGGTACCTCGATGCGCGCTATCGCTGCCCGGACGGGGATCACCGCGGGAAGCATTTATAACCACTTCATCGATAAAGAACAGATCATCCAGGCCGTAATCCTCAAGTACCATCCCATTGTGCGTGTCCTGCCGCACTTGAGCGAGGTGGAAGGCGCTTCGGCGGAGGAGCTTATTCGGGATGCGGCCTACCGGCTGACGAGGGAGGTTGAGTCAGCGCCTGGTGTGCTCAGCCTGGTTTTTGTTGAGATGATCGACCTGCGAGGGAAACATTTCCCCGAATTGGTGCAGACGATGTACCCTCAAGTGCAGCAGTTTCTCGAAAAAGTGTATGCATCTGGAGAGGTTGCCCATCCGCGTGACCCGGTCATGTTTTTCAGCTCTTTTATGGGCATGTTGCTTGGCTACGCTTTTACCCATGTTTTCCTGGACAAAATACCAAACCAACCTGTTTCTGACCATTCCCTGGATGCCTACATTGAAACCTTCCTTTGGGGTGCATTGAGTCACAGGGAGGGAGCGTTGAGGGGACAATAAGACGGTAATTCGGCAGGTGTCCTATGAAGAGACAACTGGCATTCGTTTTAGGCGGCGGCGGGGCACGTGGAGCCTTGCAGGTCGGCGCATTGCAGGCGCTCCTTGAGGCCGGTTTGTACCCCGACTTGCTCGTCGGCACATCCGTTGGCGCGGTAAATGCTGCCTTTCTAGCCCTGCATGGGTTTACCAAACATAGCCTGAAGGAGCTGGTTGGCGCATGGCGGGAGGCCTCCCGTGCCGACCTCCTCTCTGCCAACTATCTGTGGTTGACGGCGCGTGCTCTGCTCGGGCGACCGTTGATCGACCCAGCCCAACGTATGCGTGACTTCTTTATCGTCCACGGCCTGGCTCCTGAGCTCTGCTTCGAAGACATCCAAAACACACGCCTGATATTGGTAGCCGCTGACATGAATACCGGCCAACCAATCCTATATGGGCAGAACCCCAAGGATAGCCTCCTGGAAGGGGTGTTGGCTTCCACAGCGCTGCCGCCCTGGGTGACGCCGATCAGGAAGAACGGGCGGCTCCTCGTGGACGGTGGTACGGTGAGCAACCTGCCCATTGAACCAGCGTTGGTGGCTGGCGCGACCGAGATCATCGCCTTGGACCTGACCGACTCCCGGGATGTCCCGCTGGAAAGCCACGGGTTTGGGCCATTCTTGGGTAAGCTGATCTACACGGTCGAGCAGCGACAACAGGATCTGGAACTGGCCTTGGCATCGGCGCAGGGGGTCCCAGTCACCCTCCTCCATCTCCAGGGAATCGATCTTGTTCCGTTATGGGATTTCCAGCACACTGATGCGTTGATCGGCCAGGGTTACCAGGTCGCCCGCCAGGAGGTTGAAAAACAACTTTCAAGGCCATGGGATAAAGTACAATACTGAGAAAACGATCACCTGTCCGTAAAACGAGTTGATTTTCTCCTCTCAAACCCTTTTATGCTCCACCTCCACGTCCATTGGCAGCCCCCTCTTTCACCCACCGATCCCGGCGGCATCTTCTTCTGGGCCGAAACAAGCCAAGCGCCGTCTCCTCCCTGGCAGCGCGGGCGGCTCGCTCAAAGCCCGAAACCCAGGCCCCATCCCTTTTGCGCCTCCCCGCAAGTCCTTGAACGTGCCCTGGTTGCCAAAGGCGAAGAACGCAGCGTTACCCTGCGCCTGCCTTCTACCCGCACTGGCCCACGTCCTGCGCCCGGCCTGGTCCATTCCTGGGAACTCGACGACGATACGCGGCCCTTCCTTGCTCCCTGGATCGTGCCCGGCCTGTGGTTGCTCCCCGGTGACGCCTGGAAACTGCTCCTCGAGTTGCCTGCCCTGGAGGACTCGCGCGGGGAAGGTTCCTTGCCTCTCACCCTCGGCGGTGACGCCCGCTTCTGGGGTCATGTGGCCGCGCTCGTCCTGGAAACCCTCGCTGCCCAAAAAATCGTCCCCGTGCTCGCCCCTGCCAGCCCAGATGGGAAAACCTTCCACGCCCGCTGGCTCCCTGTCCTCGATGGCCCTACAGACGGCTCCCGCCTCGCCCGCCTGGAAGCCGCCATGCCGCCCATCTGCCGCGCAGCGCTGTCCTCTTCTTCGCCGGGGCACAAAGCACGAAGCCAGGCTGCGCCAGGGGGTGATGGAGAGACCCCACGCGGCCTGCTCACCACCTTTCTCAACACCACCTGTGACGCCCTCGCCCGCCGCTGGGGCCGCCGCGCCGCCCCACCTTTCACCCGCGGCGAAAGCGAACCCGCGCAGCGCTGGCTCGAAGCCCTCTTTGCCGACGATCCCACTGTCAAAGCCTCCCTGGCGCAGCTTCAAGCCCTCGCCGCCAGCCAGCGCGCCTGGATGCGCAACTTGCACCTCGCCGGAGATGCCGTCTTCCGCATTGGTTTCCGCCTCGAAGCCCCCGACCAGGCCCAAAAACCGGCCTGGCAACTGCACTACCTCCTGCAAGCGCGCGACGATCCCAGCCTGCTCATCTCTGCCGAAACAGTTTGGAAAGAATCCGGGAGTGTGCTCACCAAACTGGGCCGCCGCTTCGAACAGCCGCAGGAAAAATTGCTTGCCGGTTTGGGTTACGCAGCGCGCCTATTCCCACCCATTGCCGGGACTTTGAAGGGCAAGCGCCCCACACAACTTGCCCTCGACACCCCCACGGCTTACATCTTTCTGCGCGAAACTGCCCCCTTGCTGGAGGGCGCTGGGTTCGGCCTACTCGTCCCGCCCTGGTGGAACAAACCCGGTGCACGGCTCGGAGTGCGCTTGAAAGTGCAGTCCCAAAAGGAACAGGGTACACAGCCAGGGGTAATGAGCCTCGAAAACCTGGTCAGCTACCATTGGGAGCTGTCCGTTGGGGAGACCGCCCTGACCGAAGAAGAATTCCGCGCCCTGGCGGCGCTCAAAGCACCGCTCGTTCAGATTCGCGGCCAGTGGGTCCAGCTCGACCCCGAACAAATCGAAGCCGCCATCCACTTCTGGGAGAAACAACAACGCGAAGGCGAAATGGGCTTACTGGAAGCCTTGCAGTTCGGATTGGGCGGGCAAACTGAGCAGAACGGTTTGCCCGTGGACGAAGTGACTGCCGAAGGCTGGTTCGCCGATTTTCTTGAGCAGGTGCAGGAGGGAGGCCGTCTGGAAGAATTATCCCAGCCCCAGGGATTGCGCGGCCAACTCCGCCCCTACCAGCGCTACGGTTTCTCCTGGCTGGACTTCCACCGCCGCTGGGGGCTGGGGGCGTGCCTGGCCGATGATATGGGCCTGGGCAAAACTATCCAGACCATTGCCCTCCTGCTCTATGAAAAAGAAACGCGGGGAGAATTACCCGCCCCCACGCTGCTGATTTGCCCGACCTCTGTGGTGACAAATTGGGAACGGGAAATCGCGCGCTTTGCCCCTTCTCTAACCACTCTCGTCCACCAGGGAGCAAACCGCCTGCGTAGGGAGGAATTTCTGGCGGCCGCGCGAGGGGTGGATATGGTCCTGACCAGTTACGCCCTGGTGCGCCTGGATGCCGAGTTCTTGCAATCGGTGGACTGGCTGGGCGTTGTCATCGACGAAGCCCAGAACATCAAAAACCCTGGCGCCAAACAGACCCAGGCCATTCGCAAGCTCAAAGCCGGATTCCGGTTCGCCCTGACCGGCACGCCTGTCGAAAATCGCCTGTCCGAGCTCTGGTCGATCATGCATTTCCTCAACCCCGGCTATCTGGGGGTGCGCCAGCGCTTTCGTACAGAGTTTGCCCTGCCCATCGAGCGCTACCAGGACGAGGGCACGCTCCAGCGCCTCAAGCAGTTGACCTCCCCTTTCATCCTGCGCCGCGTCAAAACCGATCCCACGGTCATCCAAGACTTACCCGACAAGGTGGAGACGAAAGTCTACTGCCATCTGAGCGATGAACAGGCCACCCTCTACGAAGCCGTCGTGCAAGATGCGATGGGAAAAATCGAAGAGCAAGACGAGGGTATCGAACGGCGCGGGCTGGTGCTGAGTATGCTCATGCAGCTCAAACAAATCTGCAACCATCCCGTGCAGTATCTTCACCAGGGAGAAACCGATGGGGGCGGAGAGGTGGGGAAGTTGGCCGGACGCAGCGGAAAACTCGAGCGCCTGAGCGAGCTGCTCGAGGAAATCCTGGCGGTGGGCGACCGGGCGTTGATCTTTACCCAGTTCGCCGAGATGGGCGGCCTGCTCGCCGGGTACCTGCCACCGGCGCTGGGCGTGGCCACCCAATTCCTGCACGGGGGCACTCCGGCCAAAGCCCGCGACCGCATGGTGCGCCGCTTTCAGGAGGAGAGCCATGCCCCGCCCATTTTCATCCTCTCCCTCAAAGCCGGTGGTACTGGCCTGAACCTGACGCGTGCCAACCATGTTTTCCACTTCGACCGTTGGTGGAATCCGGCCGTCGAAGACCAGGCCACCGATCGCGCCTTCCGCATTGGCCAGAGGCGCAACGTCCAGGTGCATAAATTTGTCACCACCGGCACGCTGGAAGAGATGATTGACGATATGATCGAGAGCAAAAAGGGCCTGGCGCAAGCGGTCGTCGGTCGCGGCGAGAACTGGCTGACCGAGTTGAGCACCAAAGAGCTGAGCGAAGTAGTGCAGCTGAGGAGGCGGTGATGGCCCGCAGGAAATACAGCTACTACGACTTCTACTACGAACCCACCCGTCCGATTGAAGTGGACGATGGCATTAAAGCGCGCAGCCAACGCGGGGCTTTCGCCAAGAACTGGTGGGCGACGCGCTGGATCCAGGCGATGGAGCGCTTGGTGGATTCCAGGCGGCTGGCGCGCGGGCGCAGCTACGCGCGCAAGGGGCAGGTGCGTTCGATTGAGGAGAGCGAAGGCGGCATCCGTGCCCGCGTGCAGGGATCGCGCCCCAACCCGTACAAGGTCACGATCCAGGTTTCCCCGCTCACCGACGCGCAATGGGAAAAAGTGATCGACGCGCTGGCCGAACAGGCTATTTTCACCGCTCAACTGCTCGCCGGAGAAATGCCGCACGGTATCGAACAGGCTTTTCAAGCCGCCGGCGTCAGCCTGTTTCCCGACAAAGGCGGTGATCTGGCGACCGACTGTTCCTGCCCGGATTGGTCCAACCCTTGCAAACACGTTGCCGCTGCGCACTACATCCTGGGCGAACGTTTTGACGAGGATCCGTTCCTACTCTTTCGCCTGCGCGGGCGCACGCAGGAACAGATTTTGCGAGCTCTCCGCCAGCGCCGCGCCGGTCAGGCATCCTTCGCGGAAGAAGAGGAGGAGGAAGAAGCGGAGATTGTCATCCCGCTCAAAGAAACGCTAGGGCGGTTTTATGAGCTAGGTGCGCCCCTCGAAGGCCTCTCGGTTGCCATCCGGGAAGCGTCGATTGAAATGCCTCTGCTCAAACGCCTGGGCGAGGCTGCATTCATTCCCACGCCGGGCATCCAGACTTTGCTGCGCCCGGCTTATCAAGGCATTAGCCAGGCCGCGTTGAGAGCCGCATTTCAAGAGCAAACCAGAGAAGAGAATGGAGGAACGCCGGTAAAATGACTGAGCTTGTCTCACACGCACTTGTCACCCGGTCTGGCAGGAAATGGCGTGCTTCTCGGACTCAAAGCGGGGAGTGGGGCGCTGCAGGTCCTTGATTTCGACCAAGAAGGATAGTAATCCGGCACGCTCCGGGTAAGTCCTGGCCAGCAGTCGTTCAACTGCCAGAAGAATGAGCCCGAGCAGCGCGGCTTGCAGCGGCGGTAATGCTCAATGCCGAACTTAATCCTTTATCCGACGCGTTGCGCAAGGTTTGCTGCTGATCGCCGCCGTAGCAATTTCTCAAGGGCGCCAGGCGTGCACCTCCGGCGCACAGATTGTAGCTTTGTCAGCCCTTCTGACGACCACCATGCCTGCCATGAGCACTACCATCAAAGCATTGCAGACCGCCGGCCTGCGCGGGCAAACCAAAGTGATGATTGGCGGCGCACCCATCACCCAGGAATACGCCGCCTCGATTGGCGCGGATGCCTACGCTCCCGATGCAAGCCGGGCGGTATCCACCGCAAAAGCGCTCATTGCACAATAAAGGCCGGGCTGGATGAAACACCGCGAGCGAGTTTTATCGGCGCTCAGCCACGAAATATCCGATCGCTGCCCAATGCAAATTTCATTCACGCCTGAGTTTGCCTCACGGCTTACGCAGGAGATGAATCTGGGTGTCGATAAGCTCCATAACCCCCATGGGGGTGGAAACGCCTACGAACTGGAGCGCGCCCTGGATGAGGATATGCTGCTTACCTCGGTCGGCTGGGCCAACTCGTATTATCAGGATGCGGACGCATACATAGATGAATGGGGGATTGGTTGGAAATCGGTGGAATATACCACCCCTTATGGTGTTGGGCGCTATACCGAGTTCAGCCATCATCCATTGGCTGACGAGCGTGCCATCGACAATTACCAGCCTCCGGACCCAAATTGCCCTGAGTTGTATCGGGAAGCCGAATGGGTGTTGCGGAATTTTAAAGACGAGTACTGGATCGTTGGGGTAACCGTCACTACCATATTCGAGTGTGCCTGGGCGTTACGCGGCTACGAGCGCATGCTGGCCGACTTCGCCTTGAACCCTGACCTGGCTGAGAAAATCCTCGATATCCCATACTACTACCACCTGGCCGCGGCGAAGAAACTGGCCGAAATGGGTGTGGATATGATCTGGGTCGGAGACGATGTTGGCGCGCAAAAAGCCATGCTCATCTCACCGAAGATGTGGCGCAAGTTTCTCAAACCTCGTATGGCGAACCTCATCGCCGAGCTGAAGGCGATTAACCCGCAAGTGAAAGTAGCCTATCACTCGGACGGCACCATCTATCCCATCATCCCCGATTTGATCGAAATTGGCCTGGATGTGCTCAACCCCATCCAGCCCGCCAGCATGGACCCGGTCAGGCTCAAGCAGGATTTTGGGGATAAGCTCTGCTTCTGGGGCTCGATCGACGAACAACATACCCTGCCCTTCGGCTCGGCTGCGGACGTGCAGGCCGAAGTCCGAACCCGGCTGGAGACCCTGGGCAAAAACGGCGGCCTGATCATTGGCCCGACCCATCACGTCCAACTGGATACGCCGCTGGAGAACTTCTGGGCATTGGTAAACACCATCACCCAGACGCCCTACCCAAAGTCCTGGCCCGGATAAAAAAACATCGATCCTGAACAGAGGCCCCCTGATGAAGGTTTCACTCGATCAAACCACCTGGCACGGCCTGAGCGCCTGGGCGCTGGAAAGTGAGCATTTGCGTATCGTAGTCCTCCCTGAGCTGGGCGCCAAGCTGGTCTCTCTAGTGGACAAACGCAACCGGCTCGAATGGCTGGTTGGCCCGGGCGAACGACCTCTGAAGCCCGTGCCCTATGGCGCTGCCTTTGTCGAACAAGACATGAGCGGGTGGGATGAAATGTTCCCGACCATCGTCGCCTGCGCCTATCCCGCTCCGGGCCAAAGGTACGGCACGCCGCTGCCCGACCATGGGGAAGTTTGGGCGCTGCCCTGGATGCTTGAACCAACGCGCCCGGGTACTTTAAGGCTCAGCGTGGAGGGAAAAGCACTTCCATACCGCCTGACCCGCACACTGGCATACAGCGCCCCGGAAGCCCTGCAAATGCACTATGAGCTGGTAAACCTGGGTTCGGAGGGCATGCCGTATCTATGGGCCGCTCACCCGCAGTTTGTGTGCGGGGAGCAGGCGGAGATCCTTTTACCACCCCAGGTAAGCGAAGTGTGCAACACGATCCCGGCAGACTGGGGCTGGGGAGCGCCGGAGAGGCGCTTTAATTGGCCGGAGGCGGTGAGCGTAGGCGGGCAGCGGGTACGCATCGATCGCACGCGCCCGGCCTCGCTTCGGCAGGCGCGCAAGTTTTTCGTGCTGCCGGAGACGCGCGCAAGCTGGGCCGGGTTGGTCCGCCAGCCCGCCAGCAACTGGCTGCGCCTGGACTGGGATCCCGATAAGATACCTTACCTGGGCATCTGGGTCGACGAAGGCGCCCTGAACCATATCACCGTGGCAGCCCCTGAACCGACAACCGGCTTTTACGACAGCCTGGCGGTGGCCTGGGAGAAGCGTGAAATCACTTTGCTTGAACCAGGTGCCACTCAAACCTGGAACCTGACCGTGAGGATTGGCGCCCCAGGTCAACCATTCCCATCTGACTTTTAGTTGCCCTGTGAAAATGCCCTCATGATTGGCAATTGAAAGGAAAAATTGTACTGAACAACCTCGAAAGGTTCAAAAAGGCGATCAGCTGGGAGCCAATTGACCGGATTTTAACCTACGATTTTTTAGACAACCGCCATATCCTGATCGAACATGGTGGTTACGATGAGACTCAGGAATACAGCTTCCGCGAGCTGATTGATATCAATGGCAAGGCCTGGACCAGCGTGGGAGTGGATGTCACGCGCTTTGTCTACGACCCTGTGAATCATTGGATGGGGAGCAAAATCACCAATTGGATCAGGTTCTTTGGGATCGACCCGGACGATTGGGAGGTCAGCCAGACCGGTGGCACGGCCTGGATATCGAAGCGGCCCTTTAAGACGCTCAAAGAACTCGAGAAGCATATGCCGCAGCTGCCGGTCTATGAAGAAGTCCGGGATTGGTACCAACCATCCATTCGTGAAATTCAACAAGCGCTCCACCCGCACGATATTGTCATGATTGGAGCCGTGGAAGGCCCCATCACAGATGCTTATTCCTACATGGATATGGAGTTATTCGCCCTGGCCATCTATGAGGCGCCAGAGTTAATAGCGCATATCATGGATTGCACCGGGATGTTCTCGGCCTATATCGCCAGAGCGTATGCTGAGGTGACCGAAGTACCATTGCTATTCATGGGAGAAGACATTGCCAGTACCAGCGGACCGATCTTCAATCCCAAATTTGTCCGTAACGAGGGGCTACCGCGCTGGAAATGGATCGCCGAGCCGATCAAGGAAAAGGGGTATAAATTTCTGTACCATACCGATGGCCGGTACGGGAACTTTCTGCCGTTAATCTTTGACGATTTAGGTGCCGACGGCCTTAACCCAATTGAGCGCAATGGCTGCAATGATATTTTTGAGATCCGCAAACGATATCCAGACAAGCTGTTGTTTGGGAACGTTTGCTGCATCCACACCTTGCCGCATGGCTCACTGGGAGATGTGGAAGATGAGACCCTGGAACTGATCGAGAAGATCGGCCCGCAGGGAGGCATCTTCATCGGCTCGTCGAGCGAGGTGCACGATGCCGTGCCGGTCGAGAACGCCGCCAAAATGTACCGGACGGTGCACGAATACGGATCCTACCCGATCGATATCGACCACATCCGGGCCAGGAGAACGGAACTCAGAAAGAAGGGTCAATTGAAATTACGCGCGAATACGGAATTGTAGGGGGCTGTTGAGGCGTAAAATCTTCGAACCTCTCGAGATAAGTCTCTTGCCACCTCTTTAGCTTTGGATAAATCTTATTATCCAAAGCTAAATAATATCTTCTATCCATAGTCTGAACGGCCTGCCGAAAAAACCGGGGCTTGATCACACAATCCATGGAAGTATGGTGACTTGTCGCTCTGTCATAATGGATTATAATCACCGTGGAGGAAAAATGTATGAGTGCTTTATCTAAACGTACACGCTTGACGGTTGATCTGCCCACGGAGTTAAAACAACGCCTGCGTATGGTCGCTGCCCGGCGAGATATACCCGTCCGCCAATATGTGCTGGAAACACTTGAGGAGCAATTGAACAGGGATTGGGTTGAGCTGGTTGAGCAAGAAAGCCTGCTGGCTTTGACCGCTCAGGCTGACCCTGTTTTAGCCGAGTTGTGGGACAACGAGAAAGATGCCTCCTACGATCGATTATAAACGCGGCGATGTGGTCCTGGTTCGCTTCGTCTTTTCGGATGAGACTGGAACCAAGCGTAGGCCAGCTGTCATAATCAGCACGAATGATTACCACCAAAACCGCCAAGAGGCGATCATGGCTGCTATAACCAGTAATGTGGATCGCTTATTGACAGGGGATTATCGAATTGCCAGCTGGAAAGCAGCTGGCTTGCTCTTCCCTTCCACGGCTACAGCTATTATCCGAACAATCAAACAAGCAATGATTGAACGACGACTAGGGACCATGTCACCGCCAGATATGCAAGCTATCGAAGAGAAGTTGCGGGAAGTGCTGGGCCTATCTTAGAGCAAGTGTCCCGAATTCCCCCTTGACAATTTTAAATAAACACTGTATATTTATATTGTAAATATACAGTGTTTATTTATTCAGGAGAAATCGATGCCACGACCCAAACGTACCGCTCACCAGGCCAACATGCGAGAGGCCATCAAGGAGACCGCCTGGCGGCAAATCGCCGAATTTGGCGCGCCGGCCCTGTCGCTGCGCACCATCGCCCGCCAACTGGGGATCACCGCCCCGGCGATTTACAACTATTATCCGCGCCGCGACGACCTGGTTACCGCCCTGATCATCGACGCCTATACCTCCTTTGGCAATTCGCAGCTGGCTGCCCGCGACGCCGTCCCGGCCGAGGACCTCACCGGGCGGCTGATGGCAACCGGCATGGCATACCGCCAATGGGCGCTCACCTATCCACAGCGCTACCAGCTCATCTTTGGCACGCCCATTCCAGGCTATGAGGCGCCGCTCGAGCAGGTCTTCCCCTCGGCGGCGCGCTCATTGAGCGCCCTGGTCAGCATAATCGAGGCGCTACGGCTGGCCGGCCGGTTGCAGGCGGCTGCATTTCCAGAAGTAAAGGACGAATACAAATTCAGTTTCGAGCAGTGGCAAAGCTACGGCGGACAAGTCAATGTGATATCCATGTCAGTCGCCATCCTCGTCTGGGCGCGTGTACACGGCCTGGTATCGCTCGAGATTGCCGGGAATATCCCCCCCTTCGGGCCGGATGGAGATGCGCTCTACCGCTACGAGCTAGAATCCACCGTACAACAGTTTTTCAAGGAGCAGCTATGAAAACACTTATTTTCGACGGTTCGCTTGCCGGCGACCCGCTGCCGGCAAAAATCAACGCCGCCTTGCAGGCGCGCCTGCCCGGCGCCGAAACGATCTTCCTGCGCCAGCAAAAAATCGGCAACTGCGCCGGCGACTTTTTCTGCTGGGTGCGCAGTCCAGGCTTGTGCAACACCAATGATGATAACCGCCTCATCGCGGCTGAAGTCATGCGCAGCGACCTGCTGGTCTACCTGACGCCGGTGACCTTTGGCGGCTATGCCCCAGCGCTCAAGCGCATGGTCGATCACCAGATCCAGAACATCCTGCCGTTCTTTACCTCAGTGAACGGCGAGATCCACCACCAGCCGCGTTACCGGCGCTACCCCAACCTGCTGGTCATCGGCTGGATGCCGGCGAGTACAGAGCACTCGGCGCCCGACCCGCAGGCCGAGGCTGTCTTCCGCCACCTGGTCTACCGCAACGCCATCAATATGTACGCCCAAAAATCCGTTTGCGGCGTGCTGGCCGGCGATCCGCCCGAAGCGGAGCTGTCTGCTCAAGCCGGCCTATGGCTTGAAGCGCTGGAGCGCCCGGCAGACCCGGACGCGCCGGCTTTGCCATCCATACCTGTTTCTCCCAGTACTGGCGAACCTGCCCGCCGCGCCGTGCTGCTGGTAGGCAGCCCGCGCACCCGGAAAAGCACTTCCGCATCGTTGGGCGGCTACTTATTCGAGCAATTAGCGGCGCGCGGCGTGCAAACCGAGACGATCCAGGTCTACCCCGCCTTCAGTTCGCCCGAAAGGACAGCCCTTGCCCTCCAAAAGCTGGATGCTGCCGACCTGGTGGTGCTGGCCTTCCCGCTCTACGTGGACAGCCTGCCGGCCCCGCTCATCGCCGCCCTCGAGAAGATCGCTGCTCAGCGTGCCGGGCGGCCAACCCGACAACGTTTCGCTGCCATCGCCAACTGCGGCTTTCCGGAAGCCTCCCATAACGCCACCGCCCTGGCGATTTGCTCCATATTTGCCCGCCAGAGCGGCTTCGCCTGGGCCGGGGGCCTGGCGCTGGGTGGCGGCGAAGGCGTCGTCCATGGCATGCCGCTCGACCAATTGGATGGGCGCGCCCTCCCGATCAAAAAATCCCTCGAAATGGCGGCTGATGCCCTCGCCGTTGGGGAACCCATCCCGCCGGCGGCGGGCGACCTGCTCGCCAAACCAGCCGTCCCCAGCTGGCTGTATCTTCTGCTCGGCGCTTACGGCTGGAGGCAGCAGGCCGGTCATTATGGCATGCGGCGGAAGATCAAGGACCGCCCATACGAGCCTGTGAGTGCCGGAAAGTAGAGGCAAGCATACCGAAGGTAGAAACCATGGCAAAGATTTTTAATGGTCGTTACACCGCAAAAACCAGCGAGCCGTTCGTCGTTTTCCTGATCGGCATGCGCATCAACAAGTGGTGGCGCCTCGACAAGTGGATCCCGGTCGCCAACAGCATGGCGCCCATGCTGACCACCCTGCTCACCCACCCCGAAAAAGGCTTCCTGCACGGCGAGTTTTTCTGGAATCTCAGCGGCCCGGTGCTGATCCAATACTGGCGCTCGTTCGAAGACCTGGAGAAGTTCGCCCGGGAGCCCTCCGACCCGCACTTGGCGGCCTGAAAAAATTCAACCAGGCCGTCGGCCCAGATGGCTCGGTAGGCATCTGGCACGAAACCTTCCTCGTCCAGCCGGACCAGTTCGAGAGCATCTATGGGAACATGCCGGCCTTCGGCCTGGGCGCGGCCGTGGAGCATGTCGAAGCGGTGGGCCGGCGCCAAACGGCGCGCCTGCGTTTGAGCGCCAACAACACCAGTTAGAACAAATGTTTGACAAAAATGATCTATTTTGTTAGAATTGTCTTCAGCAAGATTGGGGATCTTTGGGGTTTTCCGTGAAGGTGTCCGGACTGGGGATTTTATTCAGAGATCGGTGCGAAGAGCAGAAAGGAGAAATAGCATGAGCGGGGTCCGAGTTTTAGTTGGAACACATAAGGGCGCCTTTATCCTGACATCGGATGCCAGGCGCGAACAGTGGGACGTAAGCGGCCCTCATTTTGAGGGCTGGGAGGTTTATCACATCAAAGGATCACCCGCTGATCCGAACCGGTTGTATGCCTCGCAGACCAGCGGCTGGTTTGGGCAGGTGATCCAGCGTTCCAATGATGGCGGCAAGACGTGGGAACCGGCAGGTAACGAGTTCGCTTACGACGGCGTCCCCGGCACGCACCAATGGTACGACGGCACGCAGCATCCCTGGGAGTTCAAGCGGGTCTGGTATCTTGAGCCTTCCTTGACCGATGCGGACACGGTCTACGCCGGGATAGAAGACGCCGCCCTGTTTCGCTCGAGCGACGGCGGGCAGACCTGGCAGGAGCTTCCCGGGCTGCGTGATGTCAAAGGACACCTGTGGCAGCCAGGCGCCGGGGGGATGTGCCTGCACACCATCATCCTGGATCCAAACGACCCTAAGCGGATCTTCGTCGCCATCTCGGCCGCCGGCGCCTTCCGCTCCGATGACGGTGGCCAGGCCTGGCGACCGATAAACAATGGTCTGCAATCCAATTTCGAGCTCCCGGATGCGAAAGCCGAGGTCGGGCACTGCGTCCACAGCATCGCCATGCACCGCTCCCGTCCGGGCGTATTGTTCATGCAAAAGCACTGGGACGTCATGCGCAGCGATGATGCCGGCGAGTCATGGCATGAAGTCAGCGGCAACCTGCCGACCGACTTCGGTTTTCCAATCATCGTTCACGCCCACGAGCCAGATACCGTCTACGTCGTCCCAATCAAGAGCGACTCGGAACACTACCCACCCGAGGGCAAGCTGCGCGTATACCGCAGCCGGACAGGCGGGGACGAGAGGAAAGCGCTAACGAAAGGGCTGCCGCAAAGCAAATGCTAAGTCAACGTATTGCGCAGCGCGCTGGCGGTCGAATCGCGCGCTTCGTGCGGTATATAATTAGGCACCACAGGCGGGCAGGTATAACGCCCCGCCGGCACTTGGGGCAAGTGTGCGCCTT
>OFHG01000417.1_pt1 | contig 17351 bp, 16 predicted proteins | sample 1521931 | NCBI WGS metagenome assembly OFHG01 (sample SAMEA2468438, study PRJEB22500) | soil metagenome | biome: Glassland; feature: Farmland; material: Clay | place: Australia | collected 2013-01-31 | depth 0.55 m
ATCCACATGTGGTCCAACTCCTCCTGATCGTCACGCCCGCAAGGGGTCGTCACGCCGGGTGGCGTTAACTCGCGGCCGGGCCGGCAGCACAGCTGCCGACTCCCTGGTGTCATAGTTGCGGAAAAGTAACTTACGGAAGTCCGTGCCCGTGCGCTAGTCCCCGTTAGGCCCATTTCACAGATAGTCCGCATGGGCCATGCCTCACCAGATCGGTAGTCACCCGTCAGCACGGGCCACTCGCGGAAGCCACCCAGGCGTACCCTTGGTCCGTGCTGTTGACTCGTTTTGCCGGGAAGGTCGGGGCGGTCGCCCAGATCATCGCCCTGTCCGCGGCCGGCGGCGCGCTCGTGGCCGCCCTCGCCGTTCCCTTCGTGGCCACCAGCGGGATCGCTGTCCGCAATGCGGCGACGAAGTTCAACAACCTCTCCACGCCGGAACTGGGCCAGCTTCCGGTCCGCTCGGAGATCCTGGACAGGCGCGGGAACCTGCTCGCCTATTACTACGGCCGGGGTATCGACCGGGTACCGGTGAGCTACTCCCAGATCTCCCCGGTGATGCGCCAGGCCATCGTGGCGATCGAGGATTCCCGCTTCTACCAGCACGGCGCGCTCGACTTCAAGGGCACGATCCGGGCGCTCGTCAACAACCTCCAGCACAAGGCGGTGCAGGGCGGGTCCACGCTGGCCCAGCAGTATGTGAAGAACGTGGAAATCCTGTCCGCGCCCAACCCGCAGGCGGCCTTCGCGAACGCGACGATGGACACCATCGGGCGCAAGATCCGCGAACTGCGGATGGCGGTGCAGGTCGAGCACACGATGACCAGGAACCAGATCCTGGCCGGCTACCTGAACGCGGCCTTCTTCGGCAACTCGGCGTATGGCATCGAGGTCGCCGCGAACCGTTACTTCAGCACCGGCGCGTCCCACCTCACGCTCCCCCAGGCGGCCATGCTGGCGGGACTGGTGGAGAACCCAGCGCGGTACAATCCGCTGCTCAACCCGCACGAGGCCACCCTGCGCCGCAACACGGTCCTCATGCGGATGGCGCAGCTTGGCTACATCACCCAGGCGCAGTCCGGCGCGGCACAGAAGCTGCCGCTCGGGCTCACCCCCTCGATCCTGCAGACCGGCTGCACCAGCAATTCCGCGAAGTACGCCGCGTACTTCTGTGACTACGTGCTGGCCGTCATCCATCACGACGCGGCCTACAAGAAGGTCGCGGCCAGGCTGGATGGCGTCGGCGGGCTGAAGATCTACACCACCCTCGACCCCAGGGACCAGGGCGCGGCGCAGAATGCGGTCAACTACGAGTTGCCGCCGCCGCCGTCCTCGGTCAACCCCGGCAAGAACGCGGCGACCGAGGTGCTCGTGCAGCCGGGCACCGGTGCCGTGCGTGCGATCGCCATCGACCGGCCATACGGCTTCGGGCGGCACCAGAACGTCATCGATTACGCGGTCGGGCCCCAGTACAACGGCGGCGAGGGAGTGCAGATCGGCTCCACCGGCAAGGTCTATGTCATGGTGACCGCCCTGGCACAGGGCATCCCGTTCGGCTACAGCAAGACCGTGGGCTTCTCGGCCACAGTCAGCGGTTACACCAACTGCAAGGGCCAGCCCACGAGTCCGTGGAACGTGCACAACGATGAGAGCGAGAGGGGCGGTCACTACACGCTCTACACCGGGACCACCGCCTCGATCAACGTGTTCTTCGCCTACCTGGAGCAGAAGGTCGGCCTGTGCAACGTGGTCCGCACCGCCGCCAAGATGGGCCTCACCTGGCCCGACGGCAAGTCCCTGCTGCACCCCGACCGCGCCGAGCACCATTACCTGAGCGCGGACAACGACCCGTCGTTCACGCTCGGCGCGGACAACGTCGCGCCGATCGACGTCGCGGCGGCCGACGCCACCCTGCCCGCGCGCGGGATCTACTGCCACCCCATCGCGCTCTCCAAGCTCGCGACCATGGCCGGGCAGAACCTGCCGGTGGAATCGGCCGACTGCCACCGGGTGCTCTCGCGCACGGTCGCCGATGCCGCCAACTACATCCTGCAGGGTGACCTGACCGGTCTTGGGACCGCCCCCCAGGACGCCATCGGCCGCCCGGCGGCCGCGAAGACCGGAACGGCAGACCAGTACGTGTCGGCGTTCTTCGTCGGCTACACGCCGGACCTGCTGGGAGTGGTCTGGGTGGGGAACCCGGCCGATCCTTACACGTTCCCGATGTCCGGCATGGGGTCCTGTTACCGGAACGGCTGCTCCGGCGTCATGTATGGCTCGATGGCGCCCGGGCAGACCTGGCAGCGGACGTTCCTGCATGCCCGGCTGGCCTCCCCGCCACAGAACTTCGTGCCCGTACCACCGACCAGCCCGCTGTTCGCGCTGGGCAACGGGATCGTCTCGCCCACCCCGCCCAAGAAGCCGCATAGCGGAGGTCCCGGTGGGGGCGGTACGGGCGGCGGCGGTGCCGGCGGCGGCCCCCCCGGCGGTTAGGACCCGGCTGGCCTTCGCCAGCCACACCTGGGCTGGCCGCTATCCCGCCAGCTTGCGGCGGACCTCGGCTGCCACCCGGGCGCCGTCGGCCCGGCCCGCTACCCGTGGCGTCAGGGCCTTCATCACCTGGCCCATGGCCGCCATCCCGGACGCCCCGGTCTCGTCGATGACCTCGGCCACCAGCGCGGCGATCTCCCCATCGGTCAACTGGGCGGGCAGGTAGCTGTCCAGGATCGCGCCCTCGGCTCGTTCGGCGGCTGCCTGCTCGTCGCGGCCGGCCGCCGCGAAGGCCTCAGCGGCCTCGCGGCGCCGCTTCGCCTCCTTGGTGAGCACCGTGATGACCTCGTCATCGCTGAGTTCGCGGGCGGAGCTACCCGCGACTTCCTCCTTGCTCACCGAGGTGAGCGCCATCCGCAATGTGCGGGTCCGGACCTCGTCACGTGCCTTCATCGCGGCAGTCAGGTCAGCGCGGAGCCGGTCTTTCAGTGCAGTCATGGGCCTATCCTGCCCGCCCGGCGGCCCGGTGGCATGACTGACGCCGTCCGGCCGCCCCGGCGGTCATGGCACCATAGGTGGATGCGAGCACCTCTGCGCGCCCTCGTCCTCACAGCTACCGCTGGTGCCGGCACGATCGCCTATGCCTCCGTCATCGAGCGGAACTGGTTCGCCCTGCGCCAGTTCGAGGTCCCGGTCCTGCCCGCAGGTGCCCCCTCGCTGCGGGTCCTGCATCTGTCCGATGTGCACCTGACCCCGGGACGGCACCGGCTCTTGTCGTGGATCAGGTCCCTTGCGACCCTTGACCCCGACCTCGTGGTGAACACCGGTGACTCGATCGCGCACGCCGGATCCGTCCAGCCGTTTCTTGCGGCCCTGGGGCCGCTGCTGGACCGGCCCGGGGTCTTCGTCTACGGCTCGAACGACCTGTACTCGCCGACCCCGAAGAACCCGCTGCGCTACCTGTACGACACCAGCGAACTGGTGAACCGCCGCCACGTCCGCGACCTGCCCTGGGCTGAACTCGGCGAGAGCATGGTTGCGGCCGGCTGGATGGACGCGAACAACCAGCGCGGGCGGGTCAAGGCCGGCGACCTGGACATCGAGGTCGGCGGCGTGCACGACTCGCACATCCGCCGCGCCCGGTACGACGAGATCGCCGGTCCCACGGACCCCGCTGCCGACCTGCGGCTCGGGGTGATGCACTCACCCGAGCCCAAGGTGATGGACAGATTCGCCGCCGACGGCTATGACCTGCTGCTGGCCGGGCACACGCACGGCGGGCAGGTCTGCCTGCCCGGCTACGGAGCGCTGGTAACCAACTGCGGGATCGACGCCACCCGGGCGCGGGGCCTGCACCGCCACCCTGGCCAGGGCAGCCCCGAGCGGCCCTGGCTGCACGTTTCCGCAGGGCTGGGGACCTCGCCGTGGGCACCGTTCCGGTTCTGCTGCCGGCCGGAGGCAAGCCTGCTCACGCTGGTTCCGCGGATCGGCTAGACTTCGCAAGGCCCCGGCGTTGCCGGGGTCAGGTGCCGCTCAGGCGGGCGGCGGGGTGTGGCGCAGCTTGGCAGCGCGCTTCGTTCGGGACGAAGAGGCCGCCGGTTCAAATCCGGCCACCCCGACCAGAAGGTCTTAGCAGGTCAGAGGGATTCTGGAGTACCGCTCCGGGGTCCCTCTTCTGATCTTGATTAGGTCTTCGGGAACCAAACGGGGAGCCACTGCCTCACGCGGACTTGGCTTGCTTTTGCTGGGTGAAGATGGCGTTCATGGTCTCCGCGCCCTTGGTGATCACCGGCTTGAGCTGGTGCCGGTAGACCTCCTCGGTGACCGCCGTGCTGGCGTGCCCGACGAGATCAGCGATGGTCTCGATGGGGACGCCGTTGTCGCTCATGATTGATACGAACGAGTGACGCAGCTACCGCGGCGTCCAGTTCTCGCCAAGCCCGGCCTTCCTGGTGATCGCCTTGAACGACCGGCGGACGTGAGATGCGTCCAGGGGCGTACCGGCCTGGCTGGCGAAGACGGGACCGTGATCCCGCCACAGTGGGCCTGCCGCGAGCCTCTCGGTCGCTTGCCGCGCCCGGTGATCCCGGAGGGCGTCGGCGGCCTGACCCGGGAGTTCCAGCGTCCGGCGGGACTTCTCGGTCTTGGTGTCGCCGTCTGCCCGGACCGAGCGCCAGACATAGATCGCGAACCGCTCGTGATCGAACCCGACCTCGGTGACTGGCCGCCACTGTTCATCTTCCGCGATCCATGCCACGACGTGGGACCAGCGCAAGGCGCGGGCCTCTTCGGTGCGGATCCCGGTGAGCAGGCTGACGACGACGTAGGCATGGAGCCTGGACGCCTTCGCCTGCTCCAGCATGGCCGTGGCCTGTTCCAGCGCCATGGCCTTACTGGGCCGTCCTGGCCTGCCCTTGGGTGTCGTGACCAGTTCGGCCACGTTCCGCAGCACCCGGTCGCGGGCCTGGGCCTGGCGGAGTGATCGCTTCAGGATCGCGTTCACGCCTTGGAGGCTTCTCGTCGCGAGTTTGGCGGTCAGGCCGTCGAGCCACTCGTCAACGTCGTCGGCGGTCAGCTCGGCGAGCTTGCAGGCCCCGATCAGCGGTAGGACATGCTGCTCGGCCAGGATGCGGTTGGCCGTGATGGTCTCCTCGTCGCGGCCCTTTAGCCCTTTGGACAGCCAGTCCTGGACCGCCTGCGCCACCGTGTAGTTCCCGGCGGTCTTGAGCCCAGCATCCCGGTCCGCTACCGCCTGGATGAGCTTGTCCTTGACGATCGCCTTCGTACGGCCCTTGCGCTTGATCCGCTGCCGCCTGCCCTGGCCGTCGAATCCCAGGCTGATCGCTCCCGTGAAGCCGTCTCCATCGGGGTAGATGGTCGCCTGGTACTTCCCGATTAAGATCTTGGACACTTTCTCTCCTTCTGCCAGGTTGGTTCGGTGTGCGGCCTGGCGTGCCCTGGCCTGCGTTCGAGGCGTACTACCGCATTCGTAGCGGCCAGGGCTGACAGGGCCTCATTCCCTGTCCTCGTGGCGGTCTAGGTACTCCTCGATCGCCTTCCTGATGACCCACGAGACGTCGCGGTCCTGCGAAGCGGCGTACCGGGCCAGTCGTTCCTTGAAGTCGGCCGCCACCCTCACGGGTGGGAGCGTGGTATCGCGCACGTAGAATAATGTAGCACGGCGTTCTACACACGGACGTGCTACCTCCTCGGCTCGCTTTCGAGTGAGGCGATGAACTCGGCTACGTGCTGGCTGGTGATCCTGCGCAGCTTGCCGATCTTGATGCTGCGGAGCTGGCCGGTTCGCAACAGGTAGTACACCTTGTCGCGGCCGACGTGCAGCATCTCCGCTACCTGCTCGACTGTGTACGCTTCCACGTCCCCTGGCCTCTCTCCCTCGTCGTTGTGCTGTGCTCGTGGGTTCACAGGTCTGCTGGTTTGCCCCCGGGAATCCCTGCGGTGGTGTCAGCGAGTGGGACCCCGGGGCCGGGACGGTGCTGGCCCGCGCCAGGACGACGACGCGGTTGGGTGCCAGCCAGGCACGCGTGGCGCGGCCCCGGGCTGGGCTGGGAAGCTCTCGGCGGCCAGCCGCGCCGATCTCGTGGCCCGGGACTCCGTGCGCCGACCGAGGCGCCTGCCCTCGGCGTGCAGGTGTTCGGCCGCCCGGCGGGCGGCGGCGGCTTGGGCGGCGTGCTGCTGCGCCTGGCGTAGCTCGATGACGGCCTCAGCCAGGGCCGCCAGCCGAACGATCAGGCTGGCCTGGGCGGCAGTGGGGTTGACCAGCGCGGCGCGGGAAAGCAGCCGGGCAGCCTGGCGCAGGCTGTTACCCGCCGGGGTGGGCCTGGGCATCCGTGCGTAGGGGATCCGGGCCGCCTGCGCGTAGCTGTCGGCGGCTTGGCGGACGACCCGGCTGCCCAGGACGGCGGCCGCGGAGTGCAGCGTGTCGGAGGCCGCCCACGCCGCGTCGGTAACCGAACCGAGGTCGCCAACCGACGCGGCCGCACGGATCTGATCGCGAGCATTCTGGGCAGTCCGGGCGGCATGCTGCCAGATCGCATTCCGTTCGGCCGCGGTGAGGTCCACCCCTCGGAGCGCTCCTGCGCGGCCGGTACCCCAGCGGCAGCGGAGCTTGGGCAGGGTCAGGTCGGCGGCGAGCTTTCCGCCGCCGAACCACACTGGTCCGCCCGCGCGGGCCATGTCGCCGGCGAGTGCCACGGCGTACCCGGTGACCTGGCCCGGCTCGCGGGTGCTCAGCCGGGTGCGGACCAGCACGCCCGGGCGAAGAACTCTTCTTCGCTAGCTGCTCCGGCGGCGGCTGTACTGACGATCCGTCGGAGCGTCACACGGGGCGCCTCGGGCCGACCGTGTCGGCGCGCCTTCTCGCTCTCGGCGCGGGTGGGCCGGTGCCCAGCGGTACGGTCACCGGGCGCGGTGCGGCGCAGCCCATGGCGTTCCTCGGCTGCCTGGCACGCGTCCCGGACGCGAAAGTAGTCGTTCCAGAATCGGGGCCGCGCGCCGTCCTGGCGGGCCAGCGTGCCGACGATGTGCACGTGATCCGCAGCGTGCCGGACCGCGATCCAGCGGATTGCGTCGTCGTCCTGCCCGTGCGGCGCGAGCCCGGTCCGGTGCATGATGTCGCGCGCCAGTTCAGCCCACTCATGGTCGGACAGCAGCGGATCCCCTGGCGCGGCCCGCACCACGCAGTGCCATACCGGCTGGCGCAGGCCCCGCGGTCCCAGCGCCGCGTGCGGCTGATTCAGCAGCCCGGTCAACTGCCGGAAGTCCCGGCGGCCACCGGGACGCAAGGGTGGCTCCAGTTCGGCAGGGTCCCGCCACCCGGCGACGATGTGCGGGTCGGTGTGCTCCTCGCGCCTGCCCGGCCCGAACAGGTAGTACAGCAGGCCCCTTGGCCGCTGCCCGCGGAGCACCTTGCCGATCACCGCAGATGCCTCCGCACGTCTTCGGCGGCCGCATCGAGACGCCGGGCTCTGCGCAAGCTCTCGGCCGCGTACGGCAGAAGATCCGCCGATCGCTGCCCGGTGGCGTTCAGCTTCGCCACTGCCTGATTGAGTTTGACCCCGATGCGCCGGACCAGTCCGGCCGCCCGGATCAGCTCAGCCAGCGCCTGGCGGGACGACGTGTCGGCCGGGCTCACCAACCCCCTGGCTGCTGCCAGCGTCGCGTGAGCCGCATACGCTCCTTTCGCCAACCCGGCGTGCGCTGCGGCGACAGCAACCTCGCTGTACTCCTCCTCGGTCAGGCCGAACCGCACGCTGCGCATCCTTCCCGCCGCCTGGCCGGATCGCCTCCGTGACCGCGTGCCTGCTCGCTGCGTGCCACCCCATGCCGTTGCCATGCCAGCCCCATTCCCCGGCGAGCTTTCCGGCCTATCCGCTGTCATCTGATGCCACCCGATGTCATTCTCTTTATTGCCGATTAGCTGAACTGGCGGCCATTATGCATCGGTAGACCGCGCCCGGTCTACAGCGATCGGAACGAAGTGGATATCTTGCTTCACGCCACGTTGAGGTTGCCGCCGACATCCCCGCCCGGCCACCGCCCGCTCGTGCGGCGAGGCGCTCCAAGAGCGACTCTAGCTGTGATGACATCGCAGCTCTTGGGGTCATGACTGGCCCAGGCTAAGTCGGCCCGATCTGGCTGCCCACAGGGCTGCGGACAAAGTCGTTTCTGCTGTTCACAGGGCTGGCGTGAGGCGGAGCAGGGCGAGGAGCATGGCATTGTCGTATTCGGCGTCGCGGATGGTGCCGGCGATGTCGTCGTGGCCGGCCTGGCGGATGAGCCCCATGATGAGGTTACGGAGGGTGGCGAGGGCGCGGGGCCGGGAGCCGGCCCGGACCCTGGACGAGTCCTCACGCAGGGTGACGTCGCGGACAAGGTGGACCTCGTTGTCGGATAGGGGGCGCCGTTTTCCGGCGCCCCCCTCCTCAGAACCGTGCTTGCCACTCGTCGCGGCACACGGCTCAAGCAGCCCGCGTGGGCGGTCAGGCTCCTGTGTTCTGCTGCTCCGTGCCGTGCGGTCCGTCGTCTGGCTGACGGCGAGCGCAGTAGGCGTGTACGAGGCGGTGTCCCGTCCGGCCGGTGCTGTTGTCGGTGATGGCCTGGCGGGTCATCGCCTTGCGGATGGCCGCGTACCAGGTCTCCCACTGGCCGGGGGAGTCTGGCGCGCGGTCAGCGAACAGCAGCAGTTCCCGGCAGAGCGGGCACAGCCCGTGCTGGTCCCGCAGGGCGGTCTGCCAGGACGGGGCCAGTTGCGGGGGTTTCTGCTTCCGCCGCCGGTCGGCCCAGTACTGGGCCAGGGCAGGATCGTAAGGTGTGTACCTGCCGGGGACCGGCGCGTGCCGGACGATCTTCGTCCAGGCGTACTGATGGAGGAAGGCCCCGGTTTCCCGGTCGCCGAAGACCCACCGGTTGCGCCTGTGCTGGTTGAACTGGCCGAAGTAGTGGGCGGTGACCCATCTCCGGCCCTTCTTGGGGTGCCTGCGGCGAGCCCATTTGTAAAGCTGCTGCCACAGGTGGCTGTCCAGGGATTGGAAGGACTTCTTGGACGCCCCTGTCCGGTAATAGTTCGCCTGGCCCCTGATGACCGGGTTGAGTGCGTAAAGTACCTCGGACACGGGGGAACCGCGCATGGCGCGCAGTTCGTCGGCGAGTCTCCGCCGGATCTTCTTCATTGCATCGCGGCTGGGCCTGGTGAGGACCTTGCTGCCCTGGCTGGTCCGGTAGCGGCGTATGTTGAAGGAGAGGAAATCGAAGCCGTCGCTTATCCGGCCGATCCGGGTCTTCTCCTTGTTGAGGGAAAGGCCCCTCTCCTTCAGCCATATGCTGAGCTTCTCCTGGACCGCTTCCGCCTGCCCGCGGCTGTGGCATAGTGCCACGAAGTCATCCGCGTAAACTATGACGGTCGGGCATCCGGCTTTCACGTAGCCGCGAGAGTCGTAGCTGACTCCGGCGGCTTCTTCCATTCCCTGCAATGCGATATTCAGCAGCAGCGGAGATATGACGCCGCCTTGAGGTGTTCCCTCGTCGGTCGGCGAGTACCGGCCTTTGTCGACCACTCCTGCTTTGAGCCAGGCGCGGACCTGTTCCCTGGCGGGGAATGTTCCGAGGCGTTCCAGCAGGAAGTTATGGTCGATCTTGTCGAATGCGGATTTCAGGTCGGCGTCGAGTACCCAGTCCCGTTTCGCGCCTTTCGGTGCGACGGCCTTGTGGATCATCTCGATCGCGTCGTGGCATCCGCGGCCCGGCCGGAATCCGTATTGTTTCGGGTCCAGCCGGGCTTCCCATTCGGGTTCCAGCGCGCTGCGCACCCGCTGTTGCTGGGCGCGGTCGGCGATGACCGGAATTCCGAGCGGGCGTTTCTTTCCGCCTTTTTTCGGTATGTACACCCGCCGCACCGGCAGCGTCCGGCCGGGTCCGCCCTGGCGATGCAGTCGCATCGCCAGGCTCGCCCGGCTCTCGGAGGTCAGGGCGACCTGCCTGTCGACGCCTGGGGTGTGGCGGCCGGTGTTGTGCTGCGTGACCCGGCGCACGCTCACCAGCGTGTTGGCCCGGCTGCGCAGCAGCAGTTTCTGCAGGTTGCGAACCTGTTTGCGGTTGCCTGCCTGCTCCGCCTTGAAGATCCGCTGCTGTATGCGCCGTACCTGCTCCTCCTGGCGGCGCCAGTCGATGGCGTCCCAGTCGGGCAGGTCCTCTGGTCCGTTCGCCGTGCTGCCGCTAGCCGCGAGATCAGCCATGACGGCTGTCGCGTCCGGCACCCCGGCGCCCAACTTGCCCATATGGTTCCAGCGCTTCATTAGCTCTGATTCGTCAAAGGGCCACCCGGCTCACGTCAGCTCCCTTTCGGGCCCAGGCACGGGGCCTGGTATACGGCCAGTTATGCGGGAGCGACCGCACTCGGAGGGTTCAGTCATGTGCTCCTGCTTTCCGCCAGGTAGCCCTGGTGCATTGCTGCACCAGGGCCCCTTCAGGACCGGGCATGCGCGTTTCCGCGCACACGGCCCAAGCAAGCCGCTAGGGCGGTTCAGGTCGTCTGCTGCACCACGGTGTTTCCTGCCAGCCGGGCGGATGCTTGCTCCGGTGGCAGGTGGCGTGTACGAGGTGTGTCCGGTGGTTGCGTGCGGCGCTGGGCGTGTCGTGGTGGACCAGGTAGTCCGCCTTGATCGCCTTCTTCATGACCCACAAGAACCATTGCTCCCAGCCCTGGGGGGACTGGGGCGGCTGGTCAGGGATCAGCAGGTTTTCCCCGCACAGGCTGCACCGCCCGTCCTGCCTGGACAGCAGGCGCACGGTGTAAGAGTCCAGCGGGGGCTTGACCTTGCGGCGGCGTTGCGCCCAGTACCCGGCCAGGGCGGGATCATCGGGTGATGCCCCGCCTTTGACCATGGTGTGCCGCACGATATCTGTCCAGGACGGTTTCGGCAGGAAGGCGCCAGTGTCTTTATCGCCGAACACCCACCGGTCGTTCCTGAACTTTATCTAGAGCCTTCGAGTCGATCATGGCTGTGACCTGGGCGGCTGCGCCGAGGTCAGTGTCGTCGGCGCAGCCGTCTGGGGGTCTTCGGTCACGGGTCAGCAGGTCTGATCGTTACCGAAGAGCGACGCGGCTGGTTGGTGTGTGGCCGTGTTGCGGCAGTTGGGCTGGGGGATGAGCGACGGTCGCCGAGGGCTTGCTCGAGCTGGCGCCGCAGTCGCTGGTTCTCTTCGGTCAGAGTCCGGTTGCGTTCCAGGGCGGCTTCCAGCCGTGTGCGGAGCGAGGAGTCCGAAGCGCGCTGGTGTGCTGGGAGGGGCGGGGATGGTGCCCGGCGGGTCGCGTCGCGGAGTCGTTCGATCTCGGCTCGGATGCCGGGCTGGGCGTAGAGCCAGGAGCGCGACACTCCGGCTGCCTGAGCGACGGAGCCGAAGGTGACCGGGGTTCCGGCGCGGTCGAGTTCGCGGAGCGCCTGGATGGCCTTGGCCCGGGTCAGTTCGTGTCGTTGCCTGGCTGCGGCGATGAGCGGCGCGGTGTTGTCAGGACGCATCGGCTGCCTCCCGGTGGCCGGTGCCGTCGCTGTCTTCCAGGCTGGCGATGATTTTGCTGAGGTTGCCGGCGACCTGCCGGTTCATCTCCGCCATCCGGGCTTGGCCGCGAGCCTCGGCCGCGGAGATGATCTGCAGCGTCTGCCGGTGCTGCTCACGGTGGCGGGGCAGGAACTCGGCAGTGGTGATGAACATCGGGCAGGTCAGACACGAGTTCGCATGCGGGCAGGTCTGCACCAGCGGCAGCCCGCAGTAGCCGTTGGGCAGCGCCTGGGTAGCGCGGGAGACGCGCTGCTTGGCCCAGGCGGCTTCGGCCAGCGGTCCGGCCGGGTCCAGGCTGACGGTCTCGCCGTGGGAGTTGACCTTGCGGGCGGCCTCCCAGTGCTTGCGGATGGTGGTGTCGGCGAGCCGGGCGTAGTGGGATGTCATCAGGTGCGAGTCGTGGTCGAGGATCCGGCGGACGACTTCCTGGGGGACATCGCGGTTGATCAAACGTGTCCCGAGGGTGTGCCTCCACTGGTGGGGCGTGATATGAACCCGTCTGCCGTCGTTACCCGGTTTGTCGCGGACGTCGATGCTGGCAAGCCAGCGCTTCAGCGCGGCCCGGTAGGTGGAGCTGGCTGTCGGCATGTCGCCGCGGGGGTTGGTCTTGGTGCGGGGGAACAGCACGGGGTTTCCTGCTGGCCAGCGCTCCAGCAGGCGCTGCTGCCAGAGCGTGATCTGCTGCTGAAGCTCTTCGCCGATGGGGACCAGAGCCTCCCGATTCATCTTGTGGTTGAAGTACCGCAGGTAGGGGGCGCCGCCGGCGTCGGTGACGACGCAGTCGCAGGGCAGGCGCAGCGCGTCGGTGATCCTCAGCCCGCAGCGCATCAGGATGAGCGTGACCAGCCGGTGGGCGGGGCTGGGCCACCGGTCCAGGCTGGCGGGGTGCTCGACCTGGGACATCACGTATTCCGGCAGGGCACGGGGCAGTCGCGGGCCGGTCTGGGGGAAGTCCTCGGAGTAGAACATCGCCGTTGCCGGGAGCGAGTCATCCCAGCCGTGCTGGCGGATGGCCCGGAAGAACGCGTTCAGCCCCCGGACGAACTTGCCGTGATTCTCTGTGCCCGCCATCGTGGCGTGCAGTTCGGCAAGGTAGCGCTCCAAGACCGCCCGGTCGATCTGGTCCAGACGGTCAATGCCAGTGCCCGGTGAGGCGAGGAACGTCCCGAACGAGGTGATCGCAGCAAGGCACGGCACCGTGCTGCTGGCGCTGCGGCCGCTGCTGAACCGCCAGCGGATCCACCGTTTGGCCAGCTGTTTTAGCCACGGCTGGGGAATGCGGCCAAAACGCAGGCGGGCGGGACCATGGCTGATTCCGAGGTTGCGCAGCCGCCAGACATCGCGGGGGTATTCGACGTCCCAGCCGCGGCCGTAGGCGAGCTGCTCGACCTGGCGGCGTGCGTAGATGAGCAGGGCGTGTTCCGACTTGGCCGATTTCCTCGCGTGTCTGGCGTGTTCGCGGGCCCAGGCCTCTTCGGTCCGGTCCAGCAGTGATGTCACGTCCTGGGTGGCCAGGAACCTGGTGGCCTGCTGGACCCGGCCAGGCGCGGTCTTGACCCGGCCCTCCTCGTGCCGGCGCTGCAAGGCGTACTGGATCTCCAGCCGCAACTGGGGCCGCAGCGGCCGCAGGTCGAAACGTTCACCGGTGGTGCGCAGCTCGCCTTGCTCCTGCCGGGAGCCGGTGAACCCACGGGCGGCGTGGCCGCCGAACTCCGGGTCTGTCGTGGCGATGAATTCTTCGAGGTCCGGCCGGCCGTGCCTCTTCCACCGCTGGGCGTGCGAGCTGCACAATCCGTAGACGCGTCCGGTGCGCCCGCAGCCATCAACGCGGCATGGCGGACCGCCGAAGATCGGGTCCTGGGGATCGAAAACCAGCACGTCGGAGCGGAACTCCGGCCGGACGGCGCCCATCAGTTTCTCCAGCAAGCCCGGCGGCGGTGCCGGTGCCGGCGCGTCCGCTGCCGCGACGGCTGCCGAAGGCCGGTCGATGCCAGTGCTCATCCCTTAGCCCTCGTCCTCGAAAACGTTCGCGGTCAGCCGCACTTTCACCTGGTGGCGGCGGGAAGCCGCGCACAGCCACACGATCCCGCCGCTCATCTGGTGCTCGCGGTAGTCCTCCAGAGCCAGCGCCCGCCGCCAGGCGCCGAACACCTCCCGCACCCGCGCCGCCGGGGCCAGGCCGCTGACCCGGCCGACCAGCACCGACCCGGCCGGCCCGACCGTCCAGGCGATGACCGGCAGGTCCTGGCAGGCGCCCAGGATCGCGGCCAGCTCGGCGGCGGCCCGGCGCTGCCACAGCGCCCGCTCACCCTGGCTGATCCAAGAGCCGCTCACCAGGTCACCTCGGTCCCGGTGACGCTGAACCAGCCTGCGGCCTCCAGCGTCCTGCGGGCATCTTCGGCGGTCAGGTGGCCGTAAATCGCGGATGTGGTGGTCACCGAGGAATGGCCAAGCAATTTGGAGACGACCTCGATCGGGACACCGTCGCGCAGCATCCGGGTCGCGGCCGAATGGCGCCACCAGTGCGGGTCGAAATCGATCCCGGTCCGCCGCCGCAGCCTCTTCACCAGGTCGTACACCGCCGTATACGAAAGCGCCCGGCCGCGTGGCCCGGCGAACAGGTTGACGAACAGGTAGTCGGAGTCCAGGTCGCCGTACTCAGTCGCGAGATAGTCCGCCCACAGCCTGATCAGCGGGGCACCTACGGGGACGGTGCGCTGCTGTCGCGATTTGGTACGAGCGCCGTTGGCGTTGGCCCGCGGGACGATCGTGATCGTGCGGTCCGCCGCGGCGACGTCCTCATGGCGCATGCCGAGGGCTTCACCGACCCGGACGCCGCTGTCATAAAGCAGGGCACAAAGGAAGCGGTCCCGCAGGTGCTCGCAGGCGTCCAAGATGGCCTGCGTTTCGGCTGCCGTGAGAATCCGCGGCAGCTTCGCCGGGGCCTTCAGCGCGATCGTGCGCCGCGGCTGAAGCTTGCCCTTGCTGACGTGATGCAGAAATGGCTTCCACCCGCCACGCTGCCCCGGCTGCCAGGTGACCAGCAGATCACCCACGTCGACGCCGTGCCGGGCCTGATAGGCGTAAAACGCCGACAACGCGGCCAGCTTCCGGTTCACCGTCGCCGCGCACACGTGCGCCTGCACCGACGGAAGCACCGCGACCTCACCGGATCGCCCGGACGGGGGCAGCCGCAGCCAGGCCACGAACTCGCCGATGTCTTCCAGCCGCACCTCCCGCCAGTCCAGGCCCCGGCGGGCAAGAAAAGCCCAGTAATCCTTCAGGTCGTGGGCATAGCCCTTGATCGTGTTGGGGGACCGCTCGATATCGGTGAGGTAGGCCAGATAGCGCTCGACCGGCTCGACCGGAACGTCGTCATCCCCCAGGACCGTCCACGAACCCACCCGGGACGCGGGCATCGCCACACGCTGAACCTGCATTGCTCCTCCACTTGATCCACGTACTGGACAAGCGGGAGATAACCACGTCCGCCAGGCAGATCGCAGGGCCTCACAAGCCCGTGGTGGACGTGGAAGACAAGATCAGAGAGGCCCTAGATAATGAACTTATCGAACTTCCGGAAATACCGGTCGACGATCCAGTGTTTCGACTTGTTGCGGTGGTTCCAGCACGCCCATTTGTACGTGAGCTTCCACAGGTAGTCGGTCAGGGCAGCGAATACCCTGGTCGACACCACCGTCCGGTAAAAGGCGACCCAGCCCCTTACGATCGGGACTATCTTCGCCAGCACCGCCGCGACGTTGGCCCCGCGGAGTGCGCGGAACTCCTTCGCAAGCCGTTCCCGGAACCTCTTGATGGCCGTGGCACCCGGTTTGATGAACAGCTTGCCGTTAGGATAGCGGCGGAGATTAAATCCGAGAAAATCGAAACCCTCAGAAAGGGAGACGATCCGGGTCTTGGCTTCATTGAACGCCAGCCCCCTCGGCTCCAGCCACCCGGCCAGCCGCGCCTTGATCTCGTCGGCCTGCTGCCTGGAATGACAGCACACGACCAGGTCATCAGCATATCTAGTGAGCGCCGGGCTACCGCGTCTCAGCTCCCCGGTTTGAGCGTCGGAGAGTCGGTAACGGACGCCCGCGGCCTCCTCCAGCCCGTGCAATGCGATATTCAACAGCAAGGGCGAAATGACACCCCCCTGGGGGGTGCCCTCCCAGGTCGGAGCGAACCCTTTCCCAGCCTCGAAAATACCCGCTTTCAGCCACCCGGCGATCATCGCTTTCGCGGGGAAATCGCCGAGCATTTCCAGCAGGTGCTCATGGCTGATCTTGTCGAACGCTTTCGCCAGGTCGGCATCTAGTATCCATACCCTTTTGGATTTCCCGTGCAGGGTGCAGAACAAGGATTCTATCGCGTCGTGGCAGCTGCGGCCCGGCCGGAACCCATACGATCGGGGCTCAAACTTGGCCTCCCACTCAGGCTCCAGCGCATTACGCACCCGTGCCTGATGACACCGATCCGCAATTACCGGAATTCCGAGCGGGCGCATTTTTGCCTTATTACTGGCTTTCGGTATATACACCCGCCGGACCGGGGAAGGCCGATGCGAGCCGATGCTGGCGTGCACCTGCACCGCCATCTCAGCCCGTGCCTGGCTGGTCAACGCGACCAGCCCGTCAATTCCCGCGGTCCTGCGGCCCGTGTTGCGCTGCGTCACCTGCCGCACGCTACATAGCGTATTAGCCCAGCTCCGCAGCATTAGCTTCTGCACGTTCCTGGCCGTAGGCCAGTCACCGTCCCGCACCGCCTTGAAGATCCGCCCGCGCAGCCGCCGTACCTGCTCCTCCTGGTGCCGCCAGTTCACACGATCCCAGGCGTCACCGTCGAATGAGGACAGGCCATCAGGTCCGTTCACCGAAGTGTCCAACTTGCCCATCAGTTCCGGCATTTACCCTCGCTTCGCTTCAAAGGCCCACCTGCCCACGTCAGCTCCCTTGCGGGCCGGGCACACCGTCCCGTATCCGGCCAGTTATGCGGGACGGCCGGCGGAGGAGCCGGCCATTGCGTCCCGTTTTCCTGTTCCCTTTCAGGCGCCGGCATTTGCTTCTTGGGCACCCTGTCCCACTGGGGAATTCCGCTTCCTTTACAGTCGGCCTACCAGAGCGCATGATGCGCCCTGGACCCCAGCCGGGGTTTACACGTTCCGCACACGTGAGACGCGGCCGGGGTGGGTGCCCTCTGTGCCCCGGGGCAGTGGTGTCCCTCCCAGCCGGGCAACATCCCCAGCCAGGCACGTGCGCTTTCCAGCGGCCAGCCCTAAACCCCGCCAAAGCTTCCACCTGCGAGGCTCGAAATCACGAGACATCAGTCAAGGGTTCAATCATTCACCCGTCCGGCCTTCTTCTCGCCCGTGGTCCCCGGGTGGCGCGGGAACCCTTCGGCTTTCCCCCGAGCTCAGCACCCTGCCGTTACCGGCAACGCACCTCGGGGCGAAGACAGGTCATACGGACACAGACCCAGGGCTACACCATCGGCATAACCGAACCTCCTTCGTACAGCCCACTCACCTTGTGCGACCTCGTGTCGCAATGTCGGCTTTCGCCCACCGGCATTGGCTTGCTGGGCATCCTGTCCCGCCAGGGAATTGGGCCCCCCGGAGGGTCGGGCCGGGGCGCAGTGCTGGCCTTGCGGCCAGCCCGTTTCCCCGACCCGCCCGCCGAACCCGCCGTGCGCCTCTCAGCGCAACGGGCTCTCCACGTGTCGTACCACCGGCTCAACCGCGCACGGCGGTTGCCGGGTCCGGGGTCCATGGGGTTGGTATCTTGCTGC
>OFHG01000418.1_pt1 | contig 17351 bp, 15 predicted proteins | sample 1521931 | NCBI WGS metagenome assembly OFHG01 (sample SAMEA2468438, study PRJEB22500) | soil metagenome | biome: Glassland; feature: Farmland; material: Clay | place: Australia | collected 2013-01-31 | depth 0.55 m
GACCAACGCGCTGTATGCCTTCGAGGCCAGGGGCGAGGCTGGCAGGGCGGTGCTCGGCGAGGGCTGCCGGGCGCTGCTGAAGATGCTGGCGCCGCTGGTGCCGCATTTCGCCTGCGAAGGCCATGCGCGCCTGGGGCTGGACGGCATGGCCGTGCTCGAGGATTGGCCGGCGGTGGATGCCGCGGCCCTGGTGCAGGATACCATCGATCTGGTGGTGCAGATCAACGGCAAGAAGCGCGGCGAGGTGCGCGTGGCTCCGGATGCCGACGAGGATACGGCCATGGCGGCGGCGCATGCCGAGCCCGCGATCGCGCGTTGGTTTGAGGGCATGGCGGTGGTCAAGGTCATCCTAGTGCCCGGCCGGCTGCTCAATGTGGTGGTGAAGCCGGCATGAGGCGCATGCTTGCCGTGCTGATGCTGGGCCTGGCGCTCGGCGGTTGTGGTTATCACCTGGCCGGCCACGGCGGCAAGATCACCGTGTTGCCGGAGGGTACGCAGGCCATCATCGTCCGCACCTCCGGCGCGGATGCCGCGGTGCTGGCCCAAGCGATGATCACGATGATGCAGGCGGGTAGCGATTACACGGTGCTCAGGGCCGGTGATCCCAAGGCCCAGGGCGTGAATGCCGTGGAGCTTGATATCGAGAATGTTTCCAGCCAGTTCGTGCCCAGTGCCTACGACAGCAATGGCTATGCGATCCAGTATCGTCTGTCGCTGTCCGGTTCGCTGCGCCTGATGAAGGGCGATACCATGCTCTGGAACGGGGGTGCCATTACGGCATCGACGGATATCTATGTGCAGGGCTCTGGCGGGGCCGGCAGCCTCCAGGCCTCGCTTTCGCAGGACCGCGCCAAGCGGCAGCTGCGCCAGCAGTGGGCGAGGCAGGCCTGGGAAGCACTGCAATCCGGCTTTTGATGGGGATGCTGATGCGGGGATGCCGGTGAGGTGTACTGCCGAGCGCCTGTCCTCCGTCCAGGCCAGCGTCTACTACCTGCACGGCATGGACAGGGATGCGCTGTTCGAGACGGCGGAGACGCTGCTGGCGGCGGGCGCTCCCGAGATCACGCGCCTGCGCCTCGATGCCTCCGAGCTGGATCGGGTGGAGGTGGAGACCCGCAGCCAGGGGCTGTTCGCCAATGCCGGCTGCCATGCGCTGGTGCGCAATGCCGAGGCCGCTAGCCCGAAGCAGGGTGAGCATCTGTTGCGCCTGGCCGCTAGCCTTTCCCCGCCGCACCGGCTGATCATCTGCGCCCCCGAGATCAGCTGGAAGAAGGCCATGCACAAGCAGATGCAGGCGATCGACGCGGTGGCCTGCTGCGAGTTCTCCATGCCGGGGATGGAGGCCTTCCAGCGCTGGCTTGCCGGCCTGTTTTCCGAGCATGGCCTGCAGGTCACGGATGAGGCCCTTGGCCTGGCGGGCGAGCGGCTGCAGGGCATGCGCCTGGCGGCCCGGCAGCTGGCCGAACGCATGCGCTGGTACGATGCCGGCTCCGCCGAGCCGATCGATGTCCATGTCCTCGGCGAGCTGCTCGGCGAGCGCATTCCGGAAGACCTGGACGCCTACTGTGCCGCGGTGGCCGCTCGCTCGGTCGGCGCGCTATCAAGGCTGCGCAAGCTCCTGGACGGCCAGCAGGTGGCGGAGGTGCAGGTCGTCAGCTGGCTGACCACGCGCCTGCAGCAATTGTTGATGTACCGCTGGTTTGAGGCGAAAAGGGATGGCACTGCCCTGCAGAAGGCGCGGGTGTTCGGCGACGCGCGCCGGCTCGTGCCGGGCGAATCCAGGCGCTGGAAGGTGCCCGAACTGATCACGGCCCTACACCGGGCATTGGAGGCGGAAACACTGCTCAAGGGGGCATCCGTCGAGGACAAGCGGGTGGTGCTGGAGCGCCTGACCCTGGATCTCGTGGGGCCGGGCCGCCTGGAGGCGGCATGAGCGGCGACCACCGCGCTCGGCTTGCCGCCGACTGGCAGGCCTTCGAGCGTGAGCACGTCTGGCACCCCTACGCGCCGATGCATGATCCGCTGCCGGCCCATGCGGTGGCCGCAGCCCATGGCGTGTACCTGGAGCTTACGGACGGCCGGCGGCTGATCGACGGCATGGCCTCGTGGTGGTGCGCCATCCATGGCTACAACCATCCGGTGCTGAACGCGGCGGTACAGGACCAGCTCGCATCCATGGCGCATGTGATGTTCGGCGGCCTGACCCACCGGCCCGCCGCAGCCCTCGCCGCCCATTTGCTCGATCTGGCGCCGCCCGGGCTGGAGCACGTGTTCTTCGCCGATTCCGGTTCGGTATCGGTCGAGGTGGCGATCAAGATGGCGGTGCAGTACTGGCAGGCGCAGGGGCGGCCGGGCAAGCACCGGCTGCTGACGATCCGCGGCGGCTACCATGGTGACACCTTCGGGGCGATGGCGGTCTGTGACCCGGTGAACGGCATGCACCACCTGTTCTCGCACGTCCTGCCCCGCCATGTGTTCGCCGATGCCCCCCGCGCCCGCTCGGATGCCGATTGGACGGATGCCGACATCGCCGATTTCAGGCAGAAAATCGGCGAATATGCGCATGAGCTGGCGGCGGTGATCCTGGAGCCGGTGGTGCAGGGGGCCGGCGGCATGCGCTTCTATGCCCCCGAGTTCCTGCGCCAGGTGCGCACGCTGTGCGATGCGCACGGCGTACTGTTGATCTGTGACGAGATCGCCACCGGTTTCGGGCGCACCGGCCGCATGTTCGCCTGTGAGCATGCCGGCATCACGCCGGACATCCTGTGTGTCGGCAAGGCGCTGACCGGCGGCTACATGACCCTGGCCGCCACCCTGGTGACCCCCGGTGTCTGCGACGGCATTCATGCCGACGGCAGGGGCGTGCTGATGCACGGGCCGACCTTCATGGCCAATCCGCTGGCCTGCGCCGTGGCCGAGGCCAGCCTGAACCTGCTAGAATCCAGCCCCTGGCGAGAGCGGGTGGCGGCGATCGAAGTGCAATTGAGCGAGGAATTGGCACCGGCAAGAGAGGTGTCCGAGGTCGCCGATGTGCGGGTCATGGGTGCCATCGGCGTCATCGAGATGCAAGCGCCCCTCGACATGGCGTCCACGCAGCAAAAACTGATGGAGCGCGGGGTGTGGCTGCGCCCGTTCGGACGCTTGCTGTATGCGATGCCGCCCTATGTGATCGGGGCGGATCAGCTGTCCCGCATCACCGGCGCCATGCTGGAAATCGCGCATGGCTGAGACCGGGGCCGGCATGCTGTCCACCGCCGATCACGCCCGCGATGCCGCCGGCATGACCTATGTCTATCCTGTGGTGTCGCGCCGGGCCGGCGGCGTGTCCGTCGGCATCAATCTGAACCCGAACAACGCCTGCGACTGGCGCTGCGTCTATTGCCAGGTGCCGAACCTCGTGCGCGGTGGGGCGCCTGCCATCGACCTGGCACAGCTGGATCAGGAATTGCGCACCATGCTGCATGAGATCCTGCAGGGCGACTTCATGGTTAAACATGTGCCCGAGGATTGCCGCCGATTGTCCGATATCGCCATCTCCGGCAACGGGGAGCCGACGGGAAGCAGCCGGTTTGCCGAGGTGGTCGATCTCATCGGTGCCGTCATGCACGCATTCGATCTCGTCGGCAGGCTGCCGCTGCGCCTGATCACCAACGGTTCCTATATGCGCAAGGCGCATGTGCAGCAGGGACTCGCACGCATGCGCGGGCTGGGCGGTGAGGTGTGGATCAAGATTGACCGGGCCAGCGAGGACGGCATCCGCCGCGTCAATGGCATCAGTGCCACGCCGGCACAGCTGGCCGCGCAGGTGGAGATCGCCGCCGGACTCTGCCCGACCTGGATCCAGAGCTGCATGTTCGCCTGGGACGGTGAGCCACCGGCGTCCAAAGAGATCGATGCCTACCTGGGGTTCCTGGAAGGGCTGCTCGCCCGCGCCGTGCCGATCCGCGGGGTGCTGCTCTACGGCCTGGCCAGGCCGTCGATGCAGCAGCCGGAGGCAGCCCATTTGTCGGCTGTGCCGGATACCTGGCTTCAGGCGCTGGCCCAGCGTATCGAGGCATTGGGGCTGGCCGTCTCCGTCCATGCCTGAGCCCCCGCTTTCCCGGCCGATGTATAGTTGTTGCGCAGGCCCGGGCCGAGCGTTAGATTGCGCCGCCCATAGAGAAGAAAAAAGAGGTAGACAGGATTCATGTCTTTGGCTGCGGATAAAAAAATCGAGATCATCAAGAAGTTCGGACGCCACGAGGGCGATACCGGCTCCCCGGAAGTGCAGATTGCGCTGCTGACCGAGCGCATCAATGGGCTGTCCGGCCATTTCAAGGACAATCACAAGGATCATCACTCCCGTCGTGGATTGCTGAAGATGGTGGGTTCCCGCCGTTCCTTGCTCAAATATCTGAAGTCGTCCGATTTCAACCGCTATCGGACGTTGATCGATACGCTGGGCCTGCGTCGCTGATTCCAAGCATGGGGCGGTTCTTGTGGACCGCCCCATGTTTTTTCCCACCTTCGCTTTCTCCGCTGCCAGAGACATGAATCCTGCGAAGGATGTATTTAGATGTTTAATGTAAAAACCAGTAAGGCGACCGTTGGTGGTCGCGAAATCTCGTTCGAGACCGGGCGCATGGCCCGGCAGGCCGGCGGTTCGGTGCTGGCGAAAATCGGCGATGTCGTCGTGCATGTGGCGGCGACCGCCGCCAAGACCCCGCTGCAGGGCGTGGACTTCATGCCGCTGACCGTGCACTACCAGGAAAAGACCTATGCTGCCGGCCGCTTCCTCGGTGGCTTCTTCAAGCGTGAAGGACGCCCCTCCGAGAAGGAAACGCTGACCAGCCGTCTGATCGACCGCCCGATCCGCCCGCTGTTCCCCAAGGGTTTCTTCCATGAGACCCAGGTGATTGCCACGGTGATCTCCGCCGATGAGCAGACCAATCCCGATATCGTCGCCATCAATGGCGTCTCCGCCGCACTCGCCATTTCCGATGTACCGTTCGCCGAGCCGATCGCCGCCGCCCGCGTCGGCCTGATCAACGGCGAGTTCGTGCTGAACCCGAGCTACGAGCAGTTGCAGGAGTCCAGGCTTGACCTGGTGGTGGCCGGTACGCGCAACGCCGTACTGATGATCGAATCCGAGGCCAAGGAACTCTCCGAGGAGCAGATGATCGATGCGATCATCTTCGGCCAGGAAGGCTATCAGCCGGTCATCGATGCCATCGAGGCGCTGGTTGCACAGGCCGGCAAGCAGAAGATGGCCATCGAATTGGCCGGCAGCGGCGATGCCGTCAAGCAGGCCGTCAAGGCTGCCTTCGAGGCCGATGTGCGCGCCGCTTATGCCATCAAGGACAAGTCCGAGCGTGCTGCGAAGATCGAGGCCTTCCGCCTTGCCGCCCAGGAGAAACTGGCCGGCACGGAGGAGCATCCGGGCGAGTATTCCTCCAACGATGTGTCCGCAGCCCTGAAGAGCCTGGAAAAGGACGTGGTGCGCCGCTCGATCATTGCCGGCAACCCCCGCATCGACGGTCGTTCGACCAAGGACGTGCGTGCCATCGACTGCCAGATCGGCGTGCTGCCGCGCACCCACGGTTCGGCGCTGTTCACGCGTGGCGAAACGCAGGCCCTGGTGACCATTACGCTGGGCACCGAGTCCGATATGCAGCTCACCGAGAGCCTGGAGGGCGTGGCCAAGCAGCGCTTCATGCTGCACTACAATTTCCCGCCGTATTCCGTGGGTGAGGCCCGGCGCATGGGGCCTCCGGGACGCCGCGAAATCGGCCACGGCAGGCTTGCCCGCCGCGGCATCGAGGCGGTGATTCCGCCGCTTGAGCAGTTCGGCTACGCCATCCGCTCGGTGTCCGAGATCATGGAGTCCAACGGCTCCTCGTCGATGGCCTCGGTGTGTGGTACCTCGCTGGCCCTGATGGATGCCGGCGTGCCGGTGAAGGCCGCCGTGGCCGGCGTGGCCATGGGCCTGATCCTGGAGTCCGACGGCCATGCCGTGCTCACCGATATCCTGGGCGACGAGGATCATCTGGGCGATATGGACTTCAAGGTGGCCGGTACCCGCGACGGCGTGACCACGCTGCAGCTGGACATCAAGATCGGCGGCCTGACCCGCGAGATCATGAAAGAGGCTCTGGCCCAGGCGCATGAGGGCCGCATTCATATCCTGAATGAGATGGCCAAGTGCATCTCCGAGCCGCGTGCGGCGATTGCCGAGCATGCGCCGCGCATGTTCACCATGAAGATCCATCCGGACAAGATCCGCGAGGTCATCGGTTCCGGCGGCAAGGTGATTCGTGGCATCGTCGAGGAATCGGGCGCCAAGGTCGATATCGAGGACGACGGCACCATCAAGATCTTTGCCGTCACCGCGGCAGCCGGCGAACATGCCAAGAAGCTCATCACCGACATCGTGGCCGAGGTCGAGGTGGGCAAGGTCTACGAGGGCAAGGTCGTCAAGCTGATGGACTTCGGTGCCTTCGTGCGCATCCTCGGCAATACCGATGGCCTGGTGCATATCTCGCAGATTGCCCACCACCGTGTGGAGAAGGTCAGCGACGAGCTGAAGGAAGGCCAGGTGGTGCGCGTCAAGGTGCTGGAAGTGGACCGCAGCGGCAAGATCCGCCTGTCCATGAAGGCCCTGATGGAAGAGCCGAACGAGGCCTGATCGCTGCCAACCATGCTCAAGGCATGAAAAAGAGGCGGGGCGATCCCGCCTCTTTTTCGTTGAAAGAGATGCCGCATTGGAGGAGATGCCATGCCCTTTGCCGAAGAAACGCAGCTGGCGGGTGGACCGCTGGTGCTCACGCACGCCATGGCCCAGGCGCATACCGTGGCCCTGGGCTTCTTCGTCGACGTCGGCAGCCGGGATGAATCGCCGGCCGAGGCCGGCATCGCCCATGCGCTGGAGCACATGCTGTTCAAGGGCACACAGGATCTTGATGCGCTGGCGCTGAACGAGCGGCTCGACCTTCTGGGCGGCACCGCCAACGCCTTCACCTCGCGCGAGCGCACCTGCTTCCACATCCACGTCATGCGCGAGGACTGGCCGGAGGCGCTGGGGCTGGTGGCCTCGATGCTGCTGAAGCCGACCCTACCTGCCGATGAATGGACCAAGGAGCGGGAGGTCATCTTCTCGGAGATGGCCATGGTCGAGGATGCACCCGACGACTGGGCCATGGAGCAGCATATGCAGGCGCTGTTCCCGGGCTCCTCGCTCGGCCGCCCGGTGCTGGGCGGGCGCGACAGCCTGTCCGCGGTGGGGCGCTCTGAGCTCACATCCTTCCTGCAGGCCTATTACCGTCCCCCGAGGCTGGTGGTTGCCGCCGCCGGTGGCATCGATCACCGGGCCCTGGTGGAGGCCGTCCAGGCCATTGGCTGGCCGCAGGCCGGGGATGGGCAGGTGGCGCGCGTACCGGTTGCCCCGGCATCCGGGGTACAGGCGCTGGTGCGCGATTCCGGCCAGGCGAATCTGGTGCTCTCCTATCCGGGCATCACCGCCGCCTCCCCGGAACGTCCGGTGGCCTGGGTGGCGAACCAGCTTCTGGGCGGTGGCGTCAGCTCCAGGCTGTTCCGGGAGGTGCGTGAGAAGAGGGGCCTGGCCTACCATGTGGGGACGCACCTGGCGCTGCTGTCCGATGTCGGCGTCTGGACGGTCACCTGCGATACCGAGCCGGAGCGCCTGGATGCGTGCATCGAGGTCATCACCGCCACGCTGGAGGCGTTCGCCGATGGCGTGGCGGAGGAAGAGCTGGCGCGCGCCAAGCGGCAGCTGCAGATCCAGATGCGCATGGGCATGGACTCGGTGGAGGGCATGATGCTGTACCTGGGTGGACGCCTGGACGAGGCCGAACTGCTTTCCCCGGACGACTGGGTGCAGGTGGTACAGGGCGTGTCGCTTACGGCCCTGCGCGCGTGGATCCGTGCGCACCTGTCGCAGCCGCCGCTGTGGACGGTCTCCGGGCCTGAGGCGGCGGTGCGGCGCGCAGAGCATCGCTTGCGCGCCGTAAATGCCCGCTGATAGGGTGATCGCATGAATATCCGGCATACCCTGCGCGAGGACATCCGCATGGCCTTCGAGCGCGATCCGGCCGCCCGCTCGACGGGGGAGGTGCTGTTCTGCTATCCGGGGCTGCACGCCGTCTGGTTCTACCGGCTCGGGCATGGGCTGTGGCGCCGCCGCTGGTATTTCCTGGGGCGCCTGGTGTCGCATATCGGCCGCTGGCTGACCGGCATCGAGATCCATCCTGGAGCGACCATCGGCCGGCGCTTCTTCATCGACCACGGCATGGGCGTCGTCATCGGCGAGACGGCCGAAATCGGCGATGATGTGACGCTGTACCACGGCGTCACCCTGGGCGGTACCACCTGGGAGAAGGCGAAGCGGCATCCGACGCTGGGCGACGGCGTCATCGTCGGCGCCGGGGCCAAGGTCCTCGGCCCGATCACCATCGGCGAGCATTCGCGCATCGGCAGCAACTCCGTGGTGCTGCGCGATGTGCCGGCGCATTCGACGGTGGTTGGCATTCCCGGCACCGTGGTCGGCAAGGCCGAGCCCATGGTGACCGGCGATGGGCGCCTGAACCTCGACCATCACCAGATGCCGAATCCGGTGGCCGAGGCGCTGAAGCATGTGGTGCAGATGATCGACGACGTCAATGCCCGCCTCGACGCCATCCACCCGAAGCGCCAGCCGTGCGAGAAGGAAAAGGAGCTCGCCGCGGACATGGAGAAGGAGCACAAGGAGCTGGACCGCTTCTTCGGCAGTGATATCTAGGCCCTGTTAACATTCATTTCGATGGCGTTGATACGGTCATGTTTGTGATCCTGCAAGGTCTTGCGAGCGTGGCGGGCTTGTTGCACGCAAGCGAGCGGTAACGCAGCAGGACGGAAACATGGCCTATCCCTGCGGGCTGCGCCCCAAATGAAGCCACTCGGCGTTGCTCGGGATTTATTTGGAGGCCCCCCAAATCTCATCTCTCGCGCCTTGATTGGCCTGATTTGGTGCAGCAGCGATGACACCGTAATGAATGTTAGCAGGGCCTGGGGCCTGTTCCAGATCCAACGATACCCATAATACTTGACTAAAAAAGTATGGTATATGACCATAGGCCGTTCTGGGGTCTTTCACCCACGGGAGGTATTCATGCGTTTGACCAGCAAAGGACGATATGCCGTTTCGGCCATGGTGGATCTCGCCCTGCATCAGCACGAGGGGCCGGTGACGCTGGCAGCCATCGCCGAGCGCCAGTTCATTTCCCTGTCGTATCTGGAGCAGCTGTTCCGCCGCCTGCGCGAGGGTGGGCTGGTACGCTCCGTGCGCGGGCCTGGCGGCGGCTATCTGCTGAATAGCGATCCCGATGGCATCTCCGTGGCTGACGTCATCCGTGCCGTCGATGAGGAGGTCAAGGCCACCAAATGCGTCAACGCCATGCGCGGCTGCCATCGCGGCAACCGCTGTTCCACCCACAATCTGTGGATCGCGCTGGGCAAGCATATCTACCGCTTCCTCGATGTGGTGACGATCCAGCAGGTCTGCGAGAAGAGTGTCAGGCTGGATGCCATCGACCTGCCGCCGGTGGAGAACTACCTGGTGGACGACGAGCCGGAGGACCTGGCGGTGCGCATGACCATGGAGCCGAGGCTTGCGTCATCGGTATCTTGATTTCAATGCCACCTCGCCGATGGGTGAGGAGGCACTTTCGGCCGTAGCCAGGGCCAGCCGCGAGGCATTCGGCAATCCATCCAGCCTGCATTGGGCGGGGCGTGCCGCCCGCCGCGTGCTGGACGATGCCCGGGAGGCGCTGGCGGCGCATGTCGGCGCCGAGCCGGGGGCGGTGGTATTCACCTCCGGTGGCACCGAGGCGAACAATCTGGCCATCAGTGGCACGCTTACCGGACAGGCGCCGGGGCACATCGTCACCACGGCCATCGAGCATCCATCGGTGCTGCGCCCGCTCGAGCGCCTGGCGCAGCAGGGCTGGGAGCTTGTACGCATCCGCCCCGGGCGCGATGGCGTGGTGCCGGCCGAGGCTATGTGCGAGGCCATCCTTCCCGGCACGCGCATGGTCTGCCTGATGGCGGCCAACAATGAGACCGGAGCCATACAGCCGGTGGCGCCGATTGTGCGGCATTGCCGCGACATGGGGGTTCCCGTGCTCGTCGATGCGGTGCAGGCGCTCGGCAAGATGCCCCTGGATGTGAAGGCCTGGGACGCGGATTTCGTGGCCCTGTCGGCGCACAAGATCGGCGGCCCGAAGGGCGTGGGGGCCCTGATCGTACGGCGCGGCCAGGCGCTGCAGGAGTTGGCGCCGGGCGGTGGACAGGAGCGTAAGCGTCGCTCCGGCACCGAGAACGTACCGGGCATCGCCGGTTTCGCGGCCGCCCTCGGCAGGGCCGATTTCGCGGCGATGTGCAGCCTGCGCGATGCCTTCGAGGTGCAGCTGTCGGCGCTTTTTCCCGAGGCGAGGGTGTTCGCATCCGAGGCCTCCAGGCTTCCGAACACGAGCATGATCCATATCCCCGGCATGGAGGGCGAAACGCTGCTGATGCAGCTGGATCTGGCCGGGTTCGCCGTCGCCTCCGGCTCGGCCTGTTCGTCCGGCAAGCGCGAGCCCTCGCATGTATTGCTGGCGATGGGGGCGACGCATGATCAGGCGAGGAGCAGCCTGCGCATCAGCTTCGGCCCCGGCAATACCATGGAGGACGTGCAGGCGCTGACCGAGGCGCTGGCCGCAGCGCAAGAGCGGCTGCAGGCCATGGCCGGCATACGGCGCACGGCCTGAATCTCGTCAAAGGAAGGTGTCCATGATGCCCGATATCGAATTTACCGACGCCGCCCGCACCCAGGCGCTGAAGGTGGTGCGCCAGGAGGGCGGCGATGATGCCGGCGGTATCCGCCTGAGCGTGCGCCGCGCCGGTTGCTCCGGTTACGAGTATGTGATGGCGTATGCCCAGGCTCCCGAGAAGAGGGATCTGGTGCGGCATTTCGACGGCTTCGACCTGTATGTCGACGATGCATCCTATACCGCGGCCCTGAAGGGCGTGCGGGTCGACTACCAGCAGGACCTGCTGTCCTCGGCCTTCGTGTTCAGCAACCCGAACAAGAAGGGCGAGTGCGGTTGCGGGCTGTCGTTTACCGTCTGAACCGAGCGTCGACATTTCGTACCGTGATGCCCATGCTTGCCATGGGCGCGATGCCCATGGGGGAGTTGCATGCCATACGTCCTGTTATCCATTTCCGGCCATGATCGCCCGGGCATCGTGCGCGACGTCGCCGAGTCCCTGTTGCATCTGGACGCCAATATCGAGGATTCGTCGATGACGGCGCTGCGCGGCCGGTTCACGATGATGCTGATCGTGCGCCTGCCCAATGATGCCGGGCTTGCCGGGCTCAAGGGGGCGCTGGCCGATCTTGAGCAGCGCACCCATCTGACCATCCAGTCTCAGCCGATTGCGGATGATGAGGCGCAGGCGGCGACGGTGGAGCCGGATTGCGTGGTGACGGTGCATGGTGCCGATCGCATGGGTATCGTGCATGCGGTGACCGAGGCTGTGGCGGCCTGTGATGCCTCGGTGGTCGATCTTTCGACCCGTACGCACGGCACGAATGATGATGCCGTGTACATGATGGCGCTGGAGGTGCATGCAGGAGACAGCCGCGATGCCATGCGCGAGGCGCTGGCGGCGGTGGCCGCACGCTTGCAGGTCGACATCGCCGTGCACGACATCGATGAATCGGTGCTTTGAGGCTTGTCCGCATCGATCCTGACCCTGCCCGATCCGCGCTTGCGGCTGCGGGCGGAGCCGGTGACCCGGTTCGACCAGAATACCTCGGATCAGCTCGATGCGCTGGAGCGTGCCATGCGTGCCGGCCCCGGGGGGGTCGGCATTGCGGCACCGCAACTCGGGAAGCTCCAACGTATGGTCGTGGTCGATTGCCGGCAGGCCCGGCGGCCCTGCCGCAACCATGGGCTGCTGCACCTGGTCAATCCCGAGATCGAGCTTGGTGAAGGGCAGGTGCTGGGGCGCGAGGGTTGCCTGTCGGTGCCGGATTGGGTCGGCATGGTGCCGCGCGCATCGCAGATTGCCGTACGCTATCAGGACGTGCATGGGCAGTGGCAGCAGATCGAGAGTTCGGGCTTTGAGGCCAGGGTCATCCAGCATGAGGTCGATCACCTCGATGGCATCCTGTTCATCGACCGGGTGGTCTCGGTCCACGACCTGACCCGCAGGATACCATCGGGCTAGATCAGGTCTCGGATGCTTCTTCTTCCGATTTCATGGGCATCAGGCCCTCCCGGTACATGCAGCGCTGCACCATCAGGTTCGGCTGCTTGTGCAGGTCGACCTCGCGCGGCTGGATCCTGTTACCATGGCGGTCCATGGTCAGCACGATCTTGGGCCTGAGCGGCAGGCGCGGCTGTACGCGGATGACCTGCCCGATGTCACCGGAATTGAGCTGTACATAGGTGCCGACGGGGTAGAGGGAGACCGACTCGATCAGGTTCTTCAGGATAACCGGGTCGAACCGGTTCTTTTGGCCGTTGACCAGTTCCCGGATGGCATCGCGCGGCAGCAGGCGTTCCCGGTACGAACGCACGTGGACCAGCGCCTCGAACATCGAGAGCAGGCCCACGATCCTGGCGCCGAGCGCGATATCGGCCCCGGCCAGCCCATGCGGGCCGCTGCCGTCGTGGCGTTCCTGGGCCTGCTGGGCGGAGAGCAGGATGATGCGGTCCGAGATGTTGCAACGCTTCAGGTAATCGACGCTTTTTTCCGGCACCTGGCGGATCAGCGTGCGCTCGGCATTGGTCAGCTTGCCTTCCTTCTGGCGGGTATCCACGAAGATCTGGGCCATGCCGATATTGTGCAGGATGGCCGCGGCCACGTAGCGGGTGATCTCCGTCGGCTCCATGCGCATCTGCACGCAGACCTTGAAGCCGTAGAGCATCATCATCACTGCCTTTTGCACCAGGTCGCCACAGTCGGCATGGGACTGGCGGATCGACTCGATGCGATTGGCGATATCCAGCTCGAGGGCGCTCAGCTCCTCCGGGTCTTCATAGATTTTGGCGTCGAACCGGTCGAGGTGACGCAGGAGCGGGGCGGTGTCCGTGAGGGTGTTATGTGCGGCATTCTCGTAGAGACGGACCAATAGCATCACACAGCCGGACAGCCAGGTATGGATGGCGTCCTCCGCCGCAACCGCTCCTGGGGCTTGTGCGGCTTGCGCTTGCGCCCCGGGCGCCTCGTCGGCCAGCAGGGCGGCGGATTCGTCCTGTTGCCCCGGGTCTTCCGGCGGGGCCTCCGGCTCGTCCTGCAGCATCTGTGCGAAGATCGCATCATCATCCGCGCTGAAGTCCAGCGGTGGGCCCTTGACCTCCTCCTGCAACAGGCTGCCGAGCACGGCGTCGTCGGTCCCCTCGAGATTCATGGGGGGGCTGCCGGGTTCTTCCGGCAATGCCTCATCGCGGATGACCGCATCGGCGGCATCGACACTATCGGGCGGAGAGTATGTGGTCCCCGCTTCCTCCTGTAGCATGGCCTCCGGCGATTCATCTGCCGCTTTGTCGGGTTCCAGGGGACTCGCTCCCGGTTCTTCCGGCAGTGCTTCGGTCAGCTCATCGGCCGTATCTGGCGTGGACGAGGTCTTATCCGGCTCGTCCTGTAGCAGCCGGTCAGGGGACTCATCGGCAGGGGATGTTTCGGGTAGGGCGGCGGTCGAATCCGGCCGGGGCGGCTCAGTGCCTTTGAGCCTGCCCTGTTGATGGGCACGCAGGATCTCGATGTAGGTGCTCATGTCGTAGCATAGGCCTGGGCGGTTTCGTTAACCAGGCTGCTGTCAATGCGGCTCAACTGTTTGCGCATGCCCATGATCAGGCAGCGATCCATCAGGATGTTGATGCGCCGTGGAACGCCTCCCGTCTGGAGATGGACGGCTTCTACGGCCTGGCGCGTCAGAAACTGGCTGTTGTAACCGGCCATGCGCAGGTTGTGCAGGATGTAGCGCGTCGTGCCCTCAAGATCGAACGGCCCCAGGTTCATGGCCAGGGCCACCCGCTGCTGCAGCGGCGGGAGTTCGGCGATCATGGTGGAAAGCTCGGGCTGCCCGACCAGGATCAGGGTGATCAGAAAACGCCCTCCCAGCTGGAAGTTCAGCAGCAGGCGCAACTCCTCGAAGGTTTCGAGGTTGGGCACGCTTTGTGCCTCGTCGATGCAAACCAGCGTATGCCGGTTCTGCTTGACGTTGGCCACCAGATGGCTCTGGATGCGATGCAGCAACACGCCGGTCTCGCGCGATGGCTCATGGATGCCGAGTTGGCGGGCCACCTCGGCGAGCATCTCTCCGGGTGCCAGCCTGGGATAGGTGATCAAGGCGATATCGTATTCGGATGAGGGCAGGGAAAGCAGCACCTTCTGCAGCAGGGTGGACTTGCCGCATCCGATCTCGCCGGTCAGCAGCAGCACGCCCTTATGTCGACGGATGCCGTATGTGAGGTCTTCGTAAACCATGCGGTGCTGGGGCGAAACGAAGAAGTAGCGGTCGCCGGTCGTATTTTCGAACGGAAAGTCCCGCAAATGCCAGTAATCCAGATACATGCCTCAATTATCCAAACAGGGGGAATGATGCATAGAAATAAATTTCATCGGTGATCGATCGAGGGGAATAAGGGCATGAACGTACCGCGGATGATGATCTCATGCGTAAAATGCGGCATCGATGCCGGCGAAAGGCGCCCTTTATGCATGACGCAAAATTATGCCTGTGAGTTTTGCTGCAAGTCAAGTAAAGAAGCGCCAGAAGAAGATTTCGTATGATACTGATAAATTTACAAAAAATTAGATGTCGTGTACATTTACACATATGAGGGTTCGTCGTTGACTGTCACCATGCTTAGGATATGGAAACTGGTCCTGCGTTGGTCCTTGCCCCTGGCCATGCTGAGCTTGGCCGCGTGCCGCACGACCGTCCCCATGCCCACCAGCCCGATCGACATGGGTCGGCATGTATCCATACATTACACCATGCACCAGATCGGTCCCCAGCGCACGATGGACTCCCAGGCCGTCTGCTTCGCCGATATGGGCAATGGGCATGCCGATCTGCTGATCGGTGGATGGGACAGGGATGTGGGCTTCCGCGTGGATTGGGGGGATGGGCACGGGCATTGGACCACGGAGGCCGGACCGCCGACGCGCATGAAGCCGCGCACCATTTCCGTGGGGGATGTGAACCGCGATGGCCACCCGGACGTGCTGATCGGCGGAGAGGGGGACCAGAAGGGGTTGCAGATCTGGACCCAGAATGCCCGCGGCACGGGCTGGCATCAGCTTGCTTCCCCGGTCGATACAGGGGTGTTCTACGACGCCAAACTGGTGGATGTGAACGAAGACGGTTGGCCGGATATCGTGGCCGTGCGGCTGGATGCACCGCCGAGGGGTGGGATCTATGTTTGGCTCAACGACGGCCATGGCGGCTGGTTTGCATCCGTCGGACCCGTGGCTACAGGGCAGTTCACCGGCGTTGCCGTGGCCGACGTCAACGGCGATGGCCATACCGACATCGTCGCCTCCCGGCGCGGGGGCATGGGATCCGTCAAGGGCAGGGATGGTTGGCGAGAGGTCGGCGGGGTGCAGGTCTGGAAGGGGGACGGTACCGGGCGCTGGGCGCCCGTATCCCTGCCGACGGACGGCGATGTCGAATCCGTGACCGTGGGCGATGTCGACGGCGATGGCCGCCTGGATATCGTGGCCGGCATGTACCACCGGGGGATTCGGGTCTGGTTCGGCGCAAAATCGGGCTGGGCCAAGTATGCCGTCACCGATCAGGGCACGTGGAAATCGGTCAGGATCGGCGATCTGTACGGGAACGGACAGCGAGATATCGTCGCGGCCTCCGCCGATGGCAGGGGCATCGGTGTCTGGCACTGGCGTAAGCCCGGGCTTTTGGGGCATCGGCATTTCGCTCCCAGCCAGGGTCTCGTTCCTGCTACGGGCGACTATATGAGCGTGGCCCTCGGTGATGTGTTCGGGCGGGGGCGTCTGGACATCGCGGCGGCGCGCAGCGACGGGGCGATCGAGGTCTGGTCGGATCTGCAGGCAGGTCCGCCACCGCTTATCGATATCCAGGGTGAGCAGATCGGGCAGCCCCAATCGGTATTCTTTGCGCCGGGCTCGGCGCATCTGAATGCGGAAGGGACAGCGGAGCTGCGTTCATGGCTGGAGTCCCTGCCCAGATTCAATGATTCGATGGTGTTCCATCTGGCAGGGCGGACGGATGCCCAGCCGGTGCATTCCGAGCTTTTTCCCAACAGCGAGGCGCTTTCGCGCAGTCGGGCGGAGGCGGTGACGGCCTGGCTGGAGACCAAGGGTATCCGGCCGGGCCAGATCCAAACCGTGGCCGAGGCCGCCATGCCTGCAGGCGTGAATCGGGGCGTGCTGATGAACGATGAAAGCCGGGTCACGGTCTCGGTCTTCGATCAAAGCCGCGTGCGCATGCTGGACCGTATTTCCGGCAAACAGGTCCGGGATCTGTTCCATGTGACGGAGAACAACGTATTCAAGACCATCGACGGCGTGGCGGAATACAAGGTGGGGGCGGGCGACATGTTGTCGGTGACCTTCTGGACGGCGGGCAAGCCCGATACGCAGACGGTCACCGTACAGGTGGATGGCACGATTTCGCTGCCCAATCTTCCCAGCGTCAAGGTCGACGGGCTCACGCCGACCGAGATCAAGAGCAAGCTCATGAACATGCTGGCCCAATACGTGCGGCATCCGCGCGTGGATGTCGTGGTGACGAAGGCCCAGAGCAAGTCGGTGACGATCTTCGGTGAGGTGGCGAGCACGGGCCGGCAGCCGACCGGTCCCGGCAACTATGATCTGACCGGCAAGGAGTCGCTGGTCGACTTCCTGTCCCGGGCCGGAGGCCCGACCAAGGAGTCGGACCTGTCCAAGGTGCAGCTGATACGCCACGGACAGACGATCGTCCTCGATCTGGATCGCGCCATCCATCAGGGGGACTGGTCGGAGAATGTCATCCTCAATGACGGGGATACGATTTTCATACCGTCCCTGACGCAATCCAAGCGCCGTATCTACGTGCTGGGGGATGTCAAGAAGCCGGGTATCGTCGAGTACAGCGGCAGCATCAGCTTCCTCGATGCCATCGAAAAAAGCGGGGGCTTCAATGGCTCGGCATACATCAACGATATCCGGGTGGTCCGGCAGAGCCGGGACCATCCGGAGATCCTGCCGGTGGCGTTCAACCGCTTCATGCAGCAGGGGGACCTGACGCAGAACGGGGTGCTGAGCGACAAGGATGTGATCATCGTCCCGGGCAGCGCGATACG
>OFHG01000419.1_pt1 | contig 17343 bp, 19 predicted proteins | sample 1521931 | NCBI WGS metagenome assembly OFHG01 (sample SAMEA2468438, study PRJEB22500) | soil metagenome | biome: Glassland; feature: Farmland; material: Clay | place: Australia | collected 2013-01-31 | depth 0.55 m
CCGTCCCCCTTGTCCGTACCGTCGTCGAACCCGGTCGCCAGGCCTCCCCCCGGCCCGAGGGCCTTCCGCCACTCGTCCACGTGGGCCTTCTCCTTCGTGAAGCCGCGCGCCCAGACCCGGTCCACGAGGATGCGGTAGCCGTCCGCGCGTGATGCCGGCTCGTACACCCGCTTCACCTTCAGCATGCTCGCACCTTCCCGCCTCCGGCCGCTAGGGCCCTGCCGACGCGTCCGGGGAGCCCAGCTCCCGGGACGGTGGTGCCGGGACCTTCGGCGCACGGCCCTTGGGGAGTTCCAGGTCCTCCATGAACGGGCGAAGACATTCGAAACGGTTCCTGAGGGTCCCCTCGCTCACGCCCGCCCCCTTGGCGATCCTCCGCTGCGCCCGCCGTTCGCCGCAGGTGAGGGAGGCGATGTAGATCGCCGCCGCGGCGGTCCCGGGCGGCGAGAGGGAGGGGCAATCCCCCACTTCCTCAAGCGCCTTGAGAATCCGCAGGCTCTCCGCCTGGACGCGGTTGCTGAGCCCCAGCTCCGAGCCGAACCGCTGCACATAGTCTGCGGCGCGCGCAGGCGGCACCGGCATGGGAAACGCCCGGAGAAGGGCGTTGTAGGTCTGCGCGACCGTCTTCCTCCGCACCTGCGTGGCCTTCGCGAGCTCGTCGAGCGTCCGGGGCACGCGGTCGATCCGGCACGCCGCGTACACGGCGGCCGCGGCGATGGCCTCGACGGAGCGGCCGTGGAGGAGTCCGTGGTCCATCGCCTTCCGACAGAGGACGGCGGCCTCCTCCTTGACGTGCGGGGGCACCTCCAGGGTCGCCGTGATCCGGTTGAAGGTCCGGATCATCTGGGGGAGGCTCCGCTCCCCAGGCTTCCAGGAGCCGAGGCTGCGCTGAAGACGGCGCATGCGGTAGAACTTCTGGCGGTTCCGGGCCGGGATGGTCTTCCCGCGCCCGTCGCGGATCGCAGCCGGGATGACCGTCGTGAGGCCCGCACTCCCCGAGAGAGCGTTGCGGGGGGGACCGACGCGCGAGAGCCGTTCGTACTCCTCGGGCGTGTACGCGGACCACTCGGGGCCCTCCTCCAGGCTCACCTCGCGGATCACCAGCCCGCACGAATCGCACACGAGCTCGCCTCGGACATCGTCCCGGACGATATGGCTGCTCCGGCACTCCGGGCACAGTCCGGGCTCATCGACCTCGACGTACCTCTCCCCCAAAGCGTCCACGCGAATCGCCCCCGCGCCCAAGGTGGCGCGCCGGCTCCGAAGGCCCTCGCCGGGTACTTCACAGGTTGTCGTCTCCCCCGATGACATCGGGGGTCGGGCCCTTAGCCCGCGATCTCCTCGAGGGGGACCGTCGCATCGCGCCGAGGGCTCCCGCGGACCTCTTCCGGGAACACCTTGGCAAGGGGCCGGCTCGTATCCCAGATCCGCCGGGCGATCATGGCCATCGCTTGGGCCAGCATGGGGTCGTCCGTCCAGAGAGCGATGTCGTCGCCCCGAGAGGTCGACTCGTCGTCCGGGTAGGGCCGGAAGATGAAGAACTGGCGGCCGTCGACGCCGTGGAAGACGACGGGGAAGGTGAAGTCGAGAAGCCGGACGTCCGCGTTCCGGCTGAGCCAGCGGAGACTCTCGTGGTTCCCGTGCGCCTTAGAGAAGGCGTATTTCACGGACACGCCGGCCTCCGCTCGCTCCACGAGGATGGAGCCGAACATGCGGGTCCACCGCGCGGGGCTCGCCGCGGAGCCAATCCCGATGATCTCCGTCGACGCGGCCGCGTACATCTCCCGCACCCGTTCCCGGCAGTTCTTGCGGCCGTAGATGGCCTCGAAGCGGCCCGGTTCCACGAGCGGGGCACGGGGCGGGACGCTGAACTCCCGGGCCAGGATCTCCGCGTTCGTCTGCAGATAGTCCGCTCGGTTGCGGTACTCGTCCGCCTTGGTCTTCAGGAAGGACTCGAAGGGGACGGCGGAGAACCGCAAGGGCCGCTCCGGCAAGATCCGGACGAGCCCTTTCATCTGCAGCTGCTGGACCGTGATGTAGACCCGGCTCCGCGGCACGTCGCAGATGGCGGGCAACTGAGCCGCCTTCAGGGCCCCGTATTCCAGGAGAGCGAGGTACACGCGGGCTTGATATTCCGTCAGGCCGAAACGCATGAGGCCGTCGATCCGCTCCCGGCCCACCGGCATCAGAGCCCGTCCGCCGATGTCGTCCCCCGCTCGAGCCTGCGTGGTGAGTCACGCCCCCGCCCTGACCGATTGCGACTGGGTGGCGGATCGGCTCCGCTGGCGTCGTCTACGCAGTCGCTGCGCCCCCTCGGGCCGAAGCCGCGCCAGGTCCCATCCCGCCCTTCGCCTCATCCGGTGCGCGTCACGCTCGCAGGACCCTGGGCACGCTTATGCCTTGCGCATTTCTGGCGGAGATCCGCAGAGGCCGACCCTGACTTCGGCCACCCGAAGCCAGGCGAATGGTGAAACATCAAACCCCCGACTGCGCTATGGCACGGGCTGAGCCGCTCTGTCGCAACGGTTCCCAAGGGAGACGGAGGCACAGAAATGGTACGCGAGGTCGATTATGCGCCGAAGCCGATTGATCCGGATTTCCTGTCGAAGCCCCAGGAGTACCCGGAGACGGGGAAGCACCACGATCACAAGATCCTAGCCGAGGGAATCCAGCGTGAGGACGCGGACGGCAACCCGTACCCCACGAAGCTCGGGATCCATGGCACCCATGTGGGCGTCGACTGGGAGACCTGCATCGCGGACGGGGTGTGCATGGACGTCTGCCCGACCGACGTGTACGAGTGGGCCTTCGTCCCCGGGGTCAAGGGGACCGGCAACGACAAGATCATGGAGAAGGGCGGCGACGACTGGAACCAGTACCGCACGGACAAGACGGACATGGTGCGGGAGGTCGACTGCATCGACTGCATGGCCTGCGAGGTCGCCTGCCCGACCCATGCGATCAAGATCAACGTCGGCGTCGACGTGTAGTGAGGCGACGAGAACCTGGAAGTGACCCAATGCCCAAGTCCCAATCCACGGCGTCCCTGGAGCAGGAAATCGTGCGCATGAAGTCCGACCTCGTGCAGATGTCCCGCTCGCGGAACCTGGCCCTGCGCGAAGGGCACCGCGACGAGGGCCAGCGGCAGCATCTCTCCGCCCTCGAGGCGGAGCTCAAGCACGTTGGCACGCTCGCGCGGTACGTGCAGACCGCAAGCCCGGCGGCCGGGAGGGAGCTCGCGACGCGGCAGTCGCTCGCCTCCCGGCATTTCCAGAAGCTCAAGGCCTCGGGAAACCCTCGCGAGGTCAGCTCCTGGGTGACGGAGGAACTGGCGCCTCTCCTGAACAAGAGCGAGCAAGCCGCCCACCTGGTGGCGAGCCTGTCCAGCCGAGAGGACGGCCTGCCGGCCAAGCCGACCGCATGGAAGACCCGGCCGGACCGCTGAGGGGGCCGGGGAGGAGACCCGACGGCCCATGCCGGAGACGCGACAGGCCCCAGGGAGCGGCGGAGTGGGGGCCCGTTCCCTCCAACCCAGGACGCCGCATTCCATCGAGATCGAGCACGAGGAGCTGATGGAGGATCTCGCCCACCTGGTGGGGGCGCCCGGGGAGACGGGCGCCGCGGCCCGGACCGTGGCGGAGATCCTCCGACCCCACTTCGAGAAGGAGAGGGCCCTCGCCCTGCCGCCTCTCGGGATCCTCCGCTCCCTGGCCCAAGGCTACGCCGACGGGGAGGCGCAGGAAACGCGAGCGCTGGTCCGGGACCTGCGTCGGGAGCTCCCGGCGATGCTCGAGGAGCATCAGCGAATCGGCCGGGCCGTGGAGCACCTCGCAGACGTGGCGAAGCGGACGGGGAGCGCCGACGGCCGCGCGTTCGCGGAGAAGCTGAGGCTCCACGCGGAGATGGAGGAGGAGATCCTCTATCCCGCCGCCCTGCTCATCGGTCGATTCCTCGAGGAACATACGGATCGCCCTCCGAGCCCCTCGGGGCGCAGGTAGGACGGAGCATCCCATGGCCGAGGTCCATCTGACAATCCATCGACATGGAGACGACGACGTGCCCACCGTGGACTTCGAGATGGTGCGCAAGATTGTCGCCGCCATCGAAGCCCTCGGCTTCCGTGCGGAGATGACCGACACGGGCGCGGTGGTCTTCACGGCGCCACGATCCGGATCGGATCGCGCCGGCCGCGAGTGAGGCGGGCGCGCCGCAGTCTCCTTCAGGCGGCGTCCCCCACGCGCAGGGAGGACTTCGACGCGAGCCGGCGGATTGTCTCCCGCAACCGGCCGTGACCTCGGTCCCCGAAATCCTCGTTCGCGATCCGGTCCAGCTCGCGGACCATGGACTCGTGGCCGGAGGAGCGCGAGGTGGACTCGACCAGGGGCATCAGTTGCCGCGTCTCATCGCGGATATGGTCCCGGGTGCGAAAGCGGTAGGAGCGGAGGTACATCTCGAACTCCTGTCTCGCCCGGTGGTCGCCGGCCTCGACACGGGGCACGAGGGCGCGCATCGCCGAAACGATCTTTCGCGTCATGGCATGTTCCACCTCGAGGCGGTGGATGAGCGGGCGAACGGACGCGTCTGAGGTGCGCACCAACTCGGAGAAGACGGCCTCCTCCTTCGCTCGGTGGCTTCGGTCCGTGAAGCCGTCCATGAAGTCGAGAACCGCGTTCAGGTCCTCCGGTGGCGGGACGTTTCCGCGGTCCAGCGCGTCGACCAAGGCGCCGATGACGTCCAGAGAATCACGGATGGTGAGATGTTCCTGCTGCAGGGTCTCTGCGAGATCGTTCATGAGGTGTCCTAGCCTTCCTTGCGGGAAGAACCTCGTCCCGAACAGGTGCGCACCCTATCGGTCTTGCATGCGGCGCAGGATGGTGAGGGGGCGATCCCCCTCCTCCGCGGCCACATGCCGTCCACATTTTGGGTGGGCCGAAATTGCGCGAGGCCATATAGTCCTCTGCGCTGAAGTCTCCATGGAAGGAGTGTGACCCATGACGCCCGAAACGAACAACATCCCACTCTGCGAACGCTGCGGCCAGCCTATGGACCAGTGCCGCTGCAACTGTCCCTTCTGCGGCCAGTCCGAGGCGTGCACCTGCGCTGTGGGCTACGCGGTGGCCACAGGCGGATAACCGCGTACACGGCGAGGGAGCGAGATTCCTGTGAAGGACGAGAGTTTCTCCTGGATGATCGGCGGCCCGCAGGGCAGCGGAGTCGATTCCTCCGCGAACATCTTCGCCCGGGCGTGCGCCCACGGCGGCCTCTGGGTCTTCGGCAAGCGCGAGTACCACTCGAACATCATGGGCCTCCACAGCTACTTCCAGGTCCGGGTGAGCGAGAAGGAGCTCCGCTCTCCGGTGGACAAGGTGGACCTCCTCGCGACCTTCGAGGAGGAGACCCTGGTCCGCCACGCGGCCGAGGTCGTGGCGGGAGGCGGCATCCTGTACGATCCCGCGAAGAGCGCGAAGCCCATCGACGAGATCGAGACGTGGCACGGATTCGCCAAGGAGCACGTCCTCGGTCACCTGAAGGGAGAAGGGTTCGAGCCCACCGTGGCGGGCGTCCTCAGGGAGGCGGAGGAGCGCGGCGTGAAGCTCTTCCCCATCCCCTACACGGACCTCGTGAACCAGCTGTCCACGCACTACCCGGAGAAGCAGCTGAGCAAGCTGACCCGTGTGGTCAACGTCGTGGCCGTCGCGGCCTCGCTCGCCCTCGTGAAGTTCGACCTCGCCCCGCTGGACGAGGCCGTACGCGCGATCTTCGCGAGGAAGGCCGAGATCGCGGAGATCAACGTGTTCGTTGCGGACCGGACGTACGAGTACGCCACGAAGCAGTTCCCGCAGGGGCTGGGACGGCAGCTCAGGACGCGTGCGGGCCCCAAGCGTCTCTTCCTGATGGGCAACCAGGCGGTGGCCCTCGGCAAGATGCTCGGGGGGTGCCGCATGCAGACCTACTACCCGATCACGCCCGCCTCGGACGAGAGCGAGTTCCTCGAGGCCCACGAGGTCTTCGACGCCCTCCCGGCCGCGAAGCTCCCGGACGGGAAGGGCTCCATCCTCGTCGTGCAGACGGAGGACGAGATCGCCGCGATCACGATGGCGACGGGCGCCGCGCTGGCCGGCACGAGGGCGGCCACCTCGACCTCGGGACCAGGCTTCTCCCTCATGTGCGAGGGCCTCGGGTTCGCGGGGATCAATGAAATCCCCATCGTGGTGACGCTCTACCAGAGGGCCGGCCCGTCGACCGGGCTGCCCACGCGACACGAGCAGGGGGATCTCCGCTTCGCCATGCACAGCGGGCAGGGAGAGTTCCCGCGGATCCTCCTCGCCTCCGGGGACATGGAGGAGTGCATCTACGACGCCGCGCGGGCCATGGACTACGCGGAACGGTACCAGCTCCCGGTCATCCACCTCGTGGACAAGGCGCTCGCGAACAGCAACAGCCTCGTGCGCATCCCGGATCAGAACCGGATCCGCATCGAGCGCGGCGGACTGGTCCGGTCCCTGCCCGCGGACGCGGCGGGATCGCCCTACAAGCGCTTCGCCTTCACGGAGGACGGCCTCTCGCCCCGCGCCCCCTTCGGCGTCAAGGGCGCCCTCATGTGGAACACGGGCGACGAGCACAACGAGCTGGGCCACATCGACGAGGATCCGGAGAACCGCGTGAAGATGATGGAGAAGCGGCACGGCAAGCTCCTCCTGGCGGCGAAGCAGATCCCACGGGAGGAGAAGGTGAACCTCTTCGGCCCGGCGGACGCGGCCGCGACGATCGTGAGCTGGGGCTCCACGAAGGGCGCGATCCTCGACGCCATGGCATCCCTGGCGGAGGAGGGCGTCCGCCTGAACTTCCTCCAGATCCGGATGGTCCTGCCCTTCCCGGAGGATGCCGTGCGCGACGTGCTCTCGAAGGCGAAGCGGCGGATCGGCGTGGAGATGAACTACTCCTCCCAGATGGCCGGCGTCATCTCGGAGCGGACGCACCTCTCCATGGACACGGAGATCGTGAAGTTCAACGGCCGGCCGATGACCCACAACGAGCTGCACGACGCCCTCAAGAAGGCCGCGGCGACCGGCGCGCCCAAGAGGATGGTGCTGACGAATGGCTCTTAAGCTCTCGGACCTCAGGACGGACGTCCATCAGGACTGGTGCCCCGGCTGCGGCGACTACGGGATCCTCGCGAGCGCCCAGATGGCCCTCAGGGAGCTCGACATCCCCCAGGAGCGGGTCGCCCTCTTCTCCGGCATCGGGTGCCATGGGAAGATCCATCACTTCATCAACGTATCCGGGGCGCACACGCTCCACGGACGCGCGCTGCCGTACGCGCTGGGCACGAAGCTCGCGAACCCGGACCTCGAGGTCCTCTGCTTCGGCGGCGACGGAGACGGCCTCGGGATCGGCGTGGGCCACTTCGTCCACGCGGGCCGCCGCAACATCGACGTGACCTACGCGGTCCACGACAACGGAGTCTATGGCCTCACGAAGGGGCAGGCCTCGCCCACCCTGGGCCTCGACCTCCAGACCAAGTCGCTGCCGGAACCCAACATCAACGTCAATGTGAACCCGGTCGCCCTCGCGCTGGCCTCCGGGGTCACGTTCATCGCGCGCAGCTACGCGTTCGACACGAGGCACCTGGCGGAGACGCTGAAGAGGGCCGTGCTCCACAAGGGGTTCGCCGTGGTCATCATCCTCCAGCCCTGCCCGACGTACAACGACATCGAGACGCGCGCCTGGTACTCGGGCGAGGACCGGCGCGATCCCGCGACGAACCGGCCCATGCCGCGCGTGTACAAGCTGGAGTCCGAGGGCTATGACCCGCTCGTGAAGGAAGGCATGACGGAGAAGGAGCGCTTCGCCAAGATGTCCCAGGCCCTGGAGAAGGCCCAGGAGTGGGGCGACGAGATCCCCATCGGCGTCTTCTACCAGGACGTGACCACCTCGAGCTATGCGGACCGAATCCTGCGCCGGATCCCGTCGTACCTGAAGGCGCCCCCGGCGACGCAGGCCATCGCGGTGGACGGGGGTCGTCCGGCCGCGGACCTCTCGCGGATCTACGCCGGCCTGACCGTGTGATCCCGGGCCGTGGCGGCCGCGCATCGCTCCGTCCAATCGGCATCTCGGCTCACCGAACAGGTTCGTGGAGAACCTGATGCCTCCCTGCGTCCTCGTCTGGGACAGGAAACAGGTGAGCACGATGGAAGCCATCACTACTCTGGTTGACGAACACCGGGTCCTCGAGGATGGGCTCGACGCATTGGAGAGCGCAATCAAGCAGACGGAGGCCGGGAAGTCGCCTCCGGCGCTGAAGATCCAGCAGCTCCTGGACTTCTACACGGACTTCGCAGACGAGCGCCACCACCGCAAGGAGGAGGCGGTCCTCATCCCGAATCTCGAGCAGTCCTGTGGCGGCCGCTATCTGTGCCCGCACAGCGACACCTTGGACCGCATGCAGCGCGAGCACAAGAGCGGGCACCGGCTCATCGGCGCGATGAAGGACGCGCTCCCGAGCCTCAACAAGGATCCGAAGGCCCGGGAGGCGTTCCTGGACGCCGCGCGCACGTACCTCACGATGCAGCGCCAGCACATCAAGCTCGAGGAGGAAGACCTCTTCCCCGAAGCCGAGGCCATCCTGGTCGGCCACGACACGGACCTCATGGCGGCGTACGACCGCCGGGCCGCCGACTCGGGGGAGTCGCGGACCCTGCAGGACTTCCAAGAAATCGTCGACGGGATTCTCGCGGGCATCCAGCCAGCCATCCCGGTGCCCGCAAGCACGTAACCAGGCCCTCGAGGCGCGGCGGAACACCGCCGCGCGTCCATTCTTTTCTTGCATTCGCGGTCCCGGGATCGGGGGTCGCCGTCCGGCCAGGGAATCTCCGCGGCGCGACTAGAAATCGATGTACACGAAGCCGCCGTCCACCTTCGTCCGGTAGGACTTCACCGACGTCACCCAGTCCGTCTCCGGGTCGGCGTCCCCGGACTTGTAGTCGAAGTGCCCCTGGTGCCAAGGGCACTCGAGCCAGCCGTCAACCAGGGTCCCCTCTCCGAGCGGCCCGCCCTCATGGGTGCAGATGCCATCGATGCAGTAGAACTTGCCGTCCTTGCGGACGAGGGCGAACGCCTTCTTCCCGATCTTCGCCTTCCCCACGTGCCCTTCCGCGATACTCGATTCCGCGATGGCCTTCTGGAACGTCATGAGCGGGGTGAGTCCGCTCCGGTATCTGCGGTTTCGGCATTCCGGTCCGCACGGGAATGGGACACCTTCATGAAGCCAGGTGCCGTGCTCAACGGTCGACCGTGGCCAAGGAGGAGGAAGCCATGTCGACAGCACCAGCCGCCGCGCCACCTGCCCGGGAAGGGACCCCGTCTCCTCCGCCCGCACGCAAGGGGCACAAGGGCGCGTGGATTGCGGCGATCGTGACCATCGTCGTGATCCTCGCCGCAGGCCTGTCGTATTATTATCTCGTCTACCAACCCAGCACGCGGACCTCGCCGACCGTCCTGGAAGAGGCGGGATTCACGGACGGCTCCGTCGTCACCTTCGTCTACAACGGCACGGACACGTTCCTGTGCGAGCCCGCCATGAGCGTGATGTTCCCGAGCGACCCGACCGCGGCGGCCGCCTCGGCGAAGACCGAGTGCGAGGTCGGCAACGCGAGCCAGAACGCGGTGACGCAGGTCCCCGAGTGGGTCATGGTCCCCGCCTACGCGGGCCTCTCCGTCTTCGGCGTGACCGCCCTAGGCGCGAGCGCGCGCGGCTTCCCAGCGATCAACGGGACGCCGCTGCCGACGGACTGCGGCGCGGGCGGCTCGCCCACGGCCTGCGTGGACCACCCGACCTACCTCTACTCGCCCTTCTTCACCGCGGTGGAAGACCACTTCAACCTCACGAACGGCTACGGGGGCCTGCCCCTCGGCGTGCTGCCCACGCCCGCCCATGACCATCTCCTCGACACGCCCACGAAGTACCCGAACGTCGAGTGGGGCACGATCGTCGTCCTCGTATTGGACCCGAACATCCTGCCGAACCGGGCCACGGGGATGTGCACGGCCACGGTTCCCTCCAACCTCTCCAGCCCGACCGGCAACTGCCTCACGACCCTCAACGCGCTCAAGGCCGCGATGACGACCTGTTCGAGCGCGGCCGCGAACTTCAACGCCGCGGCCAAGAACCCGATCTGGCAGACCCTGGTCTCCGTCGGCGTGTCCCCGTGCGCCCAGGTCTTCGTGCCCGGCGCCACCTCGATCGCACAGATCAGCAACCTGAACTCCAACCTCTACATCCCGTTCCTGGTGCAGCCCGGTACCCCCTCGTCGTTCCCGAGCTGAGCCGCCCAGACGCGACAGCCGATTCGGTCGTGCGCCAGGGCCCACGCTCCGCTCCCGGAACCTGGGAAGCGCTCGGCGTGGATTCGCATCACCTTCATCTCGCCGACAGACGTAACGCGCCCATGAACGGCTCACCGGCTCCTCCCGGACGCAACGTACAGGACCTCGGACTCTGCGTCGTCGAAGACGCCTGTCGCGCGCGGGGCCACAAGATCGCACGGGCATCCATCGCCCGTTCCGCGAGCGACCGTTCCACGGTGGACGAGATCTGCCTCGACTGCACGGAGGCCGCGGGCCGGCTCGAAGGTCTGCGGCTCTGGCACAGCGTGTGCCCATGCTGCTTCTCGTCCGCCTTTCCGGAGGGCCTGCCCAACCTCCCGCGCACCCACGCCGCGAGCGGAACGCACTCGCACCAGCACTAGCCGGACGGGCGCGACATGGCCAGCGGACCGCGCGTCACGGGCGGCATGGCCGGCGGGGACGACCGCGAGGCCCGGAGCCCCGTGGAGTGGGAGTCCGCGGTGCTCGAGGTCCGCGACGAGACGCCGACGGTCCGGACCTTCCGGTTCGAACGGCCCGAGGTCCCGTTCACCTTCCGGCCGGGCCAGTACATGGCCGTCCGCATCGCCGGCGTCGACGACCCGCGGGGCGACTCTCGGACCTTCTCCATCTCCTCCAGCCCGAGCGACCTCGACGGCGTCGCGGTGACCACGCGCCTGGGCCCGAGCCCGTTCAAGCAACGCCTGTTCCGCCTCCAGGCCAGAGAGATCGTGAACCTCTGGGGCCCCTTCGGGAATTTCGTCCTCGAGCCGGGCCATCCCGCGGTGCTCTTGGGCGGCGGGATCGGCGTCACCCCGTTCCGCAGCATGATCCGCTTCGCCGCGGCGGAGCGGCGCGACCAGGCCATCGTCCTCCTCTACTCGAGCCGCACGCCGGAGGAGATTGTCTACCGCCGCGAGTTCGAGGACCTCGCCCGGACGTGGCCGAGCTTCCTTCCGGTCCTCTGCGTGAGCCGTCCCGAAGAGTCGAAGGAGCCGTGGTCCGGCCGCACGGGCCACGTGGACGCCGCGCTGGTCCGAGAAGGGATGGCCGGCCTGCGCCATCCCGTGTGCTACATCTGCGGGCCCCCGGGAATGGTCCAAGGGCTCCACGGGATCCTCGCGCGAGAGATCCGACTGCCGCCAAGCCAGATCCGCACGGAGCAGTTCAACGGCTACTGACACGCGCTATAGCGGGCCGTGCGCAGATTCGGGAAGGTATAAGGAACAGACCGGCCTGGGGAAGCGGGAGGCCATACCCATGAAGATGGATCTGCGCCCCATCGAGCGGGAGATTTCTCGGACGAAGCTGGAACTGAACGAACTCTTCCGTCTGATGGCCCTCGCATCGCGGCGCGGCGACTCGTCGGAAGCCCACCGCAAGCATCTCGCCCTCCTCGAGAAGGAGCTCGAGAACATCCGGACCATCGCACGCTATGTGGAATCGGTCAGCCCGCCCGTGGCCCGGGACCTGGGACGATGGCAGGCCCAGATGGCGGAGCGCTTCGAGAAGGTCCGGACGTCGTCCGATCCCGCCACCCTGCAGCGATGGGTCGCCCAGGACCTCGTGCCCCACCTCCGGCGAAGCGAGCAGGTCGCCCACCTCGTGGCGACGAGCATGAGGATCGAGCCGAAGAAGCCGGGCACCCCGTTCGTCTGGCCCGTGGCCGTGGAGCAAGCCGCGCGACAAGTTCGGGACAAGGCGCGCTCGCGTCCGCACAGCTGACGCGTTGCCCCGAAGCCGCGGGAGGAGGAAGCCTCCGGGAAACCGACGAGCCGAACTCGCCGACAGACCGGAGTGGATGCATTTTTATACGCTCCCACGAATCCGAATCCCGTGAAATGGAGGACCGTCGCGGCGATCGCGCCGCCGCTGCTCCTGGTCACCGCGGCCGTCCTCCTGGCCGCGGCCTGCGGTCCGATGGCCCGGGGCGCAGGCCCTCCCTCGGCGGCGGTCCTCGGCACGCTCGCCAACGGGAACGCCACGACGCCTTTCTCCGGCACGGTCGGCGTCCTCACCGCCTTCCTCGCCGTCGGCGGGATCATCGCGATCGGCTTCGTGGCCGGGCTCATCTTCGAGAAGGTCCGTGTCCCCGACCTGCTGATCCTGATCTTCCTGGGGCTCCTCCTCGGGCCCGTGTCCACGGCGTTCTTCGGCATCTCCTTCGTGCCCCAGGCGGTCCTCGAGTACGCGACGCCGTTCTTCACGGCGCTCGCCCTCATGGTGATCCTGTTCGACGGCGGGCTGAACCTGCGGCTCACCGAAATCGCGAAGTACCTCGGCTTGGCAGGCCTCCAGACCGGCCTGGCCTTCGTGGCCACGGTCTTCCTGATCTCCTTCATCACGGTCGCCTTCCTGGGATACCCCTGGACCGTGGGCCTCCTCCTGGGCGCGATCCTCGGGGGCACGAGCAGCGCGGTCGTCATCGGCGTCGTGCGGCCCCTCCGGGCGAGTGACGAGACGAAGATCGTCCTCACCCTCGAATCCGTGCTGACGGACGTGCTCTGCGTCGTGACCGCCCTCGCGCTCATCCAGCTGCTCCAAGGCGGCCCCGGCGCGTCGGTGCTGTCCGTCTTCACGAGCCTGGGCCGCTCCTTCCTCGTCGCCATCGGCGTCGGCGCCGCGTTCGGGCTGGGCTGGTTCCTCCTCCTGGGCAGGCTCGAGGACAAGCCGTTCGCCTACATGCTCACGATCGCCATCCTGTTCGTGGTCTATGCGACGGGCGAGCTGGCCGGCGGCAGCGGCGCCATGGCGGCGTTCACGTTCGGGCTGGTCCTCGGGAACCATCAGATCCTCGAGCGCCGGCTCAACCTGAGGCACCGCGCCGTCGTCGACCAGCGCATCCGCCAGTTCCACGGGGAGATCGCCTTCGTGATCCGCGCCTTCTTCTTCGTCTTCCTGGGCGTCCTTTTCTCCTTCCAGTTCACCGGGAGCTGGGACGTGATCACGCAGATCCCCCTCGTGGACCGGCTCAACGGCACGTTCTGGCTGTTCCTCCTGGCGATCCTCCTCGTGTTCCTGGGGATCATCGGGGTCCGCATGCTCGTGGCGAAGGTCACCGGGCGCGTCCACGAGAAGCCGCCGGCGGAGGAGCGGCTCCTGTGGTCCGTCATGGGGCGCGGCCTGGCGGCCGCGGTCCTGGCGTCCCTGCCCTTCACGATCCCCTCGTTCCTCACCCCGATCTCGGCGGGAGATCTCTACTACGCGTCCGTGATGGCCCCGTACCAGGCCCAGTTCCTGGACGCGGCCTTCTTCGTGATCCTCCTGACGGTGATCGCGACCACCGTCGGCGTCGTTTCGTCGGAGCGGGCCCTGGGGAAGGTCGCCGGACGCCCCCGCCCCACCTACTACGACTCCACCGTGCTCGAGCTGTTCAAGGACCTGGACCTCGACGACCTCGAAGTGAGCGACGAGCCGCCCGCGCCCCCTGCGCGGAGCCTGAAACCGGCGCCGCGGCAGCGCGGATGACCCGGGCTCGGCCGGCCCGGGCGGACGGGCGTCCCTCCGGGGGAACCCTCAAATACCGGCGGGGCCAAGGGGTGGCCGGTGGCCCGATGGCCTTGTACTGCCCCAAGTGCGGCGCTCAGCTTCCGGATGGTGCGGCCTTCTGCATGAAATGTGGAACGAACCTCGCGGCGGCGGAGAAGCCGACCGCGGCCGCGACGCCCGCGGCATCGATCCTCGCCCCGACCGGATCGACGGCGTTGAAGTGCCCGAACTGCGGCGCGCCGATCTCGCCCCAATTCGGCGAGATGGTGATCACCTGCGCCTACTGCGGCAGCGGCATCACCCTCGCGAACGCGGGCTGGAAGGGGATCGACAAGCAGACCATGCTCCCGATCCGGTTCGCCAGCCAGGACCAGGTCGTGGCCAAGGTCCGCGAGCTCATGGACAAGGGCCTGCTCCACCGCCACCTCCAGGAGGAGTCCAAGCTCGAGGAGATGAACCTCAGCCTCGTGCCGTACTGGATCGTCTCCGTCGCCGCGACGACCACGGTCGTCGCCGCAGACGTGGCCGTGGAAGCGGGGCAGCTCGCGACGACGGCGGCGCTCTTCGGCCTCCTGGGCGGCGCCATGGGAGGCGGCGGCGGACGGGGCGGCTTCGGCTTCGCGGGGCCCATGATCGCGGGCGGCCTCGTGGGCGGGATGATGGGCAGCTCCATGGGGGGCGGCGGCGCGAAGAAGAGCTACGAGTTCGCGGACAACTACAACTTCCCCGTCGTCGCGCTCAAGGCGCTCTTCGAGCACCAGCCCCGGGACTACCAGTTCAACCTCGAGGAACGGACCTTCTTCGACGTCTCCAAGATTCCCAAGGGCGTCAAGATCCTGAACGGGGACGTCGGAGAGGACGGGGCGCGGAACGAGGCGAAGGCCCTCGTCGCCCAGCTGGAGTCGGAGAAGGCCCACCAGCAGCACCACATGATCCAGCAGCTGCACTCCGACGTCGATGCCTCGGACGTGGAGCTGCTCCACGCCCCGATCTGGTTCGCGCGCTACGTGCACCAGGGGAACAAGATCGCCCTGGTGATCGACGCGAACTCCGGCGGCGTGATCAACAGCATCGGCCTCTAGGCCCCGCATTCGGCCGGGTCCACGAGCCCGGAAGTGCGCAAACCAGCCTCCGGGACCTGATACGCGTCCCCAAGCGTTCAAGTGCCCGCCCGGCCTCCTCTGGGGGCCCGCGGAGTCACGCGGGAGGGAGACGGACGTGCCGCGCCGGAACACGGAGGACCTGCAGGAGGCGCTGAAGGCCGCGCAGGAGATCCTGACGACGGAGAGCAAGGACCTGCGCTCCCTCCTCTACCAGGACATCCTCCTCAACGCGCTGAAGTGCAAGCGGGACGAGCTGGACATCCTGGACCTCAAGGTCATCAACCGCGCCGTCGCGGAGTTCCGGCACGCGGCGCGCGTCTTCAAACCGTACCGCGGCGTGCGCAAGGTCTCCATCTTCGGCTCCGCGCGCGTCAAGCCGGGCACGCCGTACTACCAGCTCGCGGTGGACCTCGGCCGCACCCTGGCCGAGGCGGGCTTCATGGTCATCACCGGGGCCGCGGAGGGCATCATGCGCGCGGGGATCGAGGGCGCCGGGGCCGAGAAGAGCTTCGGGGTGAACATCCTGCTCCCCTTCGAGAAGGGGCCGCCGAAGTTCCTCCAGGACGATCCCAAGGTCATGCGGTTCAAGTACTTCTTCACGCGGAAGGTGTTCTTCGTCATGGAGGCCGACGCGGTCGTGCTCTTCCCCGGAGGCTTCGGCACGCACGACGAGGGCTTCGAGGTCCTCACGCTCCTGCAGACGGGGAAGGCGCCGCCCATGCCCGTGGTCCTCATGGAGCCTCCCGGGGAGCACTACTGGCGGACCTGGGACCGGTTCGTGCGGACGGAGCTCCTGGGCCGCGGCTACGTCTCCCCGGAGGACGTCGACCTGTACCGGATCGCGGGCTCGCCCGAGGAGGCGGTGGAGTGGATCACGTCCTACTACGCGACGTACCACTCCGCGCGCCAGGTCGGGGACCGGCTCGTAATCCGCCTGGAGAAGACCCTCTCGGACCGGGACGTCGCCGAACTCAACGCGACCTTCCCGGACCTGGTCGCGTCGGGCAAGATCGTCAAGACGCGAGCCTTGCCCGAGGAGGAGGACGAGCCGGACCTGCAAGCCAAGCCCCGCATCGCGTTCGCCTACGACCGGGGACATGCCGGGCGCCTCAACGAGATGATCCTCACGATCAACCGGCTGGGCCGCGAATCGGGGGCCGAAGGGAGCAAGACCGGGATGCGCCGGAGAGAGGCGAGGCGCCCGTAGAGGATCGCGGCCTCGGCGAGCGCGCGGGTCCCCTCGCGTGCGGACCGGCCCGCAGCGAGGGATGACCCGCCGCAGATCCATCGGCCTCTGCGTTCGAGCCCCTGTCCTTCCGCCCTGCGGCTTCGGGTCGCCTTCCGACGTGACCCGTCCCACGACCGTCATGGAGCGCTCGCCAGCGCCGCCTCCTTCCGCTCCGGTCGGAACTTATTTACTTCAACAGGCCGTTCCGGTCCCGAAGTCCGATTGAGCCCACAACCCGGTGGGATGCCCCTCCTAGGGTTTCGAGAAGGGGTGGACCTGCAAGGGCCCGCTCGACCGCGTTGACCCGGGATGACCGGGCGCCGGTCCCCACCAGCCTCCCGCCGGCCGGGGCTCCAGGAACAAGGAGATGCCGGGACCGGAAGAGGTGCGTCCGGCCGCGGGCCCAGCCCCGGTCATCAGCGACTCGGGTGGAGCGACCGCTCCGGCCCTGGAGATCGCGCCGGTCCAGGCCAGGCCCCTCCCGTTGAGCATGCGCGTCCGCAGGGTGCGGAAGGGGCCGCGGTTCGCGGTCCTCGGCGCGGGGCACGGGGGACTGGCGATGGCCGGGCACCTGGCGCGCATGGGCTTCCCTGTGAACCTCTGGAACCGCAGCCCGGCGCGCGTGGAGCACCTCCAGCTCCGGGGGGCCATCGAGCTCGAGGGCGTCGTGACCGGGGAGGGCGTCGTCGCGCTCGCCACGACGGACCTCAGGGCCGCGGTCGCGGACGCGGAGATCATCATGGTCGCGGTCCCCGCCAACGCCCACCGGGAAATCGCGGAGCGGCTCGCGGAGGTCGTGCACGACCGGCAGATCGTCATCCTCAACCCCGGCCGCACGGGGGGCCGCCTCGCGGGCCGGCCCGATCAGCGGGCTGGGCGCGGGAGGCGGTTCGATGCTGGGCGGATCGATGCGCGAGCATTGGTTCGCTCCTCACGCCCAATATTTCATCAAGTTTCTCCAGGCTTACGCCGACGCCGGTGTAAAGGTTCAGGCCGTCACAGTGAATAATGAAGTGGACACGGATCAGGACGGACATTTTACGGCAACTCTCTGGCGGGAGCAATACGAAATGGGCTTCGTGATGGATCATATGGTCCCAGCTTTGGAGCAAGCCCAGCTCGACTATAAGATTTGGAGCCTCGATCACAACTTCAACC
>OFHG01000420.1_pt1 | contig 17308 bp, 18 predicted proteins | sample 1521931 | NCBI WGS metagenome assembly OFHG01 (sample SAMEA2468438, study PRJEB22500) | soil metagenome | biome: Glassland; feature: Farmland; material: Clay | place: Australia | collected 2013-01-31 | depth 0.55 m
GTCCCCCAACGGGGCATCGGGGTTCTCCATCGTCGCCAGTGACCCCACCGGCCGCCGCCGGGCACTGGTCGCACCGGACAGCGCCACCTGCGACGACTGCCTGGCCGAACTGGCGGACCCGGCGGACAGGCGGTTCGGCTACCCCTTCATCAACTGCACCCACTGCGGGCCCCGGTTCACCATCGTGACCGGAGTCCCCTATGACCGGCCGCAGACCACGATGGCGTCGTTCACCATGTGCGCGGCCTGCGAGGTGGAATACCACGACCCGGCCGACCGGCGGTTCCACGCCCAGCCGGCCTGCTGCCCGGCATGCGGGCCCCGGCTGCGCCTGCTCGATGCCGCAGGCGCGGATGTGGCGGGGGAGCCGCTGGCCGAGGCGGCGCGGCGGCTGGCTCAGGGCCAGGTGATCGCGGTCAAGGGACTGGGCGGGTATCACCTGGCGGTGGACGCGGGTTGTGAGGCAGCCGCGTCGGCGCTGCGGGCGCGTAAGCACCGGGAGGACAAGCCGTTCGCGCTCATGGCCGCCGACGTCGCGGCCGCCCGCGAACTGTGTGAGGTGGACGAGGTGGGCCAGGCTCTGCTGGCCAGTCCACGGCGGCCGGTGGTGCTGCTGCCGCGCCGGGCCGGCGCACCGGTCGCGGGGGCTGTCGCACCGGGCAACCGCCAGCTCGGGATCATGCTCCCCTACACCCCGCTGCATCACCTGCTGGTCCGGGAGACCGGTCGGCCTATCGTTCTGACCAGTGGAAACGTCTCCGATGAGCCGATCGCCTACGCCGACGCCGACGCGCTCGCGCGGCTGGCGGGCATCGCGGACGCCTTCCTGACCCACGACCGGGCGATCCACATCCGGACCGACGACTCCGTCGTGCGGCCACTGCGGGGCGGGGCGGCGGTGCTGCGCCGTTCCCGCGGGTATGCTCCCGAGCCGGTCACCGTCACCGCTGCGTTTCCCCGGCCGGTGCTGGCCTGCGGAGCGGAGCTGAAGAACACGTTCTGCCTGGCAGCGCAATCCCGGGCGTTCATCTCGCATCACATCGGCGACCTGGAGAACTACCAGACCTTGCGGTCCTTCACCGAGGGCATCGCGCACTTCCGGCGGCTGTTCGATACCGAACCGGAGGTGGTCGCCTACGACCTTCACCCGGAGTACCTGTCTACCAAGTACGCACTGGACCTCGACGGCGTTGACCTCGTGGGGGTCCAGCACCATCATGCGCACATCGCATCCTGCCTCGCCGACAATGACGAGCAGGGCCCGGTCATCGGGGTGGCCTTCGACGGCACCGGGTTCGGCACCGACGGCACCATCTGGGGCGGTGAGTTCCTGCTCGCTGACCTGGCCAGTTTCGAGCGGGCCGGGCACCTGGATCCGGTGCCGATGCCGGGCGGCGTGGCCGCGATCCGGCAGCCATGGCGGATGGCAGCCGCCTACCTGGACGCTGCGTACGGCGATGGCCTGCCAGACGGGCTGGCGGTCGCGCAGCGCAACGCCGGGCGGTGGCCGGAGGTGGTGGCGATGGCGCGGCGGGGCATCAACGCGCCGGTCACCTCCAGCGCCGGGCGGCTGTTCGACGCGGTCGCCGCCCTGCTCGGGGTGCGGGACGAGATCAACTACGAGGGGCAGGCCGCGATCGAGCTAGAACAGTGGGCCGATGCGTCCGAACCCGGCGCCTACCCGGCGGCCATCACCGGCGGCAGCCCGCTGCGGGTGCGTGGGGCCGACCTGGTGCGGGCCGCTGCCGGGGACCTGCTGGCCGGCGCGGGGCCGGGTGCGGTCGCCGCCCGGTTCCACCGCGGCATGGCGGCTGTCATCACGCAGGTGTGCGGGCTGCTGCGGGAGCGGTCAGGGCTGGGCGCGGTGGCCCTGTCGGGCGGGGTGTTCCAGAACCTGCTCCTGCTGGAGACGGTGGCCGGGCTGCTGGAAGGCGACGGCTTCCGGGTGCTCGTGCACGCCCGGGTGCCGCCCAATGACGGCGGGATCAGTCTCGGCCAGGCAGCGGTCGCGGGCGCCCGCGACCGGCTCGGGGCCGGGTGAGCGCGCCCGCGGATCCGGCTCATGCGCAGGGCCGGCCAGGCCGCGCAACGCTGTCAGGCCGCGCAACGCTGTCAGGCGACGTCGACGGCCGTGATCCGCAGGTCGCCGCCGGACAGAATGGCAGCGTCGGGGCTGCCGCACGGGCACAACGGGATGGGCCCGTCCGGCTCGAATTCCCCCCCGCAGGTCCCGCACCGGCACCGGGCCACGACCTCGCTGATCTCCAGCCTGGCGCCTTCCAGGTTCGTCCCCTCGGTAGCCGGGCCGAAGTAAAGCCGGACCGAGTCCGCGGCGACTCCTGACAGTGCCCCGATCTCCAGGTGCACACAGGTGATCGTGGCGTCCGGCAGCCGTTCCCGGACCGCCGCGACGACACTCTCGGTGATCCCGAACTCATGCACCCGGCGTTTCCCTCCCCAGGCCCGGCCGGCGGGGCGGAGCCGGTGCGGCCCACCCCGGTGGCGTTCAGCAGATGCGCGGCAGCGGGTCGCCGACCAGCAGGTCGACAATGCGGGTGCCGCCGAATGCGGTCTTGAGCAGCACGATGCCGGGCGGGTCGGCCTCGATGTGGCCGATGACGGTGGCCTGCTCGCCGAGTGGATGGGCGCGCAGCGCGGCGAGTGCGGCATCGCTGTGCTGCCCGTCCACGATCGCGACGAGCCGGCCTTCGCAGGCCACATACATGGGGTCGATGCCGAGCAGTTCCGCGGCGCCCCGCACCTGCGTGCGAACCGGGATCTGGTCCTCGCTGACCACCACGCTGACCCCGGCCGCGGTGGCCACCTCATTGAGGATGGTGGCCACGCCGCCTCTGGTGGCGTCGCGCAGCGCCCGCACCCCCGAAGTGGCGGCCAGCAGGCTGGCGATCATGCCGTTCATCGCCGCCGTGTCCGAGGCCAGGTCGGCCTCGATGTCGAGTTCCCCGCGGGCGAGCATGATCGTCACGCCATGGTCGCCGACCGGCCCGGACACGATGACCGCATCGCCGGGGCGGGCGGTGGCCACACCCAGCGTCAGGTCGTGCTCGACCAGCCCGACTCCGGCCGTGTTGATGTAGCACCCGTCGGCCTTGCCCCGCTCGACCACCTTGGTGTCGCCGGTGACGACCTGGACGCCAGCAGCCTCGGCGGCGGCGGCCATGGACGCGACGATCGTCGCGAGGTCGGCGACTCCGAAGCCCTCCTCCAGCACGAAGCCCGCGGACAGGTACAACGGAGTGGCCCCAGAGACTGCCAGGTCATTGACGGTTCCGTTCACCGCCAGGTCGCCGATGTTCCCACCAGGGAAAAACAGCGGCGAAACGACGTAGGAGTCGGTCGTCAATGCCAGCCTGGAGCCGTTCACCCGCAACAGCGCGGCATCCTCCAGCGGCTCGAGCAGCGGATTGCGGAACGCGTCCAGGAATACCGCCTCGATCAGGGTCCGGCTGGCTTTGCCGCCGGCCCCATGCGACATGGTGATCCGCTCTTCCCTGATCCGGGGCCGCCGCCGCCTGGCGCGGTCGATCCGGTCCAGTACCTGCTGTTCGCGCTCCGGCGCGGAGCCCGCTGGCGGGGCCGCGGTAGTGGTGTGCTCTTCATGCTCACGCAGGGCCTCGTCCACCCAGCTGACCCTGTGCTCGGTCATGACCTGCTCACCTCGGCTACCCGGTGCCGGTTCATCCGCCCGAAGTTGTAGTAGGCGGCGCAGGCACCCTCCGGTGAGACCATACAGGTGCCGATCGGTGTTTCCGGGGTGCACGCGGTGCCGAACACCTTGCATTCCCAGGGCTTGAGCACGCCCTTGAGCACCTCGCCGCACTGGCAGGCCTTGGGGTCGGCGACCCTGACTCCTGGCACCGCGAACAGTTCCTCGGCGTCGAACCCGCGGAAAGCCTTCCGCAGCCGCATCGCCGAATGCGTGATGAAGCCAAGGCCGCGCCATTCGAAGTACGGCCGCAGTTCCATCACGTCGTTGATCGCCGTCAGCGCCGGGATGTTGCCATCGGTGGGAACCACCCGTGTGTACTGGTTCTCCACCGCGGTGCGGCCCTCGGATACCTGAAGCATCAGCATGTAGATGGACTGGAGGATGTCCAGCGGCTCGAACCCGGCCACCACCACCGGCTTGCCGTAGCTGCGTGCGATGAACTCATACGGGCGGCAGCCGATCACCGTCGAGACATGGCCCGGGCCGATGAAGCCATCCAGCCGCAGATCGGGCGAATCCAGGATGGCCTTGATCGCCGGGATGATCGTGACGTGGTTGCAGAAGACCGAGAAATTGGCCAGCCCCTCGGCCTTCGCCCGCAGGATGGTCATCGCGGTGGAGGGGGTGGTGGTCTCGAAGCCGATCGCCATGAACACGACGCGCTTGCCCGGGTTCTGGCGGGCGATCTTCAGCGAGTCCAGCGGCGAGTACACCATGCGGATGTCGGTCCCGTTCGCCTTGGCGTCGAAGAACGAGCCATGACTGCCGGGTACCCGCATCATGTCGCCGAAGGAGGTCAGGATCACATCCGGCTGCGAGGCCAGGTGGATCGCGTCGTCCACCCTCCCCATCGGGATGACGCACACCGGGCAGCCGGGACCGTGCACAAGTGTGATGGCCTCGGGCAGGTAGTCCTCCAGCCCGTGCTTGTAGATGGTGTGCGTGTGCCCCCCGCACACCTCCATGAACTTGTACTCGCGCCCGGGCTCGCACAGCTCCGCTATCCGCGCCGCCAGCGCGTGCGCCTTGTCAGCGCTCCGGAACTCATCGACGAACCGCATGCCGGCTCACCCCTATTCGATCTGTGACTCTGCGAGAGCGGCGAGCTCGTCGGCATAGGCCTGGCCGATCCCCTCCAGGAACTCCAGGGCCGCGGCGGCCTCATGCTCGTCGATCTTGGACAACGCGAAGCCCACGTGGATGAGCACCCACTCGCCCGCCGTGGGCGGGTCGTCGGCGAGCAGGCCGATGTTGATCACCCGCTTGACCCCGCTCACGTCCACCCGGGCCAGGTCGGGCTGGTCCGGGAGTAGCTCGACTACCTCACCTGGTATGCCGAGGCACATGAGATCACCCCTTCGCTCGCCGCTCGCACCAGATCCAGCACCACGCGCGCCGCCCCGTCCACCGCCGCGGCGACAGGCGCGCTCAGCCCGATGCCTTCGGCCAGGGTGGCCGGCTGGCAGCCCACCACCAGCACCTGGCCGGCCTCGGCGCCGAGCATCCCTGCCATGCCGAGCATCACGTCGGGCTGCATGCCGTGCGGGTCGAGGAGCATGCTCGCCGCCAGCCCGGCGCCGGCGCCCGCGGGCTGCTGCTCGGGGCTGATCACCTGCACCGTTCCCGGCGTCTCGCCCTGGTCCGCCGCGTCCACCAGGATCGTGGTGTCCCAGCCCTGTGCGAGATCGTAGGCCAGGTGCATGCCCCTGATGCCGTAGTCGCCGAGCCGTGCCCCGTCCGGGAGTTCCTCGCCGGCCAGCCGCCTGGCCACCTCCACGCCGAAGCCGTCGTCGCCCAGGAAGATGTTGCCAAGGCAGGCGATGAGCGTGCGGCGGGGCATCCTGGCTCACCCACCCTCGGTCAGTGCCATGAGCGTGAGTTCCCACAGCGCGTGGTAGATCGTCGTCTGTGCCTCCTGGATCCGGTGCACGGACGCCGACGGCGCGACGAACAGGTAATCCAGGCCGCTGAGTTCGGCCATCTTGCCACCCTCATACCCGGCGATGCCGGCCGTCAGCATGCCGCGCCGGCCCGCCTCTGCCAGGCCGCGCAGCAGGTTCTCCGAGTTGCCGCTCGTGGACAGGGCGATGGCGATGTCCTGATGGCGCCCGAATGCCGCGATCTGCCGGGAGAACATGACGTCGACGCTGATGTCGTTGCACAGCGCGGTCACCACGGCGCTGTCGTTGGTCAGGCCGAACGCTGGCAGCGGCCGGGCCTCGCCGTCAGGGTTGACGAACAAGGCGGCCAGTTCCTGCGCATCGGTGGAACTGCCCCCGTTGCCGAAGGCCAGCAGCCGCCCCCCAGCCGCGAAGCGGTCCGCCATCGCGGCCGCGCAGGCGCGCAGGCGGCCGGCGTCGGCGGCGCAGACCTGCCGTCTCAGTTGGGTGATCTCATGGGTCTTGGCGATGGTGGACTGGCGGACCTCCGCCATCACCGCTTCCAGGTCGCCGGCGCCGGCGTACAGGAAGGGGTAGAGTGCCTCCAGTGCGCCGGTGCCGCCCCGCGGCCCGGGCGCACCCCGCGTCTGCGGCCCGCCCGGTGCTTCCGGGGCGGTCATGAGCCCACCACCGCGATGGCCTCGCCAGCGTGCACGAGTACGGTATCGCCCACCCTGGCCGCGACGAAGGCGACGCTGACTTCTTCCTCACCGGCGGCCGTGGACACCAGGGCGAGGTCATCACCGAGCAGCCGCACGACGGTCACCGGCACCGCCGTGTCGGAGCATGTGATGCATACGTCGTCGTGGCACTCGGGGCCGGTCATGCGATCACCCCCGGGCCCAGGACACCAGGCTGCTCGAAGAACACATGGACCAGTTCCCACAGCAGGTGGTACATGGTCACGTGCACTTCCTTGATCACCCGCGGATCGCTGGAGCGGGCGGTCAGCACGTGATCCACCGCCGGGCTCGCCCCGATCGCGCCACCGTCCCCGCCGGTGAGCGCGATGGTCAGCAAGCCCATCTCCCGCGCGGCCACCAGTCCGCGCAGAACGCTCCGGTCGGCGGGGTCGGCGGCGATGCCCAGGGCGATGTCGGCCGGCTCGGCCAGCAGAGCGATCTGGTGAGCGAAGATGCCGGCCGTCCCGCGGCTTGCCGCGAGGCCGGTGATGGTCGCGACATCGGCGGTGAGCGAGATGGCGGGCAGGGCACGCTTACCGACGATCACCGGATGCATGAACTCCACCGCCACGTGCGCAGCGTCGGTGCTCTGGGGGCCGGTGCCGAAGACCACGAGCTTGCCGCCCTGGTGAAAGCGCACCGCCATGGCATGGCAGGCCGAGGCCACCGCGCCGGCCTGGCCGGCGAGTTCCGCGACCGGGGCTTCCCGGCGGGCGAACAACGCAGCGACATCGTCGTCGGTGGCTGACCGCGCCACTTCACTCACTTCCTCAGCGGCAGTTCATCTCGGGACTGCACGGGTCATTCCGGGGCTGGCACCTCGGCCTCCGCCTCGATCTCAACGGCATCGCGCACCTTCAGCGCCCCCAGGAACGCGGTGTAGGGCTTGATGCCGTGGGCTGACTGGACAACTGCCCCTGTCGCCCGGTACCGGCCCGTGCCCACCCGGCTGACCTGCAACCGCAGCGGGCGGGCAATGCCACGCAGGGTGAGGATCCCGTCCATCACGCCGTCATCCTCTCCAGCAGACTCGAACCGGGTGGCCACGAATTCGGCCTCAGGATGCCGGTCAACCGAGAGCAGGCGCCGCGCTGTGGCGGCGATCTCACGCCGGTCGCTGGCGGTCAGTGGCTTGAGGCCACCGGTTCCTTCACGCACGACCCATGATGCCATGTCGATCCGCGCCGCAATCGCAGCCAAGGTCTTGTCGTCATTCACGACAAACTCACCTGACCACCGGGTCACATCAATGATCAGGTCATGCCCGGCTTGCGCGGCCAAACCGTCCCGAAATGTCCTAATGACGATTCGGCCGCATTCCGGGCCCAGCCGGTAACGTCCCGGGGCAACCGCCATGACAGCACGGTAGGACAGTTATGGGAGCTCGTCCAGCCCAATTGCCGGACACACCTGTCCGGTTCGTGAACAACCAGCGCCGGCCGGGGTGATGACCCTGGTGATCAAATGGGCCGGCCGGGGTGATGACCCTGGTGATCAAATGGGCCGGCCGGGGTGGTGACCCTGCCGATCAGGGGAAGGGCAGTTCGCCGAAAAGTTCCTGGATGCGGCGCAGGTCCCGCATCCGTGGCTCGGTTTCCCCGCCCACCCAGCGGCCGACGGTCTTGACCGACACCCCGAGCTGGCGGGCCGCGGCCTCATGGGTCAGCCCCTCGCGCCGCAAGGTGCACGACATCCAGTCGGCAAAGGTGGCGGGCCTGGCCGCCGGCGCCGCTGTGCTGGCCGCCGGCGCCGCGGCGGCGGGGGCCAGCGTCTGCGGGACCGGGTCGTTGGAGTGAAGCACGTCAACCTCGACGTGTTCAGGGAAGATGCGGAACGAGACCTGTATCGCCCCGGTGGGCCCGGCCGCGTCGAGCAGGGCACGGAAGACCGTCTCGCCCACTTCTCTGTTTCCCTCGTCGGTCAGCGGTGACTCGGCCAGGCAGTGGCGGACGAAGTCGCGGATCTCGGGGATCCAGGAGGGGCGGGCCGGAAATGTCTGGGACAGCACCACGACCGGCACGACCTCGATCTGCCCGTCCCCGTGCTCGTGGATCAGATCGGCCACCACCATTCTCCCTCGCACCGCCTGGCCGGCATCCCGGGCTCCCCCCTGTACGCCCCGGCATTGCAGAGTACGCGGAATCGGCAGGACCCGCGCGGCACCTGAGGCTCATGATACGAGTGGGACTAAATAGGCAGAATAAAGATCATCTTGGTCGGTCATCCGCGATCGCTAGACACTTGTGTCCAGGAGATTGATGTTGCAGTCTTGAACCGCCCGGACCACGGGTTTAGCATTGCCCCGTCTGCTCAGCGGCGCATTCAGGTCCGATATGAACCATTTTCAAGAGTATTGTCGCTCTTCTTGGTGCGGGCCGCCCGGCGGGTGCGAGGCCCCGCCCGGCGGTGAATTCCAGCTGAGCCTTAGCTCTGGCCTAATGTTTGTCACCTCCGGGCCATATGGGGCCCGATCCGGGGCACACGGGCCCTGCCAGCCAGGCTTCGATGCCATCCAGCACGTCCGATCCAGCCACGAGGAGGTGGCCTAACGATGGCCATGGCCACACAGCCCAGCGGCACGTCGTCGGCAGCTTCGGATGCCGAGCCCGTCGTCCACATCCTCTGGATGAACGGGGGGCTCAGCTGCGACGGGGACTCGGTCGCACTTACGGCGGCCACCCAGCCGAGTATCGAGGAGATCGTCCTGGGCGCTCTCCCCGGTCTGCCCAGGGTCGCGGTGCACTGGCCGCTGATCGACTTCGAGTGCGGACCTGAACAGGGCGCGGACAACTTCATCGAATGGTGGCACAAGGCCGACCGCGGTGAACTGGGCGCATTCGTCCTGGTGGTCGAGGGCTCGATCCCGAACGAGGCGATCAAGTCCGAAGGCTACTGGTGCGGCTTCGGGAACAACCCGGCCACCGGCCAGCCGATGACCACCAGCGAGTGGCTGGACCGGCTGGCGCCGAAGGCGACCGTGGTCCTGGCCGTTGGCACCTGCGCCACCTACGGCGGCATCCACGCCATGGCCGGCAATCCCACCGGAGCCATGGGCGTGCCGGACTACCTGGGCTGGGAGTGGCGGTCCAAGGCAGGCATCCCGATCGTCTGCGTGCCGGGCTGCCCTATCCACCCGGACAACCTGGCGGAGACCATCCTCTACCTGCTCTACCAGGTGGCGGGCCAGGCACCGATGATCCCGCTGGATGAGGCATTGCGGCCCGCCTGGCTGTTCGGCGCCACTGTGCACGAGGGCTGCGACCGGGCCGGTTATTACGAGCAGGGCGACTTCGCCGCCGAGTACGGCTCGCCCAAGTGCCTGGTCAAGCTCGGCTGCTGGGGCCCGGTGGTCAAGTGCAACGTCCCCAAGCGGGGATGGATCAACGGGGTGGGCGGCTGCCCGAACGTGGGCGGCATCTGCATCGCATGCACCATGCCGGGCTTCCCGGACAAGTTCATGCCCTTCATGAACGAGCCACCGGGCGCCCGGGTGTCCACGGTCGCGTCCACCCTGTACGGGACCGTGATCAGGACCCTGCGCGGGTTCACCGCCAGGACGGCTGACGAGGAGCCCAAATGGCGCAAGAAGGGCAACGACCTGCTGACCGGTTATCAGAAGACCTGGTGACATCGACCGGCGCCAGCGCTGGCGCCCGAGGCCAACGAGAGGGATGAGCGATGAGCACCACGGCCGGCAGCGATGTCGTGGAGATGTCCTGGGACCCGATCACCAGGATCGTGGGCAGCCTCGGGATCTACACGAAGATCGACTTCAAGCAGAAGAAGGTCGTCGAGTGCCACAGCACATCGTCGATCTTCCGTGGCTACAGCATCTTCATGAAGGGCAAGGACCCGCGCGACGCGCACTTCATCACCAGCCGGATCTGCGGGATCTGCGGTGACAACCACGCGACCTGCTCGGTGTACAACCAGAACATGGCCTACGGGGTCCGCCCGCCCCACCTGGGCGAGTGGATCATCAACCTGGGCGAGTCCGCGGAGTACATGTTCGATCACAACATCTTCCAGGAGAACCTGGTCGGCGTGGACTTCTGCGAGAAGATGGTCGCCGAGACCAACCCGGGCGTCCTGGAACTGGCGCGCAGCACCGAGGCGCCGCATGCGGCCGACCACGGCTACCGCACCATCGCCGACATCATGCACTCGCTCAATCCCCTGGAAGGGGAGTTCTACCGGGAGGCGCTGCAGGTCAGCCGGTCCACGCGGGAGATGTTCTGCCTGATGGAGGGGCGGCATGTGCACCCCTCGACGCTGTACCCGGGCGGCGTGGGCACCACCGCGACGGTGCAGTTGTTCACCGACTACCTGACCCGGCTGATGCGCTACGTCGACTTCATGAAGCGGGTCGTGCCCATGCATGACGACCTGTTCGACTTCTTCTACCAGGCCCTGCCCGGCTACGAGGAGGTCGGCCGCCGCCGTGCGGACATGGTGTGCTGGGGCAGCCTCAACGACCCCGAGCACTGCGATTTCCGCTATGACCACATGACCGAATGGGGCCGGAAGATGTTCGTCAGCCCCGGCGTCATCCGGGACGGGAAGCTGCTGACCAACGACCTCGTCGAGATCAACCTCGGGATCCGCATCCTGCTCGGCTCCTCGTTCTACGAGGACTGGGAGGACCAGGAGATGTTCGTCACCCGCGACCCGCTGGGCAACCCGGTGGACCGCCGGCACCCGTGGAACCAGCACACCATCCCGCGGCCGGCCAAGCGGGACTTCGACGGCAAGTACAGCTGGGTCATGTCCCCGCGCTGGTTCGACGGCGAGAACCACCTGGCGGCCGACACCGGCGGCGGGCCGATCGCCCGGCTGTGGGCGACCGCCCTGGGCGGCCTGGTCGACATCGGCGGCTACGTCAAGTCCACCGGCCACAGCGTGCAGATCAACCTGCCCCGCACGGTGTCGCGGCCGGAGGTCAGCTTCGAATGGAAGATCCCGGTCGACAAGACCGGAGCGCCGCTGTCCAATGCCATCGAGCGGGACCGGGCGCGAACCTACTTCCAGGCCTACTGCGCCGCCGCGGCCCTGTATTTCGTGGAGAAGGCGCTCGCGGAGGTCCGGGCCGGCAACACCAGGACCTGGCAGCCGTTTACGGTGCCCGACGAGGCGAACAGCTGCGGGTTCACCGAGGCCGTGCGGGGAGTGCTCTCCCACCACATGGTGATCCGCGGCGGCCGGATCGCGAACTATCACCCCTACCCGCCGACCCCCTGGAACGCCAGCGTCCGTGACTCCTACGGCACCCCCGGCCCGTACGAGGACGCCGTGCAGAACACGCCGATCTTCGAGGAGAACCCGCCGGAGAACTTCAAGGGGATCGACATCATGCGGGCGGTCCGCAGCTACGACCCGTGCCTGCCGTGCGGGGTCCACATGTATCTCGGTGACGGCAAGGTGCTGCAGAAGATGCACACCCCGATGGCCGTCACGCTGGCCACCTGATCCACGGCGATGACCCGCGTGCGGCAGGCTGGGGCCCGGATCGAGGAGCTGCTCGGCATCCTCGGGTCGTCGGGCGGTGAGGCCACGGCCGCCGCCGCCGAGGAACTGGTGCGCCTCCTGCTCGGCCTCTACGGTGACGGGCTGGGCCACATCATGGGCATCCTGGACACCGAAGGACCGGCCGGAGCCACAGTCCGTGACCGCATGCTCGCCGATCCCCTGGTGGAGAGCCTGCTGCTCCTGCACGATCTGCACCCGCTCGATGTCGATGCGCGGATCCAGCGCGCACTCGACCGCGTCCGGCCCTACCTTGGATCACATGCGGGCGGGGTGAACTACCTCGGCGTCGGCCCTGATGGGGTGGCTCGCCTCCGCCTGGAGGGTAGTTGCCACGGCTGTCCGTCCTCCACGGTGACAGTACGGCTGGCCATCCAGGGCGCGGTGGAGGAAGCCGCGCCCGAGGTGACCGAGGTCGTCGTGGAAGGCATGACAGATCCAGCCGGCCCGGCGCTGCTCCAGATCGGCCGCAGGCCCGATGCCGCGGCCAGCGGGCCACCCGGCTCCCCGCTGGCCGGGGCAACCGGGTCCTCCGGCCCACCCGGCCGACCCGGTGCCGCGGGCGGAGCCCCGGGCGCCACCAGGCCGGGCATCCCCGTTGACGGGGCCGGTGAGCCCGGCTGGGTGAGCCTGCCCGGTATCGGCCCCCCGGACGGACGGCCGGTAGCCACCCTGGCCGGTGGCGTCCCAATCGTGGTCTGTCCCGTCCGCGGTACCCTCTACGCCTACTGTGATGCCTGCGCGGCCTGCGGTTCCTCGCTCGCTGACGGGCTGCTCGCCGGGGACACCCTTGCCTGCCCGGCCTGCTCCGCCCGCTACGACGTGGTCCGCGCGGGCAGGGGCGCCGACGACCCGGACAGCCACCTGGACCCCCTGCCACTGATCACCGACAGCCGGGGCGTGCGGGTCGCGCTCCCCGCGGACGCGGTCGCGGCCGCCCGGGCAGCGGAGGCGATGCCGCCGGGCCCCGGCCGGCGGGCGTGACCCGGCAGGCAGGCCTGCGCCGCTTCCTGCAGCCGCCCGGGGGCAGGGCCGCCGGCGCGGTGAGCTCTACCGTGCAGGCCAGCCCCCTGCCGGGCGCTACTCCAGCCGCTTCCGGCAGCCAGCGTGCGGGCCAGCCCGAAGAACGCTGCGACATGTGTGCCACCCCGCTCGATCCGGTCCACAGCCACGTGGCGGACCTGGAGCAATCCGCCCTCACCTGCGCCTGCCGCGCGTGCTATCTGCTGTTCACCGACGCCGGCGCCGGGCGGGGCCGGTACCGCGCCGTCCCCGACCGCTACCTGCGCGATCCGGCCCGGCCGCTGACCGCCGCCGAGTGGGCGGAGCTGGACATCCCCGTCGGGCTCGCCTTCTTCCTGCGCAGTTCCCGGCGCGGGCAGGTGTGCGGCTTCTACCCGAGCCCGGCGGGGGCGACCGAGTGCACGCTCGACCTTCAGGCGTGGGCACGGCTCGGCGAGACCCACCCGCTGGTGTCCAGCGCCGAGGACGATGTCGAGGCGGTGCTGGTGAGCCGCGCCGGTGAAAGCGTTGAGTATTTCCTGGTTCCTATTGACGCCTGTTATGAGCTGGCCGGCCGGATGCGCATGCTCTGGCGGGGGTTCGACGGCGGCACCGAGGCGCGGCAGGCCATCGACGAGTTCCTCGGCTCGGTGCGCGCCCGCGCCCGCGACCTCGCCCCGGAGGCCTAGGGTGGCCGAACTCGTCTTCGACTGGACCGGGGCACGGGCCGAGCGCTTCTCGGTGGTGCCCTCCCTCACCCTGTGCCTGCGGATCAGCGAGACCAGCGGCCAGCCGGTGGACGCGATCGCGCTGCGCTGCCAGATCAGGATCGAGCCCCACCGCCGCCGCTACAGCGGCACCGAGGCGCAGCGGCTGCACGACCTGTTCGGCGACACCAGCCGGTGGGCGGATACGCTCAAACCGCTCCAGCTCACCACGGTGCCGGTGATGGTGCCCGGCTTCACCGGCAGCACCGACCTGGAACTTCCGGTGCCGTTCACCTATGACCTCCAGATCGCCTCGACTCGGTACTGCGGTCGGCGTGGGGCGGGGGGGGGGGGCCCTCCCCTCCCCCGACCCCGCCTGGATCACGATGAGCCAGCGGACACTCGATGAACTGGTGCGCTTCAAGCCCCGCCACGCGCTGCCGACCTGGGACGCCACGCTCCAGGCACTGCTCAGCCAGGGCGCGGGGGGTGCGGGGGGCGCAGGGGAGGAATCATGACCGCTCCCGCCGCGTTCCTTGACCACGCCCGGCAGGTCGCCGACGCGATCCTCTACGAGGGCTACCTCCTGTACCCCTACCGGGGCTCGGCGGCCAAGAACCAGTCGCGGTTCCAGTTCGGGGTGCTCATGCCGCCGGCCTACCGCACCGTGGATGACTGCGAGCCGTCCGCCAGCCAGACCGAATGCCTGCTGGAATGCCGGCAGGATGCTGAGGTCACCGTCCTCGCCCGCTTCCTGCACCTGCAGCGCCGCAGCGCGGAGGCGGCGGACGGCGGCTCAGCGGGCTTCCGCGCGGTGGCATCGGTCCAGGTGAACGGTTCCGAGGTCACCACCTGGGACGAAGCGTCGCAACGAGAGCACCAGGTGACGGCCCCCATCGCCGGGTTGCTCTCCGGCGAGGTGGAGGCCACCTTCGATATCCCGGGCAGCGAGAGCACCGAACTGCTCACCGACGCTCGCGGCCGGACCACCGGGCGGCTCGTCAGGCGGCAGGCGCCGCTGGCCGGGGTGATCGGCCTGAGCGCGCAGCGGCTGCCGGGTCCCTACGGCGGGCTGCGCTTGCGGGTCCGGATCGAGAACCACACCAGCGCGGCCGGGCCGCTGCGGCGGCGGGAGGACGGCCTGCGGCTGGCGCTGATCGCCACCCACGCGCTGATCCACGTGCCCGGGGGCAGGTTCCTGTCCCTGACCGAGCCGCCCGAATGGGCCGCGCCGCATGCCGCGGCTTGTGTCAACACGGCCACCTGGCCGGTCCTGGCCGGCCCGGAGGAATGCCGCGAACTGGTGCTCAGCTCGCCGGTCATCCTCTATGACCACCCGCGGATCGCCCCGGAGAGCGCCGGCGAACTGTTCGACTCCACCGAGATCGACGAGATCCTCACCCTGCGCACGCTCACGCTGACCGACCAGGAGAAGCGGGAGGCCCGCGCCACCGATCCGCGTGCGGCCGCCCTGCTGGACCGGCTGGACGACCTCCCGCCCGAGATGCTGGAACGCATGCACGGAGCCATCCGCTACCTGGGGACAGCCGGGCGGCCCGGCGAGGCGGACATGGATGCGGGCCGGCCAGCGGGCCCGGCGGTGCGGGCGCCGGGAGCGGCCGGGGTGCCCTGGTGGGATCCCGGGGCAGACACCAGTGTCTCGCCGGAGACCGACCACGTCCTCATCGGCGGGGTGCGGGTCGCTCCCCGCCGCCGGGTCCGGATGCGCCCCGGGCGCCCCCCCGCCCGCGCGCCGGGTCTGTTCCTGGGCGGGCGTTCCGCGCTGGTCGGGGCCGGGCTGCATGTCGCCGACCGCCCCGTCCACCTCGCGGTCATCCCGGAGGCCGACCCAGCCGCCCACCCTCCGCGGCGCCACCGCCGGTTCCCTTACCTCGCGCCCGCCGAGGTCGAGCCACTTCACCCACCCCGGCCCGGCACAGGAGGCAGTAAACGATCAGCAGGCTGATCAAGGTGGGGCTCATGGCGATCGTGCTGGCACACAGTTCCCACCAGGCACATGGGCCCTGCCCCGGCATACGGGCCCCACTGCGAGGTACAGGCAGGCAGGACAATGGAGACGATGACCGGATTCATCGCCGGCTACCTGGTCGGCGCCAGCGACGCGGCGGTGACAGTGGCCGCAGGCTGGGCAGGCTGGGCGTCCCTGACGGCGCTCCCGTCCTGGCGTCGCGGGCGCTGGCATGTGGTGCCAGGACGGTCCCTGATTTGACACGATGTGCCGGTGACTGGATACCTGATCGCCACGGATGGCTCAAGCGCCAGCCCGGACAGCCAGACGGTGCGGCGCCTGCTGGCCGCGGGCGAGTTGCTCTGGCTCGACCTGTACCAGCCCGGCGAGGCTGAACTGGCCCTGCTGGGCGAGGTGTTCGGGATCCATCCGCTGGCGGCGGAGGATGCCGCGCACTTCGGGCAGCGCCCGAAGCTGGAGGAATACGACGACTTCACCCACCTTGTCGTGTATGGCGCCCGGGCAGTGGGCGAGGGCATGGTCGAGGTGCACTGCTTCTACTCCGAGCGCTACCTGGTAAGTGTCCGGCGCGATGACTGCCCGGCCTTCGCCGACCTGCGCAGCCGGCTCCAGCGGCGGGTCAAGCCGGTCCCCCGGCTGCTCCTGCTGCATCACCTGCTCGACGGGCTGGTGGACGGCTTCTTCCCGGTGCTGTCCGGGTTCGACGACCGCATCGACGAACTGCAGGACGAGATTTTCGCCAAGCCGACGGATGAGCAGCTGTCCGAGCTGTTCACCATGAAGCGCTGGCTGATCGGCGTCCGCAAGGTCGTCACGCCGCAGCGTGACCTGGTTGCCGCGCTGGTCGCTGGGGTCAGCGAACTGCCCGGCATGACCCAGGAGATCGAACGCTACTTCCGTGATCTCTACGATCACCTCATCCGGATCAGCGATCTGGTGGACAGCTACCGTGACCTGCTCACCGGGTCGATGGACGCGTATCTGTCGACCGTGTCCAACCGGCTCAACGCGGTGATGAAGCAGCTCACGGTCATCGCGACGATCTTCCTGCCGCTATCGTTCCTGACCGGTTTCTTCGGCCAGAACTTCGCCTGGATGATCCGGCGGCTCACCAGCCTGTCCGCGTTCCTGTGGGTGGGGCTCGGGGTCGAGGTGGCGGCGGTCGCCGGCATGCTCGTCTTCTTCCGGCGCAGCGGCTGGCTGTAGGCGATGGGCGGCAGGCGGCCGGACGCCCGGCTGACGGCGGCTGCGGGCCATCAGGGCGGGTAGGGGCCGGCGTGGCTGGCTCCTCGCACGGGGCCGTCCGCGACGGCCTGCTGGTACTGCTCACCCTCACCACAGGCGCGGTGGACGCGTCCTGTTTCCTGCATCTGGGCCATGTGTTCAGCAGCGTCATCACCGGGAACCTGGTGCTGCTGGCGATCACTGCCGCAACGCAGGACGCGTCCCTGGCGGTCCACAGCGGGGTGGCGCTGGCCGGGTACTCCGCGGGCGTGCTCATGGCCGCGCCGATCGGGGCGAAACGCGCTCACGATGAGGGGACCTGGCCACCCAGCGTCACTGTCACCTTGGTGGCCGAATTCTGTGTGCTGGCCGTGTTCTCGGCCGGCTGGGAGGTGACCGGCGGGGGTCCCGGGGACACGGCCCACGGGCTGCTGATCCCGGCCCTTGCGGGGGGCCTGGGGATTCCAAGGGCCCCCGTCCGGGAACTGGGGCGGAGGGTCACCACCTTC
>OFHG01000421.1_pt1 | contig 17161 bp, 19 predicted proteins | sample 1521931 | NCBI WGS metagenome assembly OFHG01 (sample SAMEA2468438, study PRJEB22500) | soil metagenome | biome: Glassland; feature: Farmland; material: Clay | place: Australia | collected 2013-01-31 | depth 0.55 m
CTGTTGCTGGTTTACCAGCGGCGTATGGCAGTTGAGGCAGATCTGTTGGGAACCGTCATAGCGGGAATCAACCTGGAAGTAGGGATCGGTCCATGCGCGGCCGTGCATGCTTCCTGCCCATTCACCGTATATCTCCCGGTGGCACCGCCCGCACGCCTTTGCGCTCAGCGACGCGACACCCCGAGGCATATCGACTTGCATCGGTCTCTCGAAGCGCTCATCGACGACGAAGATGTTCATCGGCCGGACAAGCCGCCAGAGCAGGAACGCGGCGATAAGCGCCAGGACGATCAGCCATGCCCTCTTCCTCGTCATAACGTCCTCTAATACACACCCAGAAGCTTAAGTGCGAGAACCGCCAAACCGGCGGCGGCAATGCGCTTGACCATGAGCGGACTGATGCGTTTGGCGATCTGGGGCCCGATGAAACCGCCCAGGATCGCCGCGGGAAACATGATCAGAAAAAAGAGCATATCGAAATTCCCGAACTGGAAGTGCCGCATCGATCCCATGAGGGTGTTGAAGAAGATCGCCAGGAGCGAACTTCCCACGACGACGTACATCGGCAAACCCAGTACCACCGTCATGAGCGGCACCATGAACGGCCCGCCGCCGAACCCGAACATGGACGAAACTACAGCGATCAGAAAGCCGCCCAGGCACCCCAGGACGATATTCACCTTGAATTCATGTCCCCAGAATTCGACTATCACGATAGCCCTCCTTCGCAGCGCTTGTCATAAGCATCGAAAAATAAATTCATTCGAGCTGAAATGTTTTCGTCACTTGGCAGCCGATGACTCGGCCTTCTTTTTAAATTCCTTCAGGATCGCCTGTTCCTTCTTGTTCTTTTCCAGGTATCCCGGCGTCGTTTGCCAGAGCATCAGACCGGCAAGAATGAGCAAAATCCAGCCGAATACGAATTTAAACTGGTCGAGCGTTATCAATTCGGTCATCTTCGGCCCAATGAAACCTCCTGCCACCATGGAAAGGCCGATCGTCGTTCCCAGCTTCCAGTTGATGAACTTAATCTTCGAATAATTGTAGATGCCGCTTCCCTGGGAAAAGAGCACTGTGGGCATGACCGTACCCGCGACGATCGTGTGCGGCAGCGGCCAGATGGATACGAGCAAGGGATTCAAAATGAAGCCGCCGCCCGCTCCCATGAGCACGCCGAAGATCACGATACCGAGGGCAAGGAAAAAGGGGCCGAACAGGTTCAGGCTCGTGCCTGCATTGGGCAGGTATACGAGGGGGAACCGGATCGTGTTTTCAAATGTCAGCTCGTTCGAACGCGTGGCAGCGTCGACTGCGGCAACGATATGATAGAGGCCCGGCGCGAGGCCGGCCCGGATGGGAATTATTGCGCGAAACGAACCGTCCCGATCGATACGGATATCGGCGGCGGCCACTTTGTCCAGTGACCGGAAGCGCGCCTTGACGAGCTGGAGAAACCGCTTACCCTGTTCCCCGGCGTCCATGGCGCCGAGGAGGGTCCCGCGCGACCCGATGATGCTGCCTATAAGCGAGGCCTGGTAGCAGTCGACCGCAGCCGTGTGCGGGACCGAGCAGGCACGGTCTGCGCCGGTCTCCTTCAGAACCCGGGAAAGACTCCACTTGCTGCCGTCCTTTTTGCCTGCGTCGATCTTGTCCTTCATCGTCTCGGGCAAGAATATCTTGTAGTACGCCGGCATCTCGGATGTCAGATAGAGACGGTAGGGCCTCTTCCCGGTCTCCTTGTCCACGGCTGCATCGAAGCGGGAAGCGCGAACGGTCTTATCAGACCGCACCTCGATGTACACGGGCTTGCCGGCTGGAGCAACGCCGGTGACCGTGATGACGCCGCCGTTGTTCAACGATGTTTTGTCCGCCCGGATCGTCACCTCGCCTGAGGACTTGGCCTGTTTCGCAGCGACTATTACTTCCGGCGCCTTTGTCGTCTCGGATGCCGCAACTGATTTTTCCGCGGGTTTTTCCGCCGAAGCGCCCCGTGCGAACAGGATGAGAACCGCGCTTGCGGCAATAACTGCCATCAACCGCGAACGTTTCATGAGGATGCCTCCTTAATAATGGCGATTTATAAGCGAAGTCTTTAACGCTTCATACGTTGTAGTATCGTTCCGTGCGATAACCCGGCCGTTCAGCACGACCGAGGGACAGGGCAGTGGCTCTTTCTCGTTGGCATACTCCGGCGATGTCTTCTTGATTACGGTGATTTCGGCGTCGAACTCCTTCTCCGCCCGACCGGCGGCTTCCACATTGGACAATCAGCGTTTTCCCATGGGGTCATTGACATACAGCGTAATCTGATGTTTCTTCATCTTTCTAATGTCTCCTTTCACCTGGATAAGTTCCTTTTTTCGTCACCGGGCAGCAGGCCGGGGCGGGGAAGTCGTTGTCATATTCTTTTTTCAGGAGTGCAAGAAGGTCGGGAATGAGGGGTTCTTTGAGAAAGTAGCATTTGAGTCTTCCGTCGACGAAGTAGTCGACGATCCCGTTCGTCCGAAGCAACGTCAGATGCTGCGACACGTTCGGCTGACTGATGTCGAGGGATTCTTCAAAATCGCTCACGCATTTGACGCCCTGCGTCAGGTCTTCAAGAATTTTGATACGGACTGGATGGGCTATAACTTTCAGCATATCAACGCGCTTATCTATAGGAATCATGAATGGTCTCCTTTGACGAAGATATATGCAAACATTATTATATTTTTATGCATTTGTCAACGTAAAATTATAATTTGAGGTAAACGCTGAGGGCCTGTCTTATAACCTTATATTTAAGGAGGAAAGAGATTGTAAGGGAAGTATCTTAAAAGGATAAAAGATACACATTTCAGGAAGCAGGATACGGCACGAGCATTACCTCACGTGAAAAAAAGGCGGCTGATCGTTCCCTTCACACACGGTTGCAGGGACGGCGGGAAATTTGCTCCCACATCTCCTGGTCCAGTTCATCCGAGTACTCATGGATCTGAAATTCTTTGCCGCACACCGTGCAGCGAAGCGTGACCGCACGTCAACCGATCCGGAGTTCCACTTCCTTCTTGCAAACCTTGCACTTCATTCCACAATCCTAATCTTGGCCACGGATGACATGCGTGCCGCCGATGAATGCCACTGGATTTCTGCTTTCGCAGGAATGACGACTTTTATTCCGCAATCCGCATTCCGCAATGTATCATTCCACAATATCAAGCTTGATCGACAGTTCCCTGAGCTGCGCCGGCGTGACCCGTGACGGGGCCTCGGTCATGACGCAGAAGGCTTTCTGCGTCTTCGGGAAAGCGATCACGTCGCGGATGGATGCGGCGCCGGTGAGGATCGCGGTAAGCCGGTCCAGGCCGAAGGCCAGACCCCCGTGTGGCGGAGCGCCGAACTCCAAGGCCTCCAGCAGGAACCCGAACTTCTTTCGCGCGTCTTCTTCGGAAATATTCAGCAGGCCGAACATCTTGGACTGGATTTCCGAACGGTGGATGCGGATGCTGCCGCCGCCGATCTCCGATCCGTTCAGTACGATATCGTACGCCTTGGCCCTGACTTTGAGGGGCTCCGTTTCCATGAACTGCAGGTCCTCGTCCTTGGGCGCCGTAAAGGGATGATGCATGGCGTCCAGCCGCTTTTCCTCAAGGTTCCATTCAACGAGCGGGAAGTCCGTCACCCACAGGAAATTGAACGTGCCCTCGTCAATGAGACTCAGACGCTTGCCTATAAGCAGTCGCAGATAGCCGAGCGTTTCGGCCACGACCTTGCGGCTGTCTGCGATGAACATCATGAGATCTCCGGGCCTTGCGCCAAGCCGTTCGGCAATGGATTTGACCTGGCCGTCCTTGAAGAATTTGGCGATGGGAGACTCGAAGCCCGCGTCAGTCACTTTGATCCAGGCTAATCCCTTTGCCCCGAAGACCTTTGCTTCGTTCGTAAGGTCGTCAACCTCTTTTCGCGATAGCCCTGCCATGCCCGGCGCAGCGAAACCTTTGACCTGGCCGCCGAGCTCGATTGCCTGGAGAAATACTTTAAAGTCAGACGCCTTGGCGATGTCCGATATGTCTTTGAGTTCGAGCCCGAAACGCGTGTCCGGCTTGTCCGATCCGAAGCGGTCCATTGCCTCGTGATAGGTCAACCGCGGAAAAGGCCGCTGAAGCTCCATGCCCTTGACCGCTTTGAAGACATCGGACAGCAGCACCTCCATGAGAGACATGACGTCATCTTCTTCGACAAAGGACATCTCGAGATCGATCTGGGTGAATTCAGGCTGGCGGTCGGCGCGCAGGTCTTCGTCCCGGAAACACTTCACGATCTGATAATAGCGCTCGAACCCTGCAACCATCAGGATCTGCTTAAAGAGCTGGGGCGACTGCGGGAGCGCATAGAACATGCCGGGGTTCACCCTGCTCGGGACCAGGTAGTCCCGGGCGCCCTCGGGCGTGCTCTTGGTCAGAAAGGGGGTTTCGATGTCGATAAAATTATGGCTGTCCAGGAACCGGCGCACGGCCTGCGTGATCTTATGACGGGTCATCAGCACCTTTTGGATGCTCGGCCGCCTGAGGTCGAGGTAGCGGTACTTGAGTCTCAGCATCTCAGCCACATCAGTCTCGTCCTCGATCATGAACGGCGGGGTTTTTGACTCGTTCAGGATCGTAAGGTCGCCCGCCAGGACCTCGATCTCTCCCGTTACGAGCTTGAGATTTACCGTATTGCCCGGCCGAGGTGTAACCTCACCCGTAACGCTCAAGACGAACTCGCTCCGGATATCGTGGGCCAATGCGTGCGCGTCCGCGGATGTCCCGGGATTGAAGACCACCTGCGTGATTCCGCCGCGGTCACGCAGGTCGACAAAGATGAGCCCTCCATGGTCCCTCCTGGTGTGCACCCAGCCCATCAGGGTAACCGTTGCGCCCACGTCTTTTTTCGTCAAATCTCCGCAGGAGTGTGTCTTTTTTGCTGATATCACCGGTTCGATTGCCTTTCTCTTTATGGTGCAAAGCAGGCAGGATAATAGCATCTCATCCGCCACAAAGTCAAGCATAGGTTATTATGAAAAAACGTCAAAAAAGATGAGTACAGCCGCTCTGGCTTATTGAATTAAGGCGATTATGTCAACAGCGAAGAATTAAGAAGTGACATGAAAAAAATAAGGCGGTGAGAATTCACCGCCTTCGCTGATATGAAAATAGACTGCTTGAAAAGCCAACCTTTTAGATGGCCTGCTCTTTCCAGCATTTGTCACACAGCCACATCATACCGCGTACCTTGCCGCTCGTGGCCATCATTTTTGCCGCCTGCATTGGCTTACCGCAGCACTGGGGCACATTGAGGTTGACAATTGCCTTCTTGGTGGCTGCTTTCGCGGTTTTGCTCATTTCTGCCATGGAACTTCACCTCCGTCTCGAATTCGCACAAACCCGTGCATTGTAACCATATCAGGGAAAATGTCAAGAAAATATTTTTAGAAATAACGCTCTCCATACACTCTCCGGCAGGCATGTTCGTGCTACGATCTCCAGGGGCGGCGTTGTGGCAGCTGACAATAAAGCATTGACAATCACAACTTTAGAATAAGCCAAATGGGAAATAACAAAAGTTTTCCTTGACTATATTTATTCGGCTTTGGTATTATGTTTGATACCAGTAAGGGGGAAATGCGGCGTTCATGGATGTTTCGCACGGGTTAACATTGTATATACTGCTGTACTCGCTCGCCATGGGTATCATATCATTCGCCTCTCCCTGCATTTTGCCCCTTATCCCTTCCTATGTCTCGTATATCACGGGGATCAGTTACGACGAGTTGGTCGGCCGCGAATCCCGCAGAAAGAACATGAACACGACCCTGCTCCACTCACTGGCCTTTGTGACCGGATTCTCGATCATTTTCGTGCTCCTGGGGGCAACGGCGAGCCTGGCGGGCAGCGTCCTGTCGCAGCATTTGGACGCCATCCGCATCGTGGGCGGCGTGCTCATCATTGTCATGGGGATATTCGTGATGGACGTGGTGAATATCCCCTTTCTCCAGAGGGAGGCGAAGCTCCAGCTCAAGACGCGGCCGGCCGGCTACGCGGGCACGGTGGTGGTGGGAATGATCTTCGGCGCCGGCTGGACACCCTGCACCGGACCGTTCCTCGGCTCGGTGCTGGCGCTGGCAATGACGACGGAAACCATGGGACGGGGCATGGCGCTGCTGGCGTCCTACTCACTCGGCCTTGGCGTGCCCTTCATCCTCTCGGCCATGGCCATCAGCGCGTTTCTCTCCTCCTTTGACAGGTTGAGAAAGCATTTCAAAGCCGTAAAGATTATAAGCGGCATCATTCTGGTCGCCATGGGACTGCTCCTCGTGACGAACAGCATGACGCTGTTGACTTCATACGTACTCATTACATGGGAGAATGTGAAAAAATTATGGTAGCTGACGGCCTCGATGTATTAAAAGACAAAGATGCGGCCCTCTACACGATGGGGGTGGCGGCGAAGCTGGTGGGAACGACGGCCCAGACGTTGCGGCTCTACGAAAAGCACGGCCTGATCCTGCCGACGCGCGAGCGCAGGAACAGGCTCTACACGGAGAACGACATCAAGTGGCTGCGTTGTATCCGCGAGCTGATCCATTCAAAAAAGATCAGCATCGAAGGCATCAAGAAGCTTCTCGATTACGCGCCCTGCTGGGAGATCAAGGACTGTCCGGACGAGCGGCGCATGGCGTGCACGGCCTTCGCCGACAAGAGCAAGCCCTGCTGGGAAACCACCCGGTGCCGTAAGGACAACGACTGCTCAACCTGCGTGGTCTTTTTAAGGAACGGGAAAAAAGCGGCGAAAAAGTAACTCCATTTCGGATTGCAGATTGCGGAACAGCGGGGAGCCCTGCAAATCTGCAATCCGCAATCACGGATGTTCCTCAACCCACACTTCCCCCTCAGGCGTCGTCTCCTTCTTCCAGATGGGCGCAACCCGCTTCAACTCATCGATACAAAACCGGCAGGCCCTGAACGCCTCGTCGCGGTGGACCGAGGCAACGGCGATCAACACAATGTTCTCTCCCACCGGAAGCGTTCCCACCCGGTGAATGATCGTCACGTCGATCACCCCGTATTCCCTGATCGCTCGTTCCCTGATCTCCGAAAGTTTCTTCTCGGCCATGCCGGGATAATGCTCGAACTCCAGCTTTGACACTGTCTTGCCTCGAGAGAGATCGCGCGTCGTGCCGAGGAATGTCACGATTCCGCCGATTGCGGACGAGACCTGTTTCAACCGGTCGATTTCTTGATCAAGGGAAAACGGTTTTTCCTGGACACGGACGCTTCCGGGATCCCCTCCTGAGAAGGGCGGCATAAGCGCCACTTCATCCCCGTCCCGGATTGGCGCGTCCTGTTTCACGTACTCATGGTTCACCGAGATCATGATCCTGCCCGGCAACAGCATATCCGACAAGGCAGGATATTCCATTGACAACTGTTTGAGCACGTCCGATACCATGCCGCTGCTGAAATGCATCTGCATTTCGTCCCGGCCTGCCCGGTCCTTCAGTATGGCGAAAAGTTTGACGGTTATCATGTGAGTAAAGGGATCTTTCGCACCTGGGCGGTAGAGTAATGCGTTGAGCCTTTTGTGATCCTACGCTACGAGCTCAATTCCACGGCGCCGCCCTCATTCACCAGTCCCACGCCCGGCATAATCCTGTTCTCGATCAGACATTGAAGCATTTCCAGCTCGTCACGATCGAACCAGGTCAGCTCGCAGAAGCTGCACCGGTCGACATTGATCATATGTGCGGCGCTGTAGAAGCTGCGGGACATTGGGTTTTTGCACTTGGGACAGGGAAAAAGCGGGACCGTGTTCCTGCCGCCTTTAAGCATCTGCATCGTATGCCGGGCCTGGTTCTCCTGAACGACTGTTCGGGCGAGCGCCTGTATCCGTTCAGAGCAGGGCCGATCCCTTCCCGTCCTCGCGATGATCCGGGCGATCTTGCCGTCCTCGACGAGCGTTCCCGCGCAGAAACGGCACTGGAAGACCTGCGTGCCTTCGTATGATTCAGTCACGAGCGACTGGCTGCACGTGGGGCAGGTGAAGTTTGACACGGCCTGCGGTTGCTCCGAGAGTTTCGCCACGAAGATGGCGTTGATGAGCGGCTGTTTCCATGCCCGGTCCACAGGCTGTTTTTCGCCCATCGTGACCCACGTAAGCGGAGAAAGCCAGGAGAGCGCGCCGAGTTCCCCCGGCGTGAACGGCCCCTGCCACTGCTGCTGCGGGTCCATGGCATAGTACTGAGTACCGCCGGCCCCCGGCACGGCCGCCTTCGCCCTGCCTGCAGCCCTCGTATCCAGCTCGGCAATGCTGGTGTGCGCCATCCTGAGCAGGATGTCCATTCTCTTCCGGAGCGGAGGATGGGTCGAGAGAAGGTCCGCCCAGAATCCCTCGGCTTCGTCCAGGGCCGTTGCCTGCGGGTTTACGATGCAGAGCATCTCAAAACCGCTTCCGATAAACCCGGCCCCGCGCCAGCTCCGCGACAAAAGGTGCAGCGTCTCGGCAAGCGCGATGGGATTCCTGGTCATTCGCACGGCGGCTGCGTCGGCGCGATACTCCCTCTCGCGTGAAATGAACATGTTCAGCAGATAGCTCAGTTGAAGCAGCAGCCAGACCAAAAGGAGCACGGGTGAAAAATAGGTCCGCCGGGACGACATATTGCTCAGTTTCTCGACGGCCGATGCATAAGTGCCGAAGAGGCTCGACGCGACCGTAGTCTCGAGACAATCTCCGGAGAGAATATGGTGCGCTTCGTGAGCGACCACGGTCTCGAGCTGGGGCCGGGTGAGACGCGAGAGCAGCCCTTCGGTGATGCCGATTACGGCCTCGCCCCTGAGGTCGGCCGCTGCCAGCGCGTTCATCGAAAGCGATGGTACGACCACGCATTGGATCTTCCGCCGGTTCCCCGTCACGACGTGCACTTCTTCCATGATATTCATCAGCATCTTGTGAATATCGTCCTTCGGGTCCGGCGGCCTGGCGTCGAGGCTCCGGACAACGACGCGCACCGTGTCGTAAGCGGAAAACCAGAAATGAATGCCGGCCACAAGCAGGGCCGTTATGCCAGCGAAGACCCAGAACCGCGGGGCGGCATGCCACGACACGTGGAGAAACGTTGCCGCAAAGAGCGCGGCGATGACGAAGTACAGGAGCATAAGGAACAGAAAGAACACCCAGATGCGCCAGCTCTTCTGCCGCTCTATGTCGATGAAGGTCAGGGGCATGTTTTAATGAAACCGATTGACGAGAGGCCGACGGACGAGGGATGAATCAATACGGCCTCCCGCATCCTGACGAAGCGTTCATCCTCTACTTTCTCACGGTTCCTACTTCCTCAAACTCAGACTTACCACGGGCGTGGCACGGTCCGCTTCTTCGGCCCCGAAGTACTCCTCGGTACGGAAATTCATTGCGGACGAAACAAAATTATTCGGGAACACCTGGAGCTTTGTCCGGTAGTTCGCGACCAGGTCGTTATAGAGCTGACGCGCGAAGGAAATCCGGTTCTCGGTCGAGGTGAGCTCTTCCTGGAGCTGCATAACGTTCTGGTTGCTCTTGAGCGCGGGGTAGCTCTCCATCACGGCGAAAAGCTTTCCGAGGGCCTGGCTCAGCATGTTCTCCGCCTCTGCCTTGGTCGCCGGCGTCGGGGCCGATACCGCACGCGTCCTTGCCGAGATTACCTTTTCGAGGGTGTCCTGCTCGAACTCCATGGCACCCTTGACGGTCGAGACAAGGTTCGGGATGAGGTCATGCCGTCGTTTGAGCTGCACGTCAATCTGTTTCCACGAACTCTGGACATCGTTCCGAAGCGTCACCAGACCGTTGTAAATCAGAATGAGCCAGACGAGAACCAAACCGAGAACCGCAAGTATAATCCATCCGACCATAAGCCCTCCTGACCAGGAAATTGGGAGTCAAAATAAAATTTCGAAGATTATACCACACCACGTGCTGTTGAGAAGCAAAATATTATTTACTCCCCCGCCAGGAGCGGCGTGACGGAACGAGGAAACACGCCTCGCGCTTCGGCCTCGGCAAAGAGTTTCCGGACCGCTTTCAAACCCTCCTGCCCCAGGTCAAGAGAAAAATCATTGACATAGAGGTCGATATGGCTCTTCATCACCGCCACGTCCATCTCCTGGCTGTGCTGCCGGCAGTAGTCCATCACCTCATCCGTATGGGCATAGGCGTACTCTACACTCTTGCCTATGCCCGTTTCCACGCTGCGCAGCGTGTCACGTCCGAGGGAGCGCTTTCCGAGGATGCCGCCCAGGGGGATCGGAAGGCCCGAATATTTCTCCCACCACTCGCCGAGGTCAAGCAGCTTTTCGAGTTTGTACAGCGGATAGGTAAAGCGGCTCTCGTGGATAATAAGGCCGGCACTCGCCTCTCCCTTTGAGACCGCCTCCATGATGCGGTCGAAGGCCATGACCTTCACATTCTCGATTGCGGGATCGAAAAGACGGAGGAGCAGATAGGCGGTCGTAAGCTTGCCCGGGACAGCAATAATACCCTGTTTCAGCTCCATGAGCTTCGTCCCCGGCCTGGCGACGATAAGCGGGCCGCATCCCCTGCCGAGGGCGCCGCCTGAGCGGAGGAGGGCGTATCGCTCGCGCAGATGGCCGAGGGCATGATAGGAAACTTTCGTGAAATCCAGGACGCCTTCGAGGGCCATACGGTTCAAGGTCTCGACGTCTTCAAGCTGCTCGCGAAAGGTTACCCCGTGGACGTTTACCTTGCCGTGGATAAGGGCATAGAAAATAAAGGTGTCGTTCGGACAGGGAGAGTAGCCTATGGTCAGTTCCTTGCTCACCGGTCCCACCCTTGAAGGATATGGATGACGGCGTTCTGCCCGGCCTCGGCGGCCTTCGGGACGTTCCATTTTTTAAGGTCCCTGTTCTCTACGAGGTTCGATATTCCCCGCACCTCGAGCCAGGGCACGTCATGGCATACCGCCACCTGTGCCGCGGCCGCGCCTTCCATGTTCTCGCACAGGCCATGATAGCGGTCTTCCAGTTCTCGTGCCCGCGCCGCTGTGCCGGTGCAGGTTGACAGTGTAACGAAGGGCCCCACATGCACAGTGCCCGCATCCCGGCGCACGGAGAGTGTTTTTTGGGACCGAGTGATCAAGCCCTCCGATGCCTGATACGTGGTGTAGATCTCGGTGGCCGCCGTATCGTTAAGAGGAATGCCGATGTATTTGGTGTCTTTAAATCCGTCTACGGTCAGAACGCCTTCGTCGCCGGCGATCTCCTGTTTCGCAAGCGCGATGTCGCCGACTGCTGCGCCTGACAAAGGATAGGCCCCTCCCACGCCGAAGATAAGAAGGGCCTCTGGGCTGAAGTGCGTCAGCAGAAGCGTCGCAGCGTGTGCCGCGTTGACCTTGCCCATTCCGCCGATACAGAGGATGACCTCCCGGTCCGCCAGTCTGCCCGCGATGACGGCTTTGTTGCCGAAGGGCGTGGTTTTTGCCACAACAATCTTTGCCAGAAAAAGTTCCGCCTCGGCTTGGACTGAACAGAACAGGGCAATCATGAGGTCCTTCGTGAACCAAGTGGTTTCATTTTTTATAGCTCCAGCATTACGAACCCGGTCTTTTCGTCCAAGGCTTTGCGCGCGTCAATGCCTACGATCTCGGTGATCACCGCCTCGACAACAAGGTATACCGAACAGTCCTTCCGGATGCAGCCCGTATAGGTCTCTTTTTCACGGCCCAGGGCGCCGTGGAGATGGATGACCGGTTCGTCGCCTTTCCAGAACAGGGTTCCGATACCCAGGACCTCTCGTCCGTCGTTGAAGTTTATCCACATGGGGTCGGGAGGAATCACGGCCTCTTTGGGCCCGGAGACAACCGCGGCGGAGCGCATGCCGCCCAGAAGCGTGATGGTACCGACCTCGATTTTTTCCTTGAGGACAACCCTCTTCATCTCCTCCAGAAGGTTGTCTTTATCCTCGAATTTGAGCACAAAAACCCTGCCGAACGATCCCTGAGAATACTTCATATAAGCTCCTTGACAGGCGAAAGCGTTATGGCCGGGGCGGCCCCGGAACCCCTTTCACACCCGGTTTTAGGGCCAAAAACACCAAAAATACCCTAAATATACCCCGAAATATACCATACTTTCCATTGCACTTCTACGGTAAATTTGCTATGATGGCGCGATTTTACGGTATTTTATGGGGTTTCACGGAGGTATAATGTTAAGATATTTAACGGCCGGAGAATCTCACGGCGAGCTGCTGATGGGGATCATTGAGGGCATGCCTTCAGGCCTTCTGATCCGGGTGACGGACATAGACCGGGACCTGGCGAGGCGGCAGGTGGGCTACGGACGCGGCAACCGCATGAAGATCGAGAAGGACTCGGTCAAGATATACACCGGCGTACGCTGGGGCCGGACGCTCGGCAGCCCCATCGGCCTTGTGGTCCGTAATAAGGATTGGGAGAACTGGCGAGACAAGATGTCCCCCGACCCCATGTTCTTGAACACCGCCAATCCGGTCACCAGGCCCCGGCCGGGCCACGCGGACCTGGCCGGCGCCCTGAAGTACGGCGCAACGGACATCCGCAACATCCTCGAGCGCTCGAGCGCGCGGGAAACAGCCATGCGCGTTGCCGTAGGGTCCGTTGCGAAGAGGCTTTTGGCTGAATTCGGCATCGAGGTGGTGAGCCACGTGCTCTCCATCGGCGGCGTGTTTGCCAAGGTGCCCAAGGCGTCCTCTCAGGAGATCCGGAAGCGGGCCGAGGCATCGGAGCTGCGCTGTGCCGACCATGACGCGGAAAAGCGGATGATGAAAAGGATCGACCAGGCCATGGCGGCCGGCGATACCCTCGGCGGCGTGTTCGAGCTCATCATCACCGGAGCGCCCGTGGGGCTCGGCAGCCACGTGCACTGGGACCGCAAACTCGACGGCAGGCTCGCGTCGGCGCTCATGAGCATCCAGGCGATCAAAGGCGTGGAGGTAGGCGCAGGATTCGGGGTGGCCAATAAACCGGGCTCCCAGGTGCACGACGAGATATTGTGGAGCAGGAAGGAAGGCTTCTACCGCAAGACCAATATGGCCGGCGGCATTGAGGGCGGCATGAGCAACGGCGAGGCCATCGTGCTCCGGGCAGCCATGAAGCCCATTCCCACGCTCTATAAGCCGCTCCGCTCCGTGGATATGGCGAGCAAGAGGCCTTTCAAGGCGAGCATCGAGCGTTCCGACGCTTGCGCCGTTCCCGCCGCCGGAGTCGTTGCCGAGGCCGCAGCGGCCTTCGAGATAGCATCGGCCATGATCGAGAAGTTCGGCGGCGACAGTATCGAGGAGATGAAGCGGAATTACCACGGCTACGACAGGCACTTGAAGTCGCGCATGGAAGTGGAGGAAGAGCTGGGAAAAAAGTAGGAAGTAGGGAGTAAAAAGTAAGAAGTGGGTAAGCAGTAATCAGTAAGCAGTTTGTTTTTCTCAGCGCCTGCGCGCCACTCTGCCCGCACCCAGCGTTTACGAGTGCGCGAGCGCGAGTGCAGGGCGCAGTAAAAAGGTTTTCTACTATGTTCAAAAACATCATTCTCACCGGTTTTATGGGCGTGGGCAAGACGAGCGTGGGCACGCAGCTCGCGAAAGACCTGGCCTACACGTTCGTGGATACCGACACCCTCATCGAAGCCGACCAGAACATGGCTATTACCGCCATCTTCGCGAAGCTGGGCGAGCCTTATTTCCGCGAGGTCGAGGCAAAGATCATTCAAGAAGTCATGGGCCGCGAGAACCAGGTGGTCTCCACCGGAGGCGGGGCAGTGATCCGGGATGAAAATCGCGCCGCGTTCAAGAAGGCCGGCTTCGTGGTCTGCCTTACCGCGAGGCCCGAGGTCATCTTCGAACGCATCAGGCACGAGACCCACCGACCCCTGCTTCAGACCCGGGACCCGAGGGCGAAAATCAAAGAACTGCTCGACGGACGCGCACAATTTTACGCTCAGGCGGACGCCGTCATCGACACCTCCGAAAAATCCGTCGACGCCGTGATCAGTGAGATCAAAGAGAGAATCAGGCATGCATACTGTTAAGGTAAGCCTCGGCGACAGAAGTTACGACATCGAGATAGGCACGGGCCTGGACCGGGCAGGCGCGCATCTCCAAAGCCTCGGCCTTGGCCAAAAAATGGCCCTGGTCACGAATCCGGCAATCAAGAAACTTCACGGCCAGCGTGTGATAGACAGCCTCAAGGCGGCCGGCTATCTGGTTATGACCATCGAAATTCCCGACGGCGAGCAGTACAAGAACCTCGACTGGGCCAACTCCATCTACACCGCGCTCCTCATCAACAGCTTTGACCGGAAGTCGGCGCTCGTCGCGCTCGGCGGCGGCGTGATCGGCGACCTCACGGGCTTTGCTGCTGCAACGTTCATGCGCGGCATTCCGTTCGTGCAGGTCCCCACCACGCTTCTCGCCATGGTGGACAGCAGCGTGGGCGGCAAGACCGGCGTGAACCACCCCATGGGCAAGAACATGATCGGCGCATTCTACCAGCCGAAGAAGGTCCTGATGGATCTCGATGTGCTCAAGACCCTGCCGAAGGAAGAATTTGTCTCAGGTATGGCAGAGGTGATCAAATACGGCGTGATCCGGGATGCGGCATTCTTCGATTACCTTGACAAAAACCGTGAAAATATTCTTTCGCTTGAATCCGATGCTCTAACTCATATCATCAAACGCTCCTGCGAGATCAAGGCCGAGGTCGTGAGCAAGGACGAGCGCGAAGGAGGCCTCCGTGCCATCCTGAACTTCGGCCATACGGTAGGCCATGCGATCGAGACAGCGGAGAACTACACCATGCGCCACGGCGAAGCTGTCGCCATCGGCATGGTCTATGCGTCGCGTCTGGCCCATAAGACCGGCCTCTGCGACGCCTCGGTTTCGGAACGAGTGGAAAGCCTCGTCAAGGCCTATGGCCTGCCGGCAAGTCTCGCCGTCCTCAGCCGCAAGCCGTCTGCACTCGAACTCATGGACGCCATGCAGGTCGACAAGAAGGCGGAAGACGGCAAGGTAAAGTTCGTTCTGCCGAAGAGGATCGGAGAAGTGGTCATCACGAAGGAATGGGATGAAGCGTCATTAAAGGGAGTTCTTGGGGAGTAGTTAAATTCTCCCATGGGAATCGAAGGGAGCATATATGGGTATTGCAGATATATTCGGGCTTGGGAAAAAAAAAGTGCCTTTTAGGATTCCGCGGGAGGTTTCAGAGCTGCGTACCAGGATTGAAACTGAAAACAGGGAAAACTACCCCAATTTAGTTCGTTATCAGGAAATAACGCGGGATTTCAAATTGGTCTGCAAAAATTTACAGGACATTATTAAAGAAAAAGAATACGCAGAAGAAGCAACCAGAATAACGGAAGATCTGAAGCATAAGCTGGATCGGTTGACCGAAAAGATCAAAAAAAACAAACAAGAGACCAAGAAAGAAGGCAAACAGGATTACCTCGAAAAAAACATAGATTATCTTGAGCGAAAGAGCATCAGGAACAATGCGAAGACCCTCTTTACGGAATTTTTGGAAGCGCACGAATTATTTATTGCATGCTGCAAGGAAGGAAGAGCGGATCAGGGAGCTGCACTGGATTCCGCAACCTCGGCATTGATCAGCACCATGTCAAAGCTGCATAATAACTTCTTCAAGACATACGGGCAGGATACGGAAATACGGAGTTTAAAAGACAGGATTCTTGTGAAAATATCAGATCTCGTCAATTTCCTCGAGGAAAACAAGGGACCTCTTGAAGAGAAAGGGTTGAAACCGCGGGCAGAATCGAGTTTGGAAAAACTATCGGCGGCAACAAAAGAGCTATCCTCTAAATTAAGTGGCTAGGTTATGTAATGCGCTGCGAACCCGAAACACCCGGTCTGAACGTGATTCGCAACACGACGGAGCGGGACGAAGGAAAGCTTTGGGAACTTATCGCGGGATGACGGATAGCGATTCAAGGAGGAAGCATGAGCGAATATCTCTGGCACTGCCCGTTCTGCAACGGGGACCAGACCGTGACCGACGAGGGCCGGCAGGCGGCCTTCGCCGACCTCAGCATCGAAAACGCGGACGGCCCTCGCCGTCTCGTGACAAAGTTCGTAGTCTGCCCCAATCCCGCATGCCGGAAATTTTCCCTGACCGCTTCTCTGCATAGCCTGGAAGTCTCGGGGAACCGCGCCTACACGGGAAAGCACCTCAAGACCTGGGCCCTGGTTCCGCCGTCGCGCGCCCGCTCCTTCCCCGTCTCCCTTCCTCCCGAGGTCCTTGAAGACTACGAGGAAGCCTGTCTCACTATCGAGTCCAGTCCGAAGGTCGCTGCGGCCCTGTCGCGGCGTTGCCTCTCGGGGATGCTGCGGGACTTCTGGCGAGTGCAGCCCGGCAGGCTCGGCGACGAGTTCCGCCAGATCAAGGGCACGACAGACCCACTCACCTGGGAAGCCATCGAGTCGGTCAGGAAAACCGGAATGATCGGCGCCCGGATGGACAACGAAGGCGCCGAGATTCTCGACACCGAACCCGGCGAGGCGAAGATGCTGATCGGCCTTATCGAAACGCTCATCACTGACTGGTACGTCGGCCGGCAAGAGCGGCGGAAGCGGCTGGAGGATATCAGGCAGATCACCGGCGAGGGCGCAGCTGAAAAAGAAAACCCCCCTCAAGAACCATAAGCAATCCTGTCTCCAAATATTCATTCGGATTGAGATATTCGGCCAAGAGTTTCTTCCTGTAACTGTTATAGTTTTCATTCCTCGAAACTCATCATGTTTCATACAGAAATACACATGATAGATGCCACCACCATCCGCTCTCTTAGTCATTCACGCCCGGCTTTCTTCCGTTCATCGCATTTAGATTGCTCTCGAGCAGGATACGAATATAATTAAGCAATTATGAGACCATTGTCGTACATCTTTCATTGCAGCTCCTCCCGACACGAAAATACTGGAAAAAGCACTTATTGCTCGCCCAATGACATACGTACTTCGTCTCATTGACATCATCCAAAATCACTAGTGTCCCAACGTTACAGCAATAGATTCAATTGGTTATCACCATCAGTGGCATCGGTTTCGTAATTTGGTGAAGAAAGAACCTGCAAAATGGGCGTTTTCTCAAACATGGTCACACTCAAAA
>OFHG01000423.1_pt1 | contig 17150 bp, 14 predicted proteins | sample 1521931 | NCBI WGS metagenome assembly OFHG01 (sample SAMEA2468438, study PRJEB22500) | soil metagenome | biome: Glassland; feature: Farmland; material: Clay | place: Australia | collected 2013-01-31 | depth 0.55 m
CCCATATGGTCCGGCCCCGTGGTGAGGGCCCGTAGCTCAGCGGTAGAGCATCTGACTTTTAATCAGGTGGTCGATGGTTCGATCCCATCCGGGCTCACCACGCGTTTCCCTAACGCTACTTTGGCAGATTTATCTAGCATTACAGTTGCGTTTTGAGTTGATCTCTGAATCCATGGGTCACCATGATTCGGAGGGTCATGGATGGCAGGAGAATCGATCGAAACGACGCTGGAACTGTGGGCGTCGTCGCGGCGGGATGTGAAGGCGCGGATACGCCCGTTGTTCACGCAGAAGCGGGTAGCGTCGTCGGCGAGCCTGTTTCTGGACGGTCTGTTGGGGAACGAGCCGCGCAAGACGGGCTGGATGCGGGCGGAGGCGGCGGGTGATCCCGGCCCGTGGCGTCAGCAGGCGATCCTGGGTCGCGGACAGTGGGACGCGGATGCGCTGCGTGACATCGTGCGCGACTACGCGCTGGAAACACTGGCCGACGATGAGGCGGTGCTGGTCATCGATGGGACCGGATTTTTTGAGCAGGGCAAGGCCTCGTGCGGCGTGGCGCGCCAATACACGGGCTCGGCAGGCAAGATCACCAATTGCCAGATTGGTGTGTTCGCGGCCTATGTCTCGCGTCACGGTCATGCCTTCATCGACCGTGCGCTGTATCTGCCGAAAGAGTGGACGGACAATCGCAAGCGTCTGAAGGCGGTGCATGTGCCGGAAGATGTGGACTTCGCCACCAAACCTCAGATTGCCCGCAAAATGATCGCGCGAGCAATCAAAGCCAAGGTGCCGTTCGCCTTTGTCGCGGCGGACAGCGTGTATGGCACGGGCGCCATTGAGACCATGCTGCGCAAGGCCGGCAAGGGTTATGTTCTGGGCGTGGCCGCCAATCATGTATTTTACTCCTGGAGCCAGAAGCTGACTATCGGCGGCACCGCTGCTGAGATTGCACAGGACCTCCCCAAAAGCGCTTGGCGGCGCCTGTCGTCCGGCGAAGGCACCAAAGGCCCGCGCCTGCACGATTGGGCCTATCTCGAATTGGCCGACCTCGATGCCGACGATTATAACAGCAGCCTGACCGGAACGTGGACGCGCGGCATGCTCATCCGCCGCCATATCGCCAATGGTGATCTGGCCTTCTTCTCGACTTGGTGCCCCAAAGGCACGCCTATGAAAAAGCTGGTGTCAGTGGAAGGCCATCGCTGGGCGATCGAAGATAGCTTCGAGACCGCCAAGAATGAGTTCGGGCTCGATCACAACGAGACCCGCTCCTGGCATGGCTGGCACCGCCATGTCTCGCTCGTCATACTCGCCTTCGCGATGATGGCCGTCATCCGTCACCACGCCAACGCCGCCTCGCCTAAAAAAACAATACCACGCTTGGCGAGGATCAAGCGCTCTTGATCCGCTGGTCTGTCCAGGAAATCCGCCGCATTGCCGGCAAGCTCGCACAACGGCGTATCCAGCCCGCAACCATCATTGCCTGGTCACTCTGGCGACGCGCTCATCAAGCCGCGGCGCGCCGCGCGCACGCCGCGGGCAAGCCGGTGGTCGCCTACAAGCTCGGCCGCTCGGCGCTCGGCGAGCGCCTGGCGCGCTCGCACACGGGCGCGCTCGCGGGCAGCGACGCCGCGCTCGAGGCCTACTTCCGCGACTGCGGCATCCTGCGCGTCGACATGCTCGAGACCCTGATCGAGATCGCGCCGCTGGTCGCCGGGCGCGTGCCGGCGCGGCTTTCGCGCCCGCCGCGGGTGGCGGTGGTCACGACGACGGGCGGCGGAGCGGCGAGCGTGGTCGACCGGCTCGGCCTCGCCCGCTCCGAGACCGGCGCGCCGGGCAGCCACGCGGCGAGCACCGAGCTGACCATGGCCCGCAGCGGGGCGCTGGACGGTCGATCTACCGCGGAGGTTTCGTCCCCTGCACGGACCGTCCGCTCGGCGTGACGGTCGACGGCCGCTCGTGCAGCCCGAACCGGATCGCCGGGCGGGGCCAATCCGCGTCGTCGAGAGTCCAGGTGCGCTTGATGCCCCCGTCGCGATCGCGGTGCTCGATCGTGCCGTCCCGATCCAGGGCGAGCGTCTCGCCTCCCGCGAGGCCGACGGTCCGTGGTCTGAACCTGCGACCGGGCACGCGTCTCGACCCGGCCTTGCCGCTGGTCACGATATTCCCTCCCGTGTGTCACCGCTCAGGCCCGGCGGACCCGGACCGCGGGAAGGGCGGCTAGAAGTCCATGTCCCCGCCGTAGCCGGCCCCGGCGCCGGCGGGCGTCGGCGCGCTCCAGCGCCTCTGCACGCCGGGCGCCAACCCGCTCTCCAGCCCCCAATGGGACCTCACCGCATCCCGGGGCACCGACTCCTGCGCCCTGCGCGGAGCACCGGGCCCCGGGCCCCCGCGCCCTCCGCGCGCCCACACCCGCCGTTACCGCGCCCGCGCCGCACTTCACCTGGCCGCATCTGACCAGCGACACCGCCGACGCGGTGCTGGCGCAACTGCAAGCGGGCATCTCGATCTATGACAGGTCAGGGGTCATCGCGGAACTTGAAGACGCGCTGTGCGACTACCACGGCGTCAAGCATGCGGTCCTCACCAGCTCCGGTACCGCCGCGCTGCATTCGGTGTACGCCGCCTGCGGCATCGGCCCTGGTGACGAGGTCATCGTCCCCGCCTACACCTTCTACGCCACCGCGACACCCCTGCTGCACCTCGGCGCCATCCCCGTGCTAGCCGACTGCAACGACACCGGCAACCTCGACCCCGCCAACGTCAAGCAGCGCATCACACCCAGGACGGTTGCCGTGATGGTCACCCACATGTGGGGCACCCCGGCCGACATGGACGCCCTCACCGCGATTACGGCCGATCACGACCTCCTCCTACTCGAAGACGCCTCACACGCTGCCGGGGCAAGAATCACCGGGCGCAAAGCCGGGACTTTCGGGGACGCGGCGGCCTTTAGCCTCAACGGCCCCAAGCCCCTGTCCGCCGGCGAAGGAGGGTTCGTGCTCACCGACGATGATGAAATCTTCTACCGGGTGCTGCTGCACGGCCACTACAACAAGCGCTGCCGCACCGAGATCCCGCCCAGCCACGACCTCTACCCCTACGCCGTCACCGGCATGGGCCTGAAGTTCCGCATCCACCCCCTCGCCGCCATCATCGCGCTCAGCCAGATCGCCAACCTCGATGACAACCTCCACGGCAGGCAAGCGATCGCCACCCGGATGCGCGAAACCCTGCGGGGCCTTCCCGGCATCACCGTCCTCGACGTGCCCGACGGAGTCACGCCTTCCTGGTACGGGATGGTCCTCCGCTACCAGCCAGACGACCTCGGCGGGCTGCCCATCGAACGGTTCTACGGCGCGCTCAAAGCCGAAGGATGCCTGGAGGTCGACCGTCCCGGGTCGACCTGCCCGCTCAACCTGCATCCACTGTTCCAGGCTCCCGCGCCTTTGCTCCCGCACCGCGCCGACCTGCCCACTTACGCGCCCGGCCAGTTTCCCAGGGCAGAAGCCTTCCACCGCAACGCCCTGAAGCTGCCCGTCTGGCACCGGGAAGAAGACATCCCGCTGGCCGACGCCTACACCCACGCGTTCACCAAAGTCACCGACCACTACCGTGACCTGACAGGATGACAGCCATGATCGACCCAGGACTGCTCACCCAGCTTGCCGACGAAGCCCGCCGAGAGGGAGTACGGAAGCTCGTCGTCGGCGCCGTGATCGCCATCGGAACCGACGTACTCCTCCTCAAACGCCCCCAGGATGACTTCATGGGAGGCATCTACGAACTCCCCAGCGGCAACGTCGAGCCAGGGGAGACGCTCGACGTTGCGCTTCGCCGTGAAGTCCACGAGGAAACCGGCCTCGAAATGGGCGCGATCACGGGCTACCTCGGCAGGTTCGACTACGCCTCCGCCAGCGGAAAGAAGAGTCGGCAGTTCAACTTCATCATCGAAGTCACCGCCACCGGACCCGTGCGGCTCCAGGAACACGACACCTACCTCTGGGCCGCGCCGGACGCGGACCCACCAGTCACCGATGCGGTCAAGAACCTGCTCGCGAACTACGCCCAGGTCATCGCAGGGTAACGGTCAATACCTGTGTAGTTATCGCTTGCATGTTGGGCCGAGGTTGCAGGAGCAGGTCAGCCCGCCCTTGTCGAAGGCGATCGAGTGATCAAGATCTGTGTGCCAGGCAGGCTGCCTGCATCCGGGGCGCCGGCACGTCTGGTCCCGGGCCTCGATGAGTCCGCGCTGGCCGAGGGGGGTATCCAGCCTCAGACTCCGCGTGCGAGCAGGCACCGGGGGCGGCCAGGGTGGTCGACGGGGGAGCTTGGCAGGCGGGCACAGACCTTCGCGGCGGTGGCCAGCGCTGCCGCCAGTTGCGCAGCCAGCCCGCCATTGGCCAGCCCGCCAAGGACGTGGCTCGGCTGCCCTGCCCCCGGCTCGAGAAGCTCCACGGGCACGATGAGGGTTACCCGGTTGATCAACTCGCGGCTGGCTCGGCGGCTGGAGACGTCAGGACCCTCGAGCCCAGGTCCGGCCGGTTCAGGTCCGGCCCTGGACCTGCGTTGTCTGCGCATACGGGCCACGCGAGTGTTGCCACCGGCGGCACCTCCTGGCCGGGCGATCGGTTATGGGAACACGGTGGCGAGCACCTCTGACATCCTGCTGACTAGGCGAAAGAGATTTTGTTTCGCTTGCTCACCCTCGCTCCCTGGGACCAGCGGCCAGCCCGGCACCATCAGATCCGAGCCACCGAACGCAGCTCGGGGCAGACCCGCCAAGCCCACTCGGGGCACCGCCGATGCGGCTCTCACAAGAGGCGGAGCTGGCGGTCAGCGGGCCGGCGGCGCGCCGGCTGGGCCGGGCGGGACAGCAACGCCGGGGAGATCGCGGCCAGGAAGGGTGATGGCCCCGCTGCCAGCACTGTGCCGTGCCTGCGCCGCTTCGCCGCGCAGGTGAGGTACAGATGGGTGCGCGCCCGGGTCATGCCGACAAACAGCAGGCGGCGCTCCTCGGCCAGGTCTGGCCCGGTGGGCAGGTCCGGGCTGGTGGGCAGGTCCGGGCTGGTGGCCAGGTCTGGCCCGGTGACCGGGTCTGTTCCCGCGGACGAGGGTGTCCTGGTAGCCGCCGCCGGGCGGGCGCCTGGCCACCACAGCGGCAGCAGGCCTCGTTCGCACCCTGCCAGGAACACCACGCTGTACTCCAGCCCCTTGGCGGCATGCAGCGTCAGCAGGGTGATCGCGTCGGCGCGCGGGTCCAGGGCGTCGGTTTCGGCGCCGAGCGCGATCGCGGTAAGAAAGGACCCAAGGTCGTCGCCGCACCTGCGGGCAAGTGGAGCCAGCACTTCACCCGCCGCGAGCAGATCCACCGCGGCCGCACCGTCCAGCGCTCGATCGGCGAGCCTGCGCACCGCAGAGGCCAGCCGGTTGGCGACCTGCCCGGCGCCTGCGGCGCCCGCGAGCCAGCCGCCTGGGGCCCCCGGCAGCCCGGTGCCTGGGACGCCCGCAGAGCCGCTCTGCTGCCCCTGGAAAGCCGTCCCGCGCCCCTGGAAAGCCGTCCCGCGCCCTCCAGCCGGGTCGGCCAGGCCCATCTCCCGTACGATCTGCGGCACGGCAGTCCGGCGCTGCAGCAGGTCGTGTGAGCGCTTCTGGAACGGCAAACCGGCCCGGGTGAGTGCCTGGCCGAGCGGGCCTGCCTGGGCGTCGGTGCGGTACAGAACCGCGATGTCGGCGAGGGCCAGCCCGCTGGTCGCGTGCCCGTCCGCCCGTCCGCTGTCAATGGAATGGAACGACGACCCGCCCAGCAACCGGTCGATAGCCGCGGCGATCCAGCCTGCTTCAGCCTGTTCGTCGGCGGCCTCGTGCAAGGTGATGGCAGGGCCCTCGGGCATCACTGCCCGCAGCATCCGGCCTGGCACCAGCGTGGCTGGGCTAACTGCCTGGAGCGCGCCGGTGACGATCGCCGGGGCCGACCGGTAGTTCCGCGTCAAAGAGCGGGTCGTGGCCCCCGGGTAGTCCTCCGCGAAGCGCAGGAAGAAGCGCACGTCCGCGCCGCGGAAACCGTAGATGGCCTGGTCGGGGTCCCCGATCGCGGTCAGCCCCGCGCCGTCCCCGCTGAGCAGGCGCAGCAGGCGGTACTGGCCGGTGTCAATGTCCTGGTACTCATCCACGCTTATCACCGGCCAGCGCTCACGCAATGTCGCCGCAAGGGCGGGATCGTCCGTCAGCAGGGCCACGGACAGGTCCACCAGACCGTCGAAATCAATGATCCCGCGGGCGACCAGGGCGTCCCTGAATTCCGCCCGCCGCTGTGGGTCAGAGTCCGCGGCGGCGATCAGCTTCGCCGCCGCCCGCTCGGAGCCGGCTATCGCGGAGGCGACGGCGAGCCGGCTCTGTTCGTCTGCCACCGTAAACCCGGCCGTCAGACCGGCCCGGGCACCGAATTCGCGCAGGATCATCAGGCCAAGCCCATGAAACGTAGCAACCGTCAGCTGGCCGGCCTGCGGGATCAGCCCGGCCAGCCGTTCGCGCATCTCCTGGGCAGCCCGCCGGGTGAAGGTGAGGGCGAGGCAGCTGCCGGCTGGGAGGCCCCGCTCGGCGATCTGGGCAGCTATCCGGTGCGTGAGGGTCCGGGTTTTGCCCGTGCCTGGTCCCGCGATGATCATCAACGGCCCCTCCGCCTCAGCCGCCGCGCGCTGATCAGGGTCCAGGCCGTCGAGCAGCGAACCCAGAGCCCTTCTACCCGGCCCCTGAACGACTGGCAGTGCTGGGTCACCCGTCGTCCGCCTGCCCCGGCCGGGCGCGGGAACGGCTGGCGTCGGCTCAACTGTGTCTGCGCCGGTGATGGAAGGGCTGGGGCTGGCCGTGGTGGGGCTGGCCGTGGTGGGCGCGCGGGCTGGCAGGTCGAACAGGGTTCCCGACCCGGTCAGTTCCTCCGCGTGCAGCAGGCGGATCACGCCGTACTCGCCGTCGTATCCCGCCTCCTTGATCACCTCTCCCCGGCGCAACCGGGCGACCGCCTCCGCGAGCAGGCTGCCTCCGGTCCGGCTGAGGTCGGCCAGGCCGACCTCACATAGGATGCGCAACTCCGGGCCGAGGGTGGCGACAAGCCGGTTCACCTCACCCGCGACCTTCTTGGTCTTGGGACCGCTGCCCTGGATCTCGCCGACGATCTCAGGCAGCGACACCAGGTGGACGAATCCCGCGGCGCCCGCCGGCCGATGGCCTGCCGGCCGGTCGGCGAGTTCGGTCACCCGGTGCAGCACCCCGATAGTGAGTGGCTTGCCGCAACCCGGGCAGGTCCCATCGTGACTATTGGTCTGGCCGGGCTCGAACCGCACCCCGCATTTGCGGTGACCGTCCAGGTGGTATCGGCCACCCTCGGGATGGAAGTTGATCGTCCCGGCGAGCCCGTCACCGGTGCGCAACGCGTCGGCCATAGCGAAGTAGTCCAGGCTGGTGCTGAATGTGGTCGCTTCCCGGCCGATCATCGGTGGCGAATGAGCATCTGAGTTGCTCACCAGGCGGTAGCTGTCAAGCGCCGAGCACATCCAGTTCATCGGCGGATCTGAGGACAGGCCTGTCTCCACCGCGAAGACGTGGTCAGCGAGATCGCGGTAACAGTCGGCCACCGCGTCGAACCCCGATTTGGATCCCAGAACGGCGAACCACGGTGTCCAGATATGCGCTGGCACGAGGTAGCACCCCGGCCCTGCGTTCAGCGTGATCTCCAGCAGGTGACGTGAGTCCAGGCCGAGGATCGGGCGGCCGTCGGATGCCAGGTTCCCGGCCTTGGCCAGAGCAGCGGAGATTTTTTCCGCTGCCTCGAACGTGGGGGCATACAGCAGGTGATGGACTTTCCTGGTGACCCCGTCCCGTTTGTAGATGGTGGAGATCTCCGCCGAGAGCAGGAACCTCACGTGTGCGTCACAACTGGACGGTGAAGTTCGCCGCAACTGGGCCTCGAGGTCGGGACGCAGGCGAAACAACCCTGGCTCGGCGGGGATGAGCGCTCCGGCGAGTTCGGCTGCCCACGCCGGGTGGGTGAAGTCGCCGGTGCCGACCACCGTGACACCTTTGCGCACCGCCCACCAGGCCAGCGTTCCGGCGTCACAGTTCTTGCTGCAGGCGCGCGAGAAGCGGGAGTGGACGTGCAGATCCGCATGGAACACGCCGTCCGATACTGCCACGCGGCCGGCCAGACCGTGGGCACCTTTCTTGCCTGGCCTGATCCAGGCCGGCCGCCTTCCCGGCCGCCGGTATCCATCCCGATCCGTGTCCGGCCCCGAGAACGTATGGAAACGCAAGCCCGGCACCGGCACCCGGCACCGAGAGGCCACCCGGTTGTGCGGGAACTACGGGCATCTGGCTCCGTGCCGGGCCCGGCGCCGGACGCCGGCACCGCGAGGCCGCCCGTTTGCCCGGCACCACGAGCCATCTGACCCCGCTCCGCGCCCGGCGCTATGAGCATCCGGCCCGGCCCGGCCCGGCCCGGCCCGGCCCGGATCCGGCGTGAAGCATGCATCCGAGTGGGCGCATTGAGGGAGGGTGCCGCACGGCCGGACAACGCGGTGGGCCACAATGCCAGGTAGGGCAGTAACGTCGAACAGGGCGGAGGAAAGGAGGCGGGCATGCTCCGGGATCTCGCGGCACTGACTCCGCCGCTCGTTGTGTGCGGCGCCTTCCTGATCGGAGTGGTGCTCTTCCTCCGCCGGCAGATGGGAGCAGGTAGCCAGCCCGCAGATCGCGACAGCGAGACCGATATTCATGATGACGCCAGGAATGCCGATACTGGTGATCCTGAAGCGGTGTCATCTCCGGACCGCGGTAAGCCATAGTTCGCCCATGCCGAACGCTCGCGGAAGGCCGCGATAGGGCATCTGCCCGATTGATGGCACCCATCCGATACCTGATTACGGAGAGTTACATCAATCTTCCCAACTGTCTACCGTCTTGGCCATGTGAACTCGGTAGCGAATCGTGAGGCCCCGAATTGTCAAACACAACAGTCCTGGTATATGTTTGGCACCCAATAAATAGATGCTCCAGCGGAAGGGCTGGCTCCCATGGCTCAGAAGACAGTAGTGACGGTCGTGTGCGACCTTCCCCATGACGGCGAGATCGAGGGATCGGAGACGGTTTCGTTCGGCTTTGACGGAACCTCCTACGAGATCGACGTGTGCTCAGCGCACGCGAAGGAACTGCGAGAGAAGTTCGGGCAGTACGTCGAACACGCGCGCAGGCCTAGCGGTGCGGCCGGTGGCCGTCGGCGCCGTGCACGGACCGGCCCGGGCCGCGAGCGCAGTTCGGAAATCAGGGCGTGGGCGAAGCAGCGCGGCCACAAGGTCAGCGAGCGTGGGCGGATTCCGGCGGCGATCATCGCCGAGTACGAATCAGCGCACTAGTCCTGCGGAACGGCCCGCAGGCGGAGGACCGGGTGCGGAACCCCAGCCGTCCCGCGTCCACCCAGACGCCGCGTGCGGGCCTTGACCGTCCACTCTCGCTCCGACGTGACCCCGCCGAACCTCTTCCCCGCGCGATCCCCCGGAACCCCGGTGCGAGCCCCAGAACCACGGCTCGCCGACCGGTTGAGTCGACGCCGCTGGATTCTGCCCGTTGCCGATTCCCTTGGTGCGTTCGCTCCCGGCGTAGCGGGGAACACTCCTCCCCTTGAAGGGGGTTGGATGGGATGAACGCCCCCGTGCCGGGGAACGATTTCTCATGCACGACAAATCGTGCGCCGCGTCATCCGGCATGCGGGCTACCATGCGGAAGGACGGGGCCGGACATCAGGGCCTCCCCGACCGCTCTGTGAGGGAGCGACGAGATGTTCGAGAGGTTTACCGACCGGGCCCGGAGGGTTGTGGTCCTGGCGCAGGAAGAAGCCAGGATGCTCAACCACAACTACATCGGCACGGAACACATCCTGCTTGGCCTGATTCATGAGGGCGAGGGCGTAGCCGCCAAGGCCCTGGAGTCCCTGGGCATCAGCCTGGAGGCGGTACGGCAGCAGGTTGAGGAGATCATCGGCCAGGGACAGCAGGCGCCGTCCGGGCACATCCCCTTCACCCCGCGCGCCAAGAAGGTGCTCGAACTCTCGCTGCGTGAGGCCCTGCAGCTTGGCCACAACTACATCGGCACCGAGCACATCCTGCTCGGCCTCATCCGTGAGGGCGAGGGCGTCGCTGCCCAGGTGCTGGTCAAGCTCGGCGCCGACCTGAACAGGGTCCGCCAGCAGGTCATCCAGCTGCTGCATGGCTACCAGGGCAAGGAACCAGCCGCCAGCGGCGGCCCGGCCGAGTCCGCGCCGTCCACCTCGCTGGTGCTCGATCAGTTCGGCCGTAACCTCACCCAGGGTGCCCGCGAGGGCAAGCTCGACCCTGTGATCGGCCGCGAGAAAGAGATCGAGCGCGTCATGCAGGTGCTGTCGCGGCGCACCAAGAACAACCCGGTGCTGGTCGGCGAGCCCGGCGTGGGCAAGACCGCTGTGGTGGAAGGCCTGGCCCAGAAGATCGTCAAGGGCGAGGTGCCCGAGACCCTCAAGGACAAGCAGCTGTACACCCTCGACCTGGGCGCCCTGGTGGCCGGGTCGCGCTATCGCGGCGACTTCGAAGAGCGGCTCAAGAAGGTGCTCAAGGAGATCAGGACCCGCGGCGACATCATCCTGTTCATCGACGAGCTGCACACCCTGGTGGGTGCGGGAGCCGCCGAAGGCGCGATCGATGCCGCCTCGATCCTCAAGCCGATGCTGGCCAGGGGCGAGCTGCAGACCATCGGTGCGACAACGCTGGACGAATACCGTAAGCACCTGGAGAAGGACGCCGCGCTGGAGCGGCGGTTCCAGCCCATCCAGGTGGCTGAGCCGACGATCTCGCACACGATCGAGATCCTCAAGGGCCTGCGCGACCGGTACGAGGCCCATCACCGGGTCTCCATCACCGACAGCGCGCTGGTGGCGGCCGCACAGCTCGCTGACCGCTACATCAGCGACAGGTTCCTGCCGGACAAGGCGATCGACCTGATCGACGAGGCAGGCTCCCGGATGCGGATCCGCCGGATGACCGCGCCGCCGGACCTGCGCGAGTACGACGAGAAGATCGCACAGGTGCGGCGGGACAAGGAGTCGGCGATCGACTCCCAGGACTTCGAGAAAGCTGCCCAGTTGCGCGACAACGAGAAGCAGCTGATCGCGAAGAAGGACGCCAGGGAGAAGGAGTGGAAGGCCGGCGACATGGACGTGGTCGCCGAAGTCAACGAGGAACTCATCGCCGAGGTTCTCGCCACTGCCACCGGTATCCCGGTGTTCAAGCTGACCGAGGAAGAGTCGCAGCGGCTGCTCCGGATGGAGGACGAGCTTCACAAGCGCGTTATCGGGCAGAACGATGCGATCAAGGCACTCTCGCAGGCGATCAGGCGTACCCGGGCCGGGCTGAAAGACCCCAAGCGCCCGGGTGGATCGTTCATCTTCGCTGGCCCCTCCGGGGTGGGGAAGACCGAGCTATCCAAGACGCTGGCCGAATTCCTTTTCGGTGACGAGGACTCGCTGATCCAGCTCGACATGAGCGAGTACATGGAGAAGCACACCGTGTCACGGCTGTTCGGCTCCCCGCCCGGTTATGTCGGGTATGAGGAGGGCGGCCAGCTGACCGAGAAGGTGCGCCGCAGGCCGTTCTCGGTGGTCTTGTTCGATGAGATCGAGAAAGCCCACCCGGACATCTTCAACTCCCTGCTCCAGATCCTGGAGGACGGGCGCCTGACCGACGCCCAGGGGAGGGTGGTGGACTTCAAGAACACCGTGATTATCATGACGACAAACCTGGGCACCCGGGACATCTCGAAGGGTGTTTCGGTCGGTTTTGCCCGGGCCGGCGAGTCGCGGGGTTCCTACGACCGGATGAAGTCCAAGGTGACCGAGGAACTGAAGCACCACTTCCGGCCCGAGTTCCTGAACAGGGTGGACGACACGATCGTCTTCCACCAGCTCACCGAGGACGAAATCGTCACGATCGTGGATCTGATGATCGCCAAGGTGGACGAGCGCCTCAAGGACCGGGACATGGGCCTGGAACTGCGCCCAGCCGCCAAGGCCCTGCTCGCTCAGCGTGGTTACGACCCGGTGCTGGGCGCCAGGCCGCTGCGCCGGACGATCCAGCGGTCCATCGAGGACACGTTGTCCGAGAAGATCCTGTTCGGTGAGCTCAAGGCTGGCCAGATCATCATGGTCGACGTCAAGGGCACCGGCGAGGACGCGCAGTTCACCTTCAAGGGCGTGCCGAAGCCCGGGATGCTGACGGACGCGCCGCTGGCCGAGGTCGAGAGCGGAGCTAGCACCCAGCAGCAGGACTAACCTGCCCCGCTGCGCAACAGTGACCCGGGCCCGAAGGACCCGGGTCACCTGCTGTCCGGCAACGCATACCCTCCATCTGGGCGGTGGTCGGCCAGCCCGTCGGCGAGCAGGCTGGCCAGGGCGCGGGCACGCTGCGACGCATCGGGCCAGACGGCGTCGAGGCTGGCCGCTGGGACCGGCCCGTCCGCATCGCGCAGGACGGCGAGCAGCCGGCCGCGGCACTGCCGGTCGGTGCCCTCGTAGGGCTGGCGGCCGGGCCTGGCACCCACGGGGTGGCCCGCCAGGTGCCAGGCGCACCCGGCAGCGACCGGGCAGGCCTCGCACCCTGGCCGGCTGGCGGTGCAGACCAGCGCGCCGAGTTCCATGACCGCGACCGACCAGCGCGCCGCCAGGTCCTGCCGCGCCGGAAGCAGGGACCGTGCCAGCGCCACCTCGGCTGCCGTGACGGCGGGCGCGGGCCATGGCCGGCCGCTGGCCAGCCGTGCGAGCACCCGGCGCACGTTCGTGTCGAGGACGGCATGCCGCTGGCCGAAAGCGAAGCTCGCCACCGCGGCGGCGGTATAGGCGCCGACCCCGGGGAGCGCGAGCAAGTCGTCCACCGAGTCCGGGACCTCCCCGCGGTGCCGCTCGCAGATCACGCGGGCGGCACCGTGCAGGCGAAGCGCGCGGCGCGGATACCCCAGCCGGCCCCATTGCCGCACCGCGTCCGCCGCCGAGGCCGCTGCCAGCGAAGCCGGGGTGGGCCAGCGGGCGAGCCAGGCCTCATATGCGGGGAGCACCCGCGCTACCGGCGTCTGCTGAAGCATGACCTCGCTGACAAGCACCGCCCACGGGCCCGCGGTGGGCCTGCGCCAGGGAAGATCCCGCGCCTGCGAGGCGTACCAGCGCAAGATCGCCGCCACCTGGCTGCCTGCCATGACGATCAGATCATCCCACGCCCGGCCCAGAACCGGCGAGCGCGCAGGCCGGGCCGGACGGCAATCGAGGGGGCGTGCCGGCGGGTCGGCGGGGACATCTGGTGATGATCTCGCATACTCCGGAATATGGGCCAGTACGGTAAGCGCCCACCCCAGGGGCCTGTCCCGCGGAGCGTCTACTGGCAACGCCGGGTGCTCGTACTCGTGCTCGGCGTCTGTTTGCCCGGCCTGCTCGCGGTGTCGGTCAGCGGGATGCTCAGCAGTGGTGCCGAAGCTACCAGGGCCGCGAAAACGCCCAGTGCACGCCCGTCGGGGACCGTCCGGGCACATTCCAGCTTGACCCGGCAGCCATCCCCAACTCCAGCGCTGCCGGGGCCGGGCGGGCGGCGAGCATGCGCCGCCAGCAGCGTCGTGCTCAGCCTGTTCACGTCCCGGTACTGGTACCGCAGTGGGCAAAAGCCCCGGTTCGCCGTGGACGTGGTCTCCGTCGCCCGCCGGCCGTGCAGGTTCAAGCTGGGAGCCGGGTTCGTGTCCGTGGTCATCACGTACGGTCCGGCGCGGATCTGGGAATCGTCCGACTGCGTCCAGGGCAGCGGATCGCGGGCAGTCACTTTGACCAGGGGCGTACCCGTTGTTCTCCAGGCGTCCTGGGATCGGGAAACCTCAGCGCCTGGCTGCCGGGGTACCCGCCGGCCGGCCCGCCTGGGGACCTACACGGCTACCGCGCTCAGCGGTCGCCTGCACAGCAACACGTTGGTCATCGTGCTGGCCGGGCCGGGAGTAGGCGCGCCGTAGCCGGCTGGCGCCCGGCCCTTGCCGGGTCAGCCGCCCAGCGCGGCTGCTATCGCTCCCTTGACGTCTGCCACTTCCCGGACGTCGGTGAGCGTTCCAGTGCCCCCATCCGCCGGAAGGCCGGCCGCACCGGCCGGAACGATGGCCCGCCGGAAACCCATGCGTTCGGCCTCTGCGAGCCTTCTGGCCACGCCTGGCACCCGCCGCACCTCGCCGGCCAGTCCGACCTCCCCGATCGCCACCACCAAAGCCGGGACGCTCAGATCCGCAGCGGCGCTCGCGAGGGCCAGCGCGATCGCGAGATCCACGGACGGCTCGGTCAGCCGCACCCCGCCGACCGTCGCCGCGTACACGTCCGCCTTGCCAAGCTTGACGTCGGCACGCCGCTGCAGGACGGCCATCACCATGCCCACCCGGGCGGAGTCCAGGCCGGAGGTGACCCGGCGCGGGATCTCCAGGGTGGACCCGGCCACTAGTGTCTGCACCTCCGCCAGGAGTGGCCGGCGGCCCTCCAGGGTGACGGTCACGCAGGTTCCCGGCACGGACGCGCCACGCTGCGACACGAACAAGCCGCTTGGATCCGGCAGCCCGATCAGCCCGTATTCGCCAAGTTCGAAACATCCCACCTCATCGGTCGGGCCGAAGCGGTTCTTCAGCGCCCGCACCATCCGCAGTTGGGCGTGGCGGTCCCCCTCGAAATGCAGGACCACGTCCACCAGGTGCTCGAGTGCCCGGGGCCCTGCGATCGCCCCGTCCTTGGTGACGTGCCCGACCAGCACGGTGGTCAGCGACCGCTGCTTAGCCACGGCCATGAGCGCGGAAGTGACTTCACGGATCTGGGTCACCCCGCCTGGGGTTCCGTCGATCCCGGGGGCGATGATGGTCTGCACCGAATCGACGATCAGCAGTTGCGGGCAGACAGCTTCCACGTGGGCCAGCAGGGCGGACAGTTCTGTCTCGGCGGCGAGGTAGAGGTGCGGGCCGACCGCGCCGATCCGGTCCGCGCGCATCCTCACCTGGGCGGCCGACTCCTCGCCGGTGACATACAGGACCTTGCCCGACTCCGACGCGAGTGCTCCCGCCTCCAGCAGGAGCGTGGACTTGCCCACCCCTGGCTCGCCAGCCAGCAGCACCCCCGCACCGGGGGCCAGCCCGCCGCCCAGCACCCGGTCCAGTTCGTCCAGGCCGGTCGGCCGGACCCGGGCGGCCTGCGCATCAATCTCGGTGATCGGGACGGCAGCGCCCTTGGTCCCGGCGGCCGACCGCACAGCCGGCCCGAGCCTGGTGCGGGCCAGGGCTGGAACGGCGGCCTCCTCGACGGTGCCCCACGCCTGGCAGTCGCCGCATCGCCCCGACCATCTCATGCTGCGCCAGCCGCATTCGGTGCAGCGGAATACCGGCCCCGTGGATGACTTTCCCATGACCCGCACCGTACTGACCGGGTGCGACACTCCTTATGACTAAGGGCGTGAACGCTGCGGCTCCGCGGGCCGCATAAGCTGGCCGAGCGGAAGCGCCCCAGGCAGCCTGGGGGGAAGGAGTCATGTTGAGCCGCGCCGTCAGGGCCTCTGGACCCCTCGTCGCGCTGTCCACCGCGTCGGTCTTCCCGGACCGGGCGCCGGACGCGTTCGAAGTCGCCGCGCGCCTCGGCTATGACGGGGTTGAGATCATGGTCTCGGCCGACGCGGTCAGCCAGGACGTGGACGTGCTCCGGCGGCTGGTGGACTATCACGGCATCCCGGTGCTGGCCATCCACGCGCCCTGCCTGCTCATCACCCAGCGGGTGTGGGGGCGCGAGCCCTGGGGCAAGCTCGTCCGGGCCAAGGACGTGGCGGAGAAGCTGGGTGCCCAGGTGGTGGTCGTGCATCCGCCGTTCCGCTGGCAGCGTGAGTATGCGAAAGATTTCGGGTCCGGGCTGGCGCGGATGCGCGAGGAAACCGACGTCGTGTTCGCCGTCGAGAACATGTACCCACTGCGCGCGGGCGGTGCCGAGGTAGCGCCCTACTCCCCGCACTGGAATCCGGTCCTGATGGATTCCCCGCACGTCACGCTGGACCTGTCCCACACGGCGGTGTCCGGGTCAGATGCGCTGGCCATGGCCGCTGACCTGGGTGACCGGCTGGTGCACGTGCACATGGCCGATGGCAGCGGTGTGTCCTACCGCGACGAGCACCTGGTCCCAGGCCGCGGGGCCCAGCCTTGCGGGCCGTTGCTGGCGAAGCTGGCGGCTGGGGATTACTCCGGTTCGGTCGTACTCGAGGTGAACACCCGCCGGGCGGCCACGCGCGAGGCGAGGCTGGCGGACCTGGCGGAGGCCCTCGAGTTCACCCGCAAGCATCTCGATACCGCGTACCCGGGTGCGGGGGACGCGACGGGCGTGGCGGATGTGGCAGCTGGCCCGTCGGCAAACCGGGCGGCCGGCCCCGATCCGGTCAGCCAGCGTGGATAGGTGTTACCACACCGCCGGTAATCACGAAAGCCGGTAATCCGGAGAACCGGTAATCCGGAAACCAGACAGTGCCGGGTGCGATCGAACCCGGGCAGCGTCAGCGGAGCCCGGGACCGGGTGTCGCCGCTGGGCGGCCGCTGGGTGTCGCTGGACGATCGGCCCGCAGAAGGGGCATCCTGCGGATCATGACGAACCACACTGCAACGCTGATCACGGTCGCGCCCACAGGCGCTGAGTCCGAGAAATCCGCGGTCCCGGCGCTGCCAGTCACCCGGTGCCAGCGCCTCCAGCCGGGCCTCAGCGAAGTCTGTGAACGCCGTCACCTTGCCGACCAGGCGGGCTAGCTCGCCAGCGATGTCCACCGGGCCGTCACCGTTCGGCCCGGCGTACTTCTCGAACGCGGTGACCGCCTCAGCCTCAGCCACCCGCCGCGCGGCGGCGAGCTTCACCTTGATAGGATCGCCGAGCTGGTAGACCTTGCCGGTGCGTTTGCCGACGATGCGGTAGTGTTTCTCGTCATATTCAAAATAATCATCGCCGACCTCGCGGATGTTAATCATCCCGTCGGCATGCGTCGTCTGCTCCTCTACGTAGAGGCCGCGGTCGGTGACGCCGGAAATCACCGCATCAAACTCCTCGCCGA
>OFHG01000424.1_pt1 | contig 17133 bp, 13 predicted proteins | sample 1521931 | NCBI WGS metagenome assembly OFHG01 (sample SAMEA2468438, study PRJEB22500) | soil metagenome | biome: Glassland; feature: Farmland; material: Clay | place: Australia | collected 2013-01-31 | depth 0.55 m
CGCGGTGTGGGGCGGCCACACCCGGTGGGTGGCGGAATCCCCCCCGCCGCGATCGCGAGTGCGATCTTGATCAGCCCGGCAACGCCGGCCGCCGCCTTGGCATGGCCGATGTTGGCTTTGATGGAGCCCAGCGCGGCGAGGCCGGACGCCCCCGCGCGGATCTCGGCCAACGAGGTCAGTTCCGCGAGATCCCCGGAACCGGTCCCGGTGCCGTCGCCTTCGATCAACTGGACAGCCGCTGGATCGATACCGGCCCGCTGGTAGGCGCGCCGGACCGCGAGCAGCAGGCTGCCGGAGCCCGGCCTGGTCAGGGCCGGGCTCCCGGCCGACGACACTCCCCAGCCGGCGATCTCCGCATAGGCAGGCACGCCGGCCTTGCGTGCGTCCGCTGCCCGCATCAGGACGACAAGCCCGCAGCCTTCGCCCGGCCAGAACCCGGTCGGGCGGGCGTCGAAGATCCGCATCTCGTCGCCGGCGAGCACGCCGGCGCTGGCCAGCCCTGACAGTTCGAACGGATCGAGACTGAGGTCCACACCACCGGCCACGGCGGCATCCAGATCACCCGCTGCGAGCGCCGAACAGGCGGTCGCGCTCGCGGGCAGGGAGGATGAATGGGCGGAGTCGACCGCGTGGCCGCCGCCACGGAAGCCAAAGTGACCGCAGATCCGGTCGGCGATCGCACCGGGGAGGCTGCCGACGAGGCTGTCGTCGCTGACGGTGGGGAAGGGAGCGAGGAAGCCGGCCGCCGCATGTTCGATCACCCCGGCGTGCGCTTCCGGGGGGATCTCCCCAGCGGCCAGGGCGGTGCTGAGGACCCGGCGGACGTAGGGCCACCGGGACCGCAGGGCGGAGGCGCGGGATACATCACCGGTCAGGGTGTTGCCGATGATCACGCCGGTGCGGTCGCGGGTGAGACCCTGTCCGCCCGGGAAGCCGCCGTCGGCGAGGGCGCGGGCAGCTGTTTCCAGCGCGAGCCAGTGGGCGGGGTCGGCGCAGCGGTAGGCGGGATCGGTCACGCCGAAAGCCGCGCGGTCGAAGTGCCATCCCTCGATCAGGGCCGCCCTGGCGACAGGCCCGGCGTATTCGGCCAGATCGAGCCTGACCGGGGGCAGGCGCCGGAAGGCGCGCCTGCCGCTCACAAACAGTTCGAGGAACTCCGCCGGATGGGCGGCATCGGGGAAGCGGCTGGCGATGCCGACGATCGCGATGGATTCGCCAGGCTTTTCGGGGGCCGGGCGGTCAGGCATGGGCAGCGCCAGCCGTGCCGTACCTCATCGCTATCCCGGTCCGGGGCCCGGCAGGATCGGCGTGACCCGTGATATACATTACCCCCCCGAAACGATCCATATCAGAATGATGCTTTTGCAATTACGGAGAAATCCCCCGGTCCTCTCCGTGCCGCGCAGCTGGCGCTCAGGCCACGGCGGACAATAGTGGCATAGATGTTGCTCCGCGCTGACCTGCCGCGCCCGCTGACCGCAATGAAAGTTATTGGTGTCAGAAGCCCGGGTCAAGGCGGAACGCGGGACGCGTTGTTTTCGGTGGTTTCCTGCCGCCGCCTGGGTGCGGATCTGCGCGCTTGTGTTACTGGCTCGCTTCCAGCTGCGGCTGGTCCATCAGCGGGGATGAGATGAGGAAGTCCGCAGTGGCCCGGTTGCAGGCGACCGGGATGTTCCACACCACGGCGATCCGCAGCAAAGCCTTCACGTCGTGGTCGTGCGGCTGAGGTTCCAGCGGGTCCCACAGGAATACCAGGAGGTCGATCTCCCCGTCTGCGATCCGGGCCCCGATCTGCTGATCGCCGCCGAGCGGGCCGCTGTGGAAGCAGATGACCGGCAGGCCGAGTTCTTCATGCAGCAGGCGCCCGGTCGTGCCGGTGGCGAACAGGCAGTGCCGGGCCAGGACGCCCCGGTTGAACCGGGCCCATTCCCGGAGGTCTTGCTTCCTGCGGTCGTGCGCGACAAGGGCGATGTTCCGCTGGCGGGCCGGTGCGTCGGTGGCACATTCGGTGATCATGGTCCCAGGGTGCGTGACCGATGTTGCGACGATGGCACATCCGGGTTAGCGCCCTGTGTACGGCCCGGGACATTCTGCCCGGTCAGGGGCACAAGGGAGGATCGCAGGAGCCAGCTGCCGCATTCCACGCCAGCGAGGCGCGTTCGGGGCGCCGGGGCACGGGTCGGCCGCAGCGGTGATGAGGTCACCGCTCCTGCCCGGAATGCGTACCGGTCGCTGGTGCGCTACTCTGAGCACATGCGTTCCGCTCGGTCGCTCCTTACCTAGCCGCGCCAACCTACCTCTTCGTTGGCGCGGCTGCCCCTCGTGACCGAGGGGCTTTTCTGTTGCCGGAGCCGGACCGATCACGTGGTGAGGGAAGATCATGACAGCCGCCGACAGTGCCGAGCGGGCACAGCAGCAGTACGACCCACGCGAAGTGCAGGAAAAGTGGCAGTCGCGGTGGGCCGGGATGGATCTGTTCCGGGCAAGCGACGACCCCGGTGATGAGCGTCCGCGGACCTATCTGCTGGACATGTTCCCGTATCCCTCGGGCGACCTGCACATGGGTCACGCCGAGGCCTATGCCATCGCGGACGCGGTAGCCCGCTACTACTTCCAGCGCGGGCACAACGTGCTGCATCCGATCGGCTGGGATGCCTTCGGGCTGCCCGCCGAGAATGCGGCGATCCGCAAGGATTCGCACCCGGCCGACTGGACCTACGCCAACATCGAGACGCAGGCTGCCTCATTCAGGCGGTATGGGGTGTCCTTCGACTGGTCACGGCGGCTGCACACGTGCGACCCGGACTACTACCGCTGGAACCAGTGGCTGTTCCTGCGGTTCTACGAGCGTGGCCTGGCTTACCGCAAGGATGGCCGGGTCAACTGGTGCCCGCACGACCAGACCGTGCTGGCCAATGAGCAGGTCATCGGCGGCAAGTGCGAGCGCTGCGGGACCGAGGTCGTGCGCCGGGTGCTGACCCAGTGGTACTTCAAGATCACTGAGTATGCGGACCGGCTGCTGTCGGACATGGCGCCGCTGGAGGGCAAGTGGCCCGACCGGGTGCTGCTGATGCAGCGCAACTGGATCGGCCGGTCCGAGGGCGCAGAGATCCGGTTCGCGATCGAGGGCCGGGACGAGCCGGTGACGGTGTTCACCACCCGCCCGGACACGCTGTATGGCGCTACCTTCTTCGTCATCGCTGCCGACTCGCCGCTGGCGCAGGAGGTGTGCGCGCTGGAGCAGCGCGAGGTGCTGGCGGAGTACCTGACCCAGGTGCGCAAGCTGTCCGACATCGAGCGGCAGTCAGCCGACCGGCCGAAGACCGGCGTCTTCCTGGGCCGGCACGCGGTGAACCCGGTCAACGGCGAGCGCATCCCGGTCTGGGCAGCCGACTACGTGCTGCCCGACTACGGCACCGGGGCGATCATGGCAGTCCCCGCGCACGACCAGCGTGACCTGGACTTCGCCCGGGCATACGGGCTGGATGTGCGGGTGGTGGTGGAGACCGGCGAGCCGGACCCGGCGGTTAGCGGCATCGCCACGCACGGGGATGGCACGCTGGTCAACTCCGGGCCGATCGACGGCCTGGACAAGGCGTCCGCGATCGCCAGGATCACCGAGATCCTGGCCGGGCAGGGTGAGGGCCGGGCAGCGGTGAGCTACCGACTGCGGGACTGGCTGGTCTCCCGGCAGCGGTTCTGGGGCACGCCCATCCCGATCGTCTACTGCTCCTCGTGCGGCGAGGTCCCGGTGCCCGACGAGCAACTGCCGGTGGTCCTGCCGGACCTGCGCGGGCAGGACCTGGTGCCCAAGGGCGTGTCCCCGCTGGCGGCGGCGGGTGACTGGGTGAGCACGGAGTGCCCCAAGTGCGGCGGGGCCGCACGGCGCGACACCGACACGATGGACACCTTCGTCGACTCCTCCTGGTACTTCCTGCGTTACTGCTCGCCCGGCTACGAGCACGGGCCGTTCGACGTCGAGGCGGTGCGGCGCTGGTGCCCGGTGGATCTGTATGTCGGCGGCGTCGAGCACGCGATCCTGCACCTGATGTACTCACGGTTCTTCATCAAGGTGCTGCACGACATGGGGATGGTCGACTTCACCGAGCCGTTCACCCGGCTGCTGAACCAGGGCCAGGTCATCCACCAGCGCCACGATGCGCTGGGTCTTATCCAGCATCGAGCCCAGCTTGAATTGGAAAGTAAGCCGCGCCAGTTTCGGCAGGTGAGCTTCCAGCGGCTGCTTTACGTCCTCACGCACGAAATAGGCCGCGTCGGCAAAGCGGGCGCGGATGACGTGCTCGTTGCCCTCGGTGACCAGGTCGAGGCCTTGTTGATCGCCGTTGCGCACCGCGATAAAATACGGTAATAAAGGCCGCCCGGCGTTTTCCGCCACGGCCGCGGTACCCTCGACCGGAAAATAGCGCTGGTGTTTCTTCATCACCGAGATGAGCACCTCGCGCGGCAGCTTCAGGTGCGACGGGTCGAAGGAGCCCAGCAATGCCGTCGGCGCCTCGATCAGGTTGGTCACTTCGGCCAGCAAGGCCGGGTCATCGGGGATGGTGCCTCCAGCCTCTTTGGCCAACGCCTGCACCTGAGCAGCGACCGCCTGGCGCCTCTCTTCCAAATCCAACAGGATGTCTTGCTCTTTGAGCCTTCGGAAGTAATCGGCGGGGGTCTCCACGCTGAATTCGGGCGGTTCGTAAAAGCGCAGGCCGCGCGTGATCCTGCCCGAGTGTAGCCCGGCATATTCGAATGGCACTGCCTGTTCGCCCAGGAGCGCCAGCAGCCAGCGAATGGGGCGCGAAAATTGCACGTTACTGCTGTTCCAGCGCATTGATTTATCGAATTTCAAGCCGGCGATCAATCCGGGCAAAGCCTCCCCCAGCACATCCGCTGCCGGGCGCCCCGCCTGGCGCACCACCGCCGCCACGTAACGGCCTCCGTCCATATCGCGCACCTGCAGCGCCTCCAACGGGACCCCTTTGCTGCGGGCGAAGCCTTCGGCCGCCCTGGTCGGGCTGCCATCCGGGTTGTAGGCCCGCTCGGCAGGTGGCCCTTTCACCACCTGTTCCAGGTCGGGCTGCATGGGACAAGTCTTCCACGAAGATCACCAGGCGGCGCGGCGTGCCCAGGATTTGCACGCGGCCGTGTGCCAGGCGCAGCTCGTCCAGCAGGACCGGCACACGCTCAGCTAACTGCGCCAGGGCTGCGTCCAGGTCGCCGGCCGGCAGCTCTTCCGTCCCGATTTCCACCAGCAACGGCGCCGGACCAGCGGTTTTTATGGCAATTACCTGCGCCTCCGCCAGGCGGGCGGCTGCCCCGGTGCCATTGCCAGTTTTCAGCCAGGGAAACTCCAGGCGCTGGCGCTGCTCCAGGTAAGCCTCTGAAACGCGCCGGGAGAGCTCGCGCATGCGTCCGAACAGGGCCTGGCGCTCGGTTACCCCCACCGCGCCGCGCGTATCCAGCACATTGAAGGTATGCGAGCATTTCAACACGTAATCGTAGGCCGGCAACACCAGCCCCTGCGCCAGGCAGGCCCCTGCCTCTACCTCGAACAAATCGAACATCTGGCGCAGCCGCTCCACGTCGGCCACCTCGAAATAGTACTTGCTGTGCTCCTGCTCGGCCTGCAGGTTCACATCGCCGTCGGTCAGCGCCGGGCTCCACTGGATGTCGCGGAAGCTGGTGACGCGCTGCAGGGCGATGGCGATGCGCTCCAGGCCGTAGGTGAGCTCCACAGAAACCGGGTCGAGCACCAGCCCGCCGGCCTGCTGGAAATAGGTGTACTGGGTGATCTCCTGGCCGTCCAGCCAAACCTCCCAGCCCAGCCCCCAGGCGCCCAGGGCCGGCGATTCCCAGTTATCTTCCACGAAGCGGATATCGTGCCGGCGCGGGTCGATGCCCAGCGCTTCCAGGGATTTCAGGTAAACTTCCTGCGGGTTCCCCGGGTCCGGCTTGAGGATCACCTGGAACTGGTAATGCATCTGCATGCGGTTGGGATTTTCACCATAGCGCCCGTCATCCGGTCGGATAGAAGGCTCGACGTAACCCACGCGCCAGGGCTCCGGCCCCAGCACGCGCAGGAAAGTCGCCGGGTTCATCGTCCCGGCGCCCACCTGGGTGTAATAAGGCTGCCAGATCAGGCAGCCCTGTTCGGCCCAGAAATGTTGGAGCTTCATGATGATGGATTGGAAATTTAGGGGTTCAGACATAGATAAGATAATCGCGAGCGCTTGAAAGCGGTGGTGTTTTCTTGGGTTGGTTTTGGTCGGTAGAGGTAAGGTCGTCGTCTTTCATGGCGGGGATTATAACATGGGCAGTCGGGAGCTTCCGGTGATGGCAAAAGGCGGAGGTAGTCAGGCCGGCTGGTGGATCGCTCACCCCATCTTCCGTTAAACCGACTTCAGGCAGGGATCATCCCGAATCAGGGGAATCTGCTGTCCCAAAAAAGGGAGAGGTGCAAGTCCGTGCCAGCATCGCAGTAAGTGATAGGTCGGGGAAGTTAACAAGCGGCATGCATCCACTGCGCGACGCCAATCCTCGCCTCGGATTTCTGCAACCGTCGCAGCGTCAGGCAGAAGGCCAAAATCCCAGGCTGCGCACAGACGGGCGAGAAAGTCCACCTGATCAGCCAACGTTTCCAATCGATCCGGGATTTGCATGTCCGGGTATAACGCGCCATCCAGCCAGGGATAGTCATTCATCATTCACCTGCCGGAATTCACTCAAAAACCAGGCGCGCACCTACCGGGCCTGTTCGCGTTGCTGCATATCTTCAATTTTCTCCAGTGGGCGATGCAAGGCGATCCGCTCGAGGTGGGTTTCAATCGCCAGAAAGGCGCGTGAGATATCCGCGTCACTTCCCGCGAGTGTTTGCCGCCTGCGCCAGAGCGCCCAAGACCTGGCAACGCTTAACAATCCGGCCTGGCAAAGCGTGTAAATATCCAGAAAATCACGCGGTGCGCCTCGCTCCACCAGAGCGACCATCTTGCTTGCCACCAGGTCGGCGAGGCTATCCAAAGGTACATCAATCCAACCGGCAGAAATGGGCTCTTCCAGGTGCGCCGAACGGCGTGCAACCTGGAAACTGATCACCGTTCTGCCTTCCTGCTGTAATTCCACGCTATCCACATCACCCCAGGAGCGAACACGGACACTCCCGAAAGCAGATAAGGTTTTTTCAAGCGTCTGTACCACAGCCAGCCTTTGCCCTTCTTTTACAGAATCAGACCACCAGGCATCCACGTCACGGGTTAGGCGGTAATCGAGATAATGAAACAAACCCAGATCGCCCCCAAGGGAAATACAATCTGCAAGGCCGGTTTTTACTAAAGCATCCAGACAGGCGCGTGCATAAAGGGATAAATGTGAGGGCTGCCTGGGTTGGATGTTTTTCATGGCAAAAAAATTATACCGTATCTATGAACGTCTGTTCGACCAAATAAGATGAATCGTCGAACCGTTGAAACGCGGAGAAGAGATGAGAAACTGATGGAACGCGGCCAGCCGTCCAGCGCCTCCAATTTCCTCAGCGAATCAACGGTTCTGCTTGAGAAGCTTTGCCCCACATGGCTGGGCAGTTGGAACGCATATGCATGTTTAATCACGGCAGAGGTGATAACCCATGGGCAAAATGCACCGGTCGAAGATTTTGCTCGATCCCGAACAACACAACGCCCTGGCCGAGATCGCCCGGCGGAACGTCACCAGTATTTCTGCAGTCGTGCGTACCGTGCTCCAGGTCTGGCTGGATGAACGCCAGCAGGATGAGCGTCTACGCGTGCGCCTGGAAGCGTTGGATACGATTCGAGCACACCGTCAAGAGCTACTTGACCGGCGTGATGGAAAGCCATTGAATTTCGATCCGGCAGGTTTACTCGAAAGGGTGCGCAAGGAACACGGCGATGCAAATGCATAATCCACGTGGTAAGGCCGGAATCGCTTCTTGTGCAAATACAGGGTCGGGGAACTCTCTCCTCCAAACGTTTCTTTCATAAATGAGTGGTAGAGACTGACGATTCCTCTTTTTGCCAAGAATTCAATTGTTTGGGACAAATTTCCGCCCAACCCAAGGCTTTTATCCCATATCTTATTCCAGTTGAAATCACCAACAATTAAAACCGGGTCGTTTAGAAGACTTTCATAACTGTTAATCGCCTGCCAGACTCGTCCAATGAAAGGTTTATGTAACCCCGATCCTACAACAATCCCCCTTGACCCAGCAGCCAAAATAGAATTAACGCCAGGAAAACCAGCACGACCGCCCCAATTAAAAACGCCATCACTACTTTCACCGGATCGCGCGGCTTCACCCCGCCCACTTTGCCGGTCTGGCCGTTCACCAGCAGGTGGAATTCCTTGCCCTGGTAGCGGTAGGTGCCGACCCACAGCGGCAGCAGCACGTGCTTGAAAGTCATGGCACTCCATTGCGCCCGGCTGATCTGCAAGTTGCGCTTATTTTTGCCCACCTCGACGCGCGTGTTCAACTCACCGCGAAACTGGCGTGTCACACGCTGGCGCGCTTTCAAAGACGCCTCCGCCAGGGAGCGATCGTAGACGATGGCCGGCCAACCGGCCAGGTATTCCGGCTTGAACTCGTGCAACTCCTTCAACTTAAACGGCTCGACGCCGGACAACTCTCCGTCGGTGAGCGCCTGGACGCCCGAAACCAGCACGTCGTCGAAGAAGCGCGATTCGACGCCGCTGCGCGGCTCCCAGTGGGCGTAGCGCCCGTAGCCTTCCTCTACCTCGCAGCTCCAGTTGGCTTCGATATTGCCGTCGAACGTCCAGCAGGAATAATAAGCCGGGCGTAACTGCAAATGCCGTCCGGCCTGGCGCAAATCGTCCGGGGCGAAAAAGCCACGCCCCAACCAGTCGCGCACGTTGCCCTGCGCCCTTTCGGCGTTCACTTTGATCAAAGCGATCACCTGCGGATCGATCAGCTCCTGGTCCTCGGCCGCTTCTACCATTTGATTGGAACCGCAGTAGGGGCATTGCAGCGACTTGTAGCCCGGTGGGAGCAGGCTCAGCGCGCCGCACTGGGCGCAGCTCAACCGGTGGTGAGCCTCAGCCCAGCGGTGGCCGCGGCTGGTGGGCATCACGAAATCCAGCACCTGCTCGGCCCGGTCAGCCGCCCAGGTGGAATCGCCATCTTCCGCTGCCCGGGTATAGCCGCAGTGCTCACAGGTGAACCGGCCAGCCTGGATATTGTAGGCCATTTGCCCGCCACACTTGGGGCACATGAAGGCCTGGGATTGGGCTTCTTCTGGCTCAGCCGGCCGGCGCGGGGCCACTTCTGTGCCTTCCGGCAGCACCTGCGTCGCATCCAGCTTGCCCGAAAGCAAAGCCAGCTTACGCCGCGCCGAAACATCGTTGGGATCGCAGGCGACTGCCTGTTCCAGGTAGTCGCGCTGCTCGCCGGGATCATCCGTGGTATCCGCCAGCCACAGGTAGGGGCGCGAATCGGCGCCATTCATCTGGATGGCTTGCTGCAGCAGCCTTTGGGCTAAGGCGCGCCGTTCGGTCTTAACCGCCAGGATGCCATCGTGTAGCAGTTGTTCAAAACGTTCTTGAGGGTCTATGGATGTGGGTCCGATCATGACAACCTACCGTACCAGTTTAAACCCTGCAAGGGCAAGGATTTTCAGCTTTAATGGTCTTGTTTTTCATTTTACACTCCCCACGAATCGAGGTCAAGTACTTGTTATTCAGGAACAGAACTCCTGGGCAGTGGCAACCAGGATCTTACCCAATTTCATCAAATCCGGGATGGCGACCCACTCGTCCGGTGCATGCAGGTTTTCTCCGTAGGCACCCAGCATCAGGGTAGGAATGCCCGCCTGCTGGAACAGGGCTGCGTCTCCCCAGGCGTTCTCCCCGGCAGGGATGGGAGGCCCTCCCAGTTCCTTCTCTATATGCGTCGAGAGCACCTCCCATAGCGCTTCGTGGCCACGCGCCTCAAAGGGGTCACGCGCTAGCTTCACCAGCACGTCCCCATTGAAATCCGGGTAGAGAGCTCGGATCTCGGCGAAGATAGCTTCGATCTCGGCTACCCGGACGTCGATCGTTTCTCCTGGCTGGGTACCGATCTCGATCCCCAGGGTGCAGCCTTCCGGGTAGGTGGCATAATCGGTCCCGCCCTGGATGGTGCTGGTGTGAAACACTGTTTTGCCGTTCAAGGGGTGGGCAGTGGAGGCAAATTTCTCCTGATCCAGGCGGCGCAAGCGATTGATCACCTCGGCCATGTAAGCGATAGCATCAATACCTACCTCGGGCGCGGATCCATGCGCGGCCCGACCTTTGACATGCAGATCTAACCAGCCAAAGCCCTGATGGGTGACCGAGATGCGTCCCAAACCAAAAGGCTCCAGCACCAAGGCCGCATCCGGGTGGTAATGCTTAACAAAATGCATCGAGCGACTGGATGTCCCCTCCTCGTCGATTGGGAAGATTAACCAAACGTCGCCCCGAGGACGCACTTTCCACTCCACCAGCGATTTCAACATGAGCATGGCAACAGCACAGTGACCCTTATCGTCGGCTGCACCCAGGCCGTACAAGCGATCGCCCTCGACCCGTGGGGCCAGGGCACGCTCGGGCCATAAGGCATAACCTACGGTGTCCAGGTGTGCGTATAAACACAGGCTCCTGCCTGTCCCGCTTCCGGCGTAACGGGCAATAAGATTCTTTCGTCCCGCTTCCACGTCCTCCAGCCAAACCTCGACCCCCACTGGTTCAAGCCACTTCTTGATATATTCTCCCAACTGTGCTTCACCCGGACTGCCTTTCACCAGCCAGGGGTTGGAGGAATCGATACGGATCAAATCGGAAAGCAGCGCGACCAGTTTGGATTGTGTAAACATTGCAGATACCTCCTTTGATGAAATTGGCAAGCTAATGAAGAGTGAAACCCGTGCGGCAGGTAGGTTCAGAAGTGTCCACCGCCCAGAATTGTGAAAACGCTCTCACACTCTAATTTACGTTAATTCCTTGAATTGTCAAGGTCTATCCATTGGAACTTTCAAATAACCGGTGGTCTGACGCCGCATCCAGGTGAATTGCGAGTAAATTCCCTTTCAAGGTCACGAGTTCTTGACGAGAACGAGGATTTGTAGTAGATTAAATGTGAGAGCGTTATCATATCCTTTTCTTCAATAAAGCTAGCGGAAAATTTTATTCGCCATGAAGGTAACCATCAGAGAGGTTGCTGCAAAAGCTGGTGTCTCCCCCGCTACCGTTTCACGTGTGGTGGGCAACTATGGCTACGTCAGCCAAAAGACCCGCCGCAAGGTCTTGGCTGCTGTAAAGGAGCTCGGCTACAGACCGGATTCCATCGCGCGCAGTCTGGTCACCCGAGCCACGCATACCATTGGCCTGGTCGTCACAGACATCACGAACCCATTCTTTGCCAACCTGGTGCGCGGCGTGGAAGAAGTCACCTGGCAGCATGGCTATACCCTGATTCTGGCCAATACCGACGAAGACATGCAGCGTGAAAAGGCTGTCATCCAGACCTTGCAGGAGAAGCGCGTCGATGCCTTCATCGTCGTCCCAGCCTCCAGCCAAGGATCCCCTCACCTGCAAGAAGTGGTCTCTCAGGGAATCCCGCTCGTCCTGGTGGATCGCGGCGTGCATAACCTGGCTGTGGATACGGTCATGGTGGATAACGAGGAAGGCGCTTACAAGGCCGTCTCCCACCTGATTCGTCTAGGCCACAGCCGCATCGGCATCGTTTTGGACAATTTGAAGATCACCACCAATGAGGAGCGCCTGGCAGGTTATCGCCGGGCGTTGCTGGAAAATAGCCTGACGGCAGAAGAGTCTTTGATCCAATCCTGTCGTTTCACACAACATTCGGCCTACGAACTGGTCTCCAACATGCTGGCTGGCCATGAGCGACCAACCGCGTTGTTTACCGCCAACAATTTTATGACCATCGGCGCCATTCAAGCTATCCGCGAAGCTGGCCTGAGCATCCCGCAAGATATCGCCCTGGTCGGGTTCGATGATCTGGAATGGAACCTGGTGAATGTGCCATATCTGACAGCCGTGGCCCAGCCGGTGTTCGAGATGGGCAATATCGCTGCCCAACGCGTCATTGCCCAATTGAAGGGGGAAGAAAATTCTGTCATGGAAATCCGCTTGAAAACAAAATTCATCGTGCGCCAATCCTGTGGGGTTCCGTCTCAAACGAATTCAGGACGGCGCTCAAATCCCAAGCTTGATCAGGAAATCTAAAGCCATGACCCAAAGCATAGATCATTTAGTCGAAAAAGCTCGCAGCAGTATACTGTTCACCGCACCCGTGCTGGGACCCGACTTGGAACGCTTCCTCAACGAACAGGCCGGAGCCCTGCGTGACCTGGCCAAAAGGGCGCTTGACCAGCAGGTCAGCCATATTTATTGGGTGGGCAGCGGCAACTCCTGGGTGAACCTGTATTCGGGTAAATACTTGCTCGACCGCTATACCAATGTCCCCAGCGACTGTTTGACCAGCTACGAGCTGGTCTGGCGAAACCCTGCCCGCTTGAAGGAGGATGCATGGGTTTTCCTGGCATCCTTTTCGGGAGCGACCGAAGACACGGTGATCGCCCTGCGCCATGCCCGGCAGCGCAGCGCCCATACCATTGCCATCGTTAACCACGCGGAGAGCCTGATGGGCCGCGAGGCAGACGAGACGATTCCCTACAATTCCAAGGCCCTCTACATTCTGCCTCTGGCGGCGGCTTACCTCTTCTCGTTAGAAGTGGCCCGTCTCAAGGGTTCTGCCGGGGTCGAAGAGATCCTTCAGGGCTTGTTCAAACTTCCGGCCTTGTTAACGAAGCAATATGTTGAAGAAGAGGCCCCGGCACGCCGGCTGGCCGAGGAGTTCGCCCAGGAGCGGACTTTCTACGCCCTGGGTAGTGGCCCTCTTTATGGCCTGGCTTATAAATTCGGCCTTACCGTCTTTATGGAGAACATGCGCGTTAACGGCGCTTTCATGGATGCCTCCGAGTTTCGCCACGGCCCGACCGAGATGTTAGAGCGCGAAAAGCCAGCCATCGTGATCTTGATGGGTAACGATGAGTCCCGGCTGGTAGTGGAGCGCGTGCGCAAACTGGTCGAGGACAGCCAGGCCCACCTGCTCACCTATGATATGGCCAAATATCCAGGTGTGCACCCTCTGCTGGCACCTTTCGTTCTGATGATCCCACTGCAGTGGTTCGCGGTTTACTCCACGCTGCTGCGCGGTATCGAAGACCTGGACGAGCGGGTCTTTATGGGGCGTGGAATTCTAGGTAAAGGATCAGGGATCACTTGGCCATGAATAAGTCTGCGGTCAGCGTGGGCGATAACTGCATCGACAATTACCTGTCCCCGGTTGACCGCACCTTCATCGGAGGCAATGCTGTCAATGTCGCCATTCACCTGCAGCGAGCCGGCATTTCCACTGCCTATGTAGGCGCAGTCGGTGATGACGCTGCGGGCCATTTCATCCTGGCGGAATTGGATAGGCAGGGCCTGGATGTTTCCCACGTCCAGATTCTGCCTGGAAAGACGGCCCGCACCGATATCCGCCTCGGCCCCCAGGGCGATCGCGAATTTGTCTTCGAAGATTTGAGGGTCACAAACCTGTTCCGCCTTAACGATGAGCTGCTGGAGTTCATCGCCCGGCACGACCTGGTGCATAATACCTGGCTCGGCAGGTCGGAGGAAGCCTTACCGCGCTACAAGCAAACCCCGAGTCTGATTGTTTCCATGGATTACGCTGAACGCTGCCCTCTCGAATTTATCGACGCGACCATCCAATATGTGGACTTGGCCTTCTTTTCGCTTCTGGAGGCTCAAGCTGAGCAGGCGGAAGAGCTGATCTTGTCCATTTGTGGGCGCGGTCCGCGCCTCGTCGTCGTCACGCTGGGAGCCAGGGGCAGCGTAGCCTATGATGGCCGGTTCCACTTTGAACCGGCCTTGCCGGTCACTGTGATCGATACCCTTGGCGCCGGCGATACCTATATAGGGGTCTTCCTGGCCGACTGGCTGGACGACAATGATGTCCAGGAATGCATGCACCATGCCTCCTATGCCGCGGCAAAAACCTGCCTGCATTACGGGGCGTGGCTCCCGCCAGGCAAGGAAAGTATTAAAGATCCGTTTAAATCAGGAGAATAAACGTGACATACTCCACGAGAAAATCACAAGAATTATTCCAACTGGCTCAAAAGCACCTGGCTGGCGGTGTTGGCAGCGGTACCCGCGCTCCGGCCAGCGGCTGGGTGCCCTGTCCTGTTTACGTTGACCATGGAGAAGGGTCTCATCTGTGGGATGAAGACAATAACGAATATATCGACTACCTGATGGGAGGTGGGCCGCTGATCCTCGGTCACCGCCCACAGCCGGTCATCGACCAGGTTTGCCAATTCCTTCAGGAGCGTGGCAGCCTTTTCGCCTTGGCCCACGATCTCGAAATCGAGGCCAGTAAGAAAATTTGCGAGATTCTGCCCTCTATCGAAAAAATCAGGTTCGATAATTCTGGAACATCGGCTGTCCAACGTGCCGTACGCCTGGCGCGCGCTTACAGCGGGAAGACCAAGATCATCCGCTTCGAAGGTCACTATCACGGTTGGTCGGACCAGATGCACTGGAGCAACCATGTACCCCTGGAGTTCGCCGGTAGGCGCATAGCTCCCCGGCCAATCCCCAACTCCAACGGCATTCCCGAGGTGCTCGGTGAAACCCTGATCGTGCTACCCTGGAACGATGTCGGTCTGCTGGATAAGACCATCCGGGCTCATAAAGACGAGATTGCTTGCGTGATCACCGAGCCCATCCTTGGCAATACTGGTGGCATCCTACCCCAGCCGGGATATTTGCAGGCCATGCGCCAACTGACTGCCGAGAATGAGATTGTCTTGATCTTTGATGAGGTCCTAACCGGTTTCCGAGTGGCACTTGGCGGGGCCCAAATTCTTTACGACATCCAACCGGACCTTACCACCCTGGCGAAGGCAGTAGCGGCCGGCTTCCCGGCGGCTGTCGTGGGCGGGCGGCGCGAGATCATGGACCTGATTACCAACGGCGAGGTCATGTACGGCGGCACATACAACTCCAACCCGGTGGTGACCAGTGCGGTTGTGTCTGCTCTGGATGAGCTCTGCCGGCCAGGCTTGTACGAGCGCATGACCGCTCTGGGTGAAAAGCTTGGAAATGGCCTGGTGGAGTTAGCCCGGCGTGCCGGGTTTTCTGCCTCCTGGTCCGGCGTCGGCCCGATGTTCCAGCTTTGGTTCTGCGATGCTGACCGGTTACCCCGGGATTACCGTGAAGCGGTGCCTATCCTGAAATCCAGCCCTTTCCCTGCTTTTTGGGAGGGGTTGATGCAGCGCGGTGTGCTGGTCCAACCGCGCCAGGACAACCTATTTTTGCTGTCTTCCGCCCACACCGAGCAGGATATTGAATTGACCTTGCAGGCGGCTGAAGACGCCTTAAAAGAGATGTAATGCCGGAGTAAAAATAGCAGCCTACTGCCAGGAATGTCTTTCATAAATTCAATAATATAGCGAGGTCATTTGTGATAAGCATCCTTAAAGAATGGTTCGGCGTTTCTAAGCCGGTAATTGGCATGGCACACTTCCCCGCCCTCCCTGGTACGCCGCGCTACGATATGCAACTGGGGTTGGATGGGTTAATCTGCCGAATGGAAATGGATGTACAGGCCTTGTTAGATGGTGGCGTTGACTCCATTATGTTCTGCAACGAAGATGACCGTCCTTACAGCTTTCGTGCCGATTTTGAAGCCATTGCCGTCATGACCCGGGTGATCACCGAACTGCATCCCAAAGATCGCCCCTTCGGCGTAGATTTCTTGTGGGATGCCAAGGCTCCTCTGGCTATTGCCAAGGCCACCGGCGCCGCATTTATTCGTGAAGTGGTCACCGGAGTGTATGAGAGCGATATGGGCCTGTGGGTGCCGGACGCGGCTGCTCTCTATCGCTATCGGCGGCAAATCGACGCCGAGAATGTACGGGTCTTCGCCAATATCACCCCCGAGTTTGCCTCACCCCTGGGGAGCCGTAGCGTAGCCCAGCGCGCCCGTAGCGCTGTTGTCTCTTCTCTGGTAGACGCTATCCTGATTGCCGGCCCCATGGCGGGAGCTGAACCGGACCTTAGCCTGTTGAAAGAAGCTAAGGAAGCGGTTGGTGAGACCACCCCGGTGCTTCTGAACACTGGGGCGCGGGTCGACAACATCTTCAAGTATCTACAGGTGGCGGATGGCGTGATTGTTGGCTCCAGCCTTAAAAAGGATGGCTATACCTGGAACCCGGTTGATATCCAACGGGTAAAGGCCTTTATGTCGGAAGTCCGGCGAGCGCGGAGGATGTAAAATGAGCACTGCCCTCCTGTTGGGCATTGATATTGGCACCACCGCCACCAAGGTCGTTCTGATCGATACCGGAGGCCACATCCTGGCCGAAATGCAACGACCAGTCAATTTGTATTCCCCCAACGCCGGTTGGGCCGAAGAGCAGCCTCTGGAGTGGTGGCAGAATGTTTGCGTAGCGATACCAGAATGTTTGCAGCAGGCCAGGGCTCAGGCCGGGCAAATTACCGGGATAGGCGTCAGCGGCATGGTGCCGACTACTATCTTGGTCGATCATCAGGGACGGCCCATCCGCCGCTCCGTTCAACAGAACGACGCCCGCTCGCACATCGAGATCGAATACTTTAAATCCCATCTGGACGAAGCCGACGTTTTTCGGCGCACTGGCGCGGCTGTGACCCAGCAAAGCATTGGCCCCAAACTGCTTTGGTTATCCAAACATGAGCCAGAAAACCTGCAGCGGGCGGCATGGGTCATGGGCTCTTACGACTACATCAACCTCCTCCTGTGCGGCCAGCCAAGCATTGAACAGAATTGGGCACTCGAAAGTGGGCTCTATAACCTGGAAAGGCGGGATTGGGACGACGACCTGCTGACTCTCGCGAAGATCAGTCGCCAGCAGCTCCCCCCGGTACATCGCCCAAACCAGGTGATCGGGCGCCTTACTGCCCAGTCAGCCCGGGCTACCAGCCTGCTCGAAGGTACGCCCGTAGTAGCCGGCAGCGCTGACCACGTTGCCTCGGCCTTCTCGGCCGGCGTGGAAGAAAAAGGCGACC
>OFHG01000425.1_pt1 | contig 17124 bp, 19 predicted proteins | sample 1521931 | NCBI WGS metagenome assembly OFHG01 (sample SAMEA2468438, study PRJEB22500) | soil metagenome | biome: Glassland; feature: Farmland; material: Clay | place: Australia | collected 2013-01-31 | depth 0.55 m
GTTCAACCCTCGGCCTCCCCAACAGCCCTGGGATGCAGCCCAGCGCTTGTATGCTCAGGTGGATGCCTCGTTATTGCAGATGGGAGCTGACAGTGGGGAAATTGTGATGGTGAATAATCCACCTGCCTATTATCTGGTTTCCGGGCGGCCGGCAATCTCGATCCCCTTTGGTGATCTCACCGTGGTTCTGTCTGTGGCTAAGCGCTATCATGCCAGCTTTCTGGTGCTAGAATTCAACCAGCTCATCGGCTCCGATGATTTATATGCCAATCCTGGCGACCGTCCAGGCCTGCATTATCTACGCACCGTGGATACCGCCCGCATCTATGAATTTGAGAATACGCAATAGGTGATACGAAAGCAAGATGACCTCGGAAGATAACAACCCCGTAAATTTGTCTCCTGGATTTTCAGCCCGCCATGTGTTGGTTTTGATGTTCTTGGCTGCGCTGTCGTTGGGTGGCTATCTGCTCGCTGCTCATTGGGAATTTCGCGGTGATTTTCCAGGCGGTTTGTTGGGCGGTTCCGCAGGCGGGTTTGCAGTCGGGTTTCCGTTGGATGACGCCTGGATTCATCAGACGTACGCTCGTAATCTGGCGTTGCAGGGTCAATGGTCGTTCATCATCGGACGCATTTCCGCCGGATCAACTTCGCCACTTTGGTCGGCTTTGTTGGCTCCTGGTTATTTGCTTCACCTCGCTCCTTATCCATGGACCTTCGCATTGGGCTGGTTGCTCCTGGTGAGCGTTGCGAGTGTCTCGGCGCTAACTTTCCGGGTGTTAACGCCGCAACATGCCCGTCTGGCCTGGCTGGCAGCATTGTTGTTCTTGTTTGAATGGCATCTGGTGTGGGCCGCCGGATCGGGGATGGAAACGTTGTTATACAGCGTCATCGTGCTTTTAGCCCTTTTTTGGTTGGTAAAAGGGCCGATTTCCTGGATTGGACTCGGCGCGCTGGTGGGATTAAGTGCCTGGGTGCGCCCGGATGGTATCACGCTGCTCGGACCGGCTTTGATGGTGATCGTTTTGCGAAGGGACGGTTGGCGCCTCAACCTGCGCGCCGGATTAGGTTTGGCTCTGGGCTTTATCCTGCTTTTTGCTCCTTACCTGGCATTTAACCAGGCATTAGCCGGTGCCTGGTGGCCAAACACATTCTTTGCCAAACAGGCGGAATACGCCATCCTGCGCCAACAGCCGCTTCTGGTGCGCCTTCTGCAACAGGCTGAATTGCCCCTGATCGGGGTAGGGATCGTGCTCCTGCCCGGCTTTATATACCGCCTGGCGCTGGCTATCAAACGTAGGGAATGGGCGGTAGTGGCCGGTGCTCTGTGGTTCCTGGGCTATTTGGTCCTATATGCCTGGCGTCTGCCGGTCACATACCAGCACGGCCGCTACGTGATTCCGGCTATGCCGGTTTACCTGCTCTGGTCTTTTGCCGGCGCCGTCCAATGGATCGATCTGCACGCAGCTCAGATGCTTCGGCGTGTCGTAGGGCGCGCCTGGGCCATTATGATTGCGGCAGTGCTGCTTGGCTTCTGGTTCTTAGGCGCCCGCAGTTACGCCATGGATGTGGGATTCATCGAAAGCCAGATGGTGGAAACTGCCCAATGGGTAACCCAAAACACCCCGGTAAACTCGTTGATTGCCGTCCACGATATCGGCGCGATGGGTTTCTTCGGGAAGCGCGACCTGGTTGACCTGGCCGGGCTGGTTTCACCTGAGGTGATCCCCTTTATTCGGGATGAAACCCGCCTATCTCAGTACTTGAATCAGAAAGGGGTGGATTACCTGGTGACGTTTCCCGATTGGTATCCTCAGCTGGTGCAAGGCAGGCAAAAGCTCTACTGTGGCCCGCAGAATAAGTACCTTGCCGGTATGCAAGCCATGTGCGTCTACCCCTGGTAAGGGCAAAGCGTCCGCTAACGATGATCGCACCTTACTGGCGACCCATCTGGCGCATGCATTGCCCTTTCTTACGAAATCGTCGGTTTATAGGTTTGCAGGTAGATTCTCTCTATGCTATACTTTTTGAGTAGCGGAGATTATACGACCGAGTGGTTTCATGAATAAACCAATTACGATCCTGGTCATTGATGATCATCCCCTTTTCCGGCAAGGTGTGGTAGATATTCTGGATCTGGAGAACGATATTCAAGTTGTCGGCCAGGCTTCGAACGGGGAAGTCGGTTTGGATTTGATTCGCGCCCTCCGGCCGAATATCGCTATTGTAGACGTGAATATGCCAGGAATGAATGGCCAGGCCTTGACGCGTGCGGTAGTAGCTGAGAAGATCCCGACCAAGATCATCTTGCTTACCGCCTACGACGATAATGAACAGAAAGCGCATGCCATGCGCATGGGAGCAGCCGCCTATTGCACTAAGGATGTAGAGCCGGATACGCTGCTGGGAATCGTTCGCAATGTGATTGATGGGTTGTTGATGTTTCACGACCGTGCCGAGGTGCCGGCCGGTATGGAAATCTGGTTGGGATCGATGGCGGATGATGTGACCTTTCCTGCTGCAGAGAACAGCGAAGCCGCATCACCTCTATCTGCACGTGAGATGGAAGTTTTAAAATATGTGGCCCGCGGAATGAGCAATAAAGAGATCGCTCTTGTTCTCGGGATCAGCCACCAAACGGTGAAGAATCACGTCACGTCGATATTGCGGAAAATTGGTGTCGAAGATCGTACTCAGGCAGCGATTTATGCATTGCGGCGTGGTTGGGTGCGTTTACACCGTGATGATAACCAAAATCGGGAGTAAACCTATGACCAATGAAGAAGTTCAAGAGTCTGCCAATACCTGGGAAAACTTGACTGATCAATTACGGATGAATCTCGATCAATATCGGCGGGAATTAAAAGAAATAGACTTAATGCTGGAACAAAGCCAGTTAGAGGTCAACAAACTCACCCAGCGCAACGCCTCTATAACCGCTCATTTGCAGCAAGTGCAGGCTCAGTTCGATAGCCTGCCGCGCGCTGATATTCGCATGAGTTATGAATCCGCACTGGATGCGCAGCAACGACTGTTTGTGATGCGCGGCCAGGTGGAGAAATTACAGAACGACCAGAGCCACCTTAAGCGCCAGATAGAAATGATAGATTCGGTCTTGGCTGCTGTTGAAGGCGGTGTTCCAGGTGAAACCGGGAAAAAGACCCCAGCCAATATGATCGATACGGTCGAGCGCATGATTCAAGCCCAGGAAGCAGAGCGTTTGCGCCGTTCGCGCCAGATGCACGATGGGCCGGCACAGGCGCTTTCGAATTTCATTCTGCAAACTGAAATCGCCATGCGGCTTTTCGACATGGATCCCAACAAGGCCAAAGAGGAATTGGCGAATATGAAAGGTGCTGCCGGCAAGACCTTTCAGAAAGTTCGCGATTTCATCTTTGACCTGCGGCCGATGATGCTGGACGATCTGGGTTTGGTGCCTACCCTCAAGCGCTATGTGGATGCTTACAAAGAGCAAAGCGGGCTGGAGGCCCGCCTGCAACTCACTGGTGAAGAGAAAAGGATTGAGCCATATCAGGAAGTAATGATTTTCCGGGCAATCCAGGAGCTTCTCAATAATGCCGCTCGCTACAGTCAGGCTTCCACTGTAAATATTCAGCTGGATATGGGGGACAATACCAGCAAAGTAATTGTTGAAGATAATGGTAAAGGCTTCGACGTTGAAACCCTGGACGAAAAGAATAATATGGGGCTGAAACTTATTAAAGAACGCTGTGAAATGTTGGGCGGCTATACGGAAGTGAACAGCGCCATCGGGGAAGGCACCCGGGTGACCTTCCAAATCCCAACCAGTGCCCCCGAAACGCAAGACTAAGAGCAAAAATGGGTCGTTTCACATTCCAGGATGCGAGAATTGTTTCCACCCCTATCGGGTATTTGCAATATTATTTGCATAAAGCATTACACTTGCATAATTGTAAGGTAATTTAAGGGTAAAAACTATTGCATTTAACGAAAAATATGCATATAATACGTATGGCTATGAAATACAGAATCCAACACGAAAGGAGGTGACAAGCAATGTTATTCTCGCCGAAAGAAAAAGGTCAGGGTCTCGTAGAGTATGCTCTAATCCTTGTTTTGGTTGCGGTTGTGGTAATCGTCATTTTGGCTCTGCTCGGCCCAGCTATTGGTAATGTCTTCTCCCAGATCATGAGCTCGATCTAATTGTACAAACAATCGGTTTTCGGGTTATTCATCATAGCCAGCATCGTTCTAAGGCCCTGCACCTGCAGGGCCTTTGCTGTGCTGTAAGAGCTATTGGTAGACTTCTGATTGTCAGAGGCGTGGTTAACGCCAATTTGGCATGAAGCTTGCAAACTTACGTTCTTGTAAAGCCTTTTTTTGCAAAAAAAGGTAGCGCAGAAGGTAAATATCAGGTAGACTATAAAACAAAATTATGCCTTTCTTAGAGGATTTGTTCTTGTATCGTATCGGTTCATCCACACCAGACTAACTAATCGACGGAGGATTGCATGCGTCGCGGTCGAATCTTTTTCTATTTGGCTTTTATCATCATCCTGGCATTGATTGCCGTCTTCGTTGTCTGGCAGCGTTTCCTGCAGCCAGCCAACAACACACCGGGCACCGCAGTAGAAACACCTATCCCAAAGGTGAATGTGGTGATCGTTACTCAACGCGTACCACGGGGTGCGGTCCTTGAGGCTAACGTTCTAAGCACCGTTCCCTGGCAAGAAAATGCGTTGATTCCAGGCATGTTCCAAAACATGGACGATGTGATTGGGCGCCAGGCCAGGTTCGATTTGGAAGCTGGCATCCCACTGACAAGCGGGATGTTGGTGACCAGCGCCGATCAGCTCTCGACCACTGGTTCATTGGCGGCCTTGTCAATCCCCAAGGGTATGGTGGCCGTCTCCATACCCATAGACCGGCTCTCGGCAGTTTCTTACGCACCCCAATCCGGTGATCATGTCAACGTGATTGTGACGATGAGCTTTGTGGACCTGGATACCGATTTCCAGACGATCCTGCCTAACAAAACCGGCCTGGTGATCGGACCTGGAACGCCACAGCAAGGCGCCTTGCCCAACCTGACCGCCCAAATTCAAGGTAGCGATAGCCTGGCCGGCAAAGCCGCACAGGATTCCACCCTGGGAGCCCCGGTGTACAATCAGCCTTCCGAGCCGCAGCGGCCGCGCCTGGCCAGCCAGACTTTATTGCAAGATGCAGTTGTCCTGCGTATGGGCGATTTTACTGAAATGCTCTCCACCGCGGCGCCAACCCCGGCGGCTCCTACAGAAGCCCAACCCACCGCCGAGGCCACGCCCACCGTCACCCCGCTTCCGGAAGTAGTGACTTTGATCGTTACTCCCCAGGATGCTGTCACCCTTAATTATTTGATGAGCCTGCAAAGTGGTGCCAAATTAACCTTGGCTTTGCGTGCTTCTGGTGATAATTCCCGCGTCGAAACCGAGGCGGTAACCTTGCAATTCTTACTGGACCAGTATAATATACCGGTACCCGTGAAATTGCCGTACGGGACGCAGCCCAGGGTTGACCAGGTAGCCTTGCCCACCTTGACCAGTAACGCGGTCGCCACCCCGCAGCCTTGATCTCGAGGACCGAGCGCTTCTATGCCAGATAACGATAAGATTCGGGTTTTAATCGTAGACGATATCGCCGAGACTCGCGAGAACATCCGCAAGCTGCTTCAGTTTGATAGTGAATTTGAAGTGGCGGGCGCAGCACGTTCTGGAAAGGAAGCGATCGAACTCTCCAAAGAGTTAAAACCGGATGTGGTGTTGATGGATATCAACATGCCCGATATGGATGGCATCACCGCCACTGAAATGATCCGGCGCAACAATTCCTTTTCGCAGATTGTAATACTTTCTGTACAGGGTGATCCCAACTACATGCGGCGGGCGATGTTGGCGGGTGCTCGTGATTTTCTCACCAAACCACCCGTTGTTGACGAGCTGACCGCTGCTATCCGGCGCGCCGGAAAAATGGCGCGGGACGAGAAGCAAAAGGGTACGCCCATTTCACAGGGCGGTATTCCGGGCGCCGCACCAATGGCGGGTTCAGCAGCATCTTATTGTAAGATCATCCTGGTTTATAGCCCGAAAGGTGGCACCGGTAGTACTACTGTTGCCATTAACCTGGGCATGACTCTGCAAAGCGAGGAGACGCCGGTGGCCTTGATAGATGGCAACCTGGAATTCGGCGATCTTGCAGTGTTTCTTAATTTGCAGGGTAAACTCAACGTTGTTGATCTGGCTTCCAGGGCGGAAGAGCTCGATCCAGAGATCGTCGAAGAGGTGATGATCGACCACCATGCCTCAGGGGTAAAGATCCTTGCTTGCCCCACCCGGCCCGAATATGCTGAGAGCGTCAATGGCGAACAATTCGGCAAGGTGTTGGAATACTTGCGCAGGATGTACTCGTACATCGTGATTGATGCAGCCTCCAGCCTGACGGATGTCACTCTGGCTGCCCTGGATGCGGCAGACTTAATTCTGCTGATCACCACCCAGGACATACCATCGATAAAGAATGCTCGTTTGTTCCTGGACTTGGTGGATGTTTTGAAGATTAACCGGCGGCGCGTCGTGTTCATCATGAATAAATTCGATAAGCGTATCGGGATTACGGCCGATAAGATCAGCGAAAGTTTCAAGCAAGATATCTTGGCAGTTATCCCGTCCGACGAGCGCGTGGTCATCCCTTCTGTGAACCGTGGTGTTCCCTTCATGTTGGGGGATCGATCGAAACCGATCGCCCGCGGTTTCTTATCGTTGGCAGAAATCATCCGGCAGCGCCTGACGGAAAATTCAAGCCTGGAAGATGAGAAAGCTGCTGTAACCGCTACACGGCTTGGGAAGCGATAGAGTTGATGAAAGCATCGAGGAGGCGTTGAAATGTCTCTATTGAAACGTATAGAACAAGGGCAGGGGAAACCCGGAGCGGTAGATCCGGAGAATTCGAATGGGGATAACACCTCACGTACAGTTTCGATCCCGAGTCGTCGTGTTGCGCCTCCAGGGATTAACAGCCAGCGGGATACTTACCTGGATTTAAAAACACGTGTTCAAAACCGCTTGCTGGCGGAATTAGACCCCTCCATGGACATCTCCAAAGTGGGGGAAGTCCGCTCTACCATACAGGAGCTATTCGAACAGGTGCTATCCGAGGAAAACATTGTGCTTTCCAGGCCGGAGCGACACCGCCTTTTCGAACAAATTGCGGCTGAGATCCTGGGCTTTGGCCCTCTGCAGCCTCTGCTGGAGGACGAGACCATCACAGAAATCATGGTGAACGGGGCTAAGAATATCTACGTTGAGCGTGCTGGCAGACTCCACCGCGTCCCGGTGTCTTTTGAAAGCAATGACCATGTCATGCGCATTATCGACCGCATCGTAGCTCCTCTGGGCCGCCGCATCGATGAGTCGAGCCCTTATGTCGATGCCCGTCTACCGGATGGCTCGCGTGTGAACGCTGTCATCCCGCCCATCTCCCTGGTTGGACCGGTTCTGACCATCCGCAAATTCTTTAAGACCCCCATCACGATCGAGCAGCTAATTAAATTCGGCACGATAACCCCCGAGGCGCTCCAATTTCTAAAAGCCTGCGTCGAATCTCGGCTCAACGTGATCATCTCTGGCGGTACCGGTTCTGGTAAGACGACCCTCCTCAATATCCTGTCTCAATTTATCCCCAACGATGAGCGTATCGTCACGATTGAAAACGCAGCCGAATTGCAACTTCGTCAGGAGCACGTGGTAACCCTGGAATCTCGCCCGGCTAATATCGAGGGCAAAGGCGAGATTACCATTCGCCAATTGGTCATTAATGCCTTGCGTATGCGCCCTGACCGCATCATCGTCGGCGAAATTCGTGACGATGCTGCCCTGGACATGTTGCAGGCGATGAACACTGGTCATGACGGTTCCATGACCACCGCTCACTCTAACAGCCCGCGCGATACGCTGGCTCGTATTGAAACCATGGTTTTGATGGCTGGCATGGAATTGCCAGTACGTGCTGTTCGTGAACAAATTTCTTCCGCCATTAATCTGGTGGTTCACCAGGAGCGCATGAAGGATGGCTCGCGCAAAATTGTTAACGTCACAGAGATCAGCGGCATGGAAGGCGACGTAGTCACGATGACGGATATCTTCAGCTTCGAACAAAGTGGTTACGAAGAAGGCAAGGTGATCGGCCGCCTCCGGCCTACCGGCTTGCGCCCCAAGTTTATCGATAAGATCGAAGGCGCCGGCATCCATTTGCCGGCTACCATCTTCGGCATTGGAGACCGACGGCGCTACTAACCGCGTTTGCAAGGTAGGCATTGCTTATGAGCACTTTATCAATGATTTTGATCGGCGGCGGAGCCCTGGTATTTGTGCTGCTTATCGCCGGATTCGTTATGACGGCGACCAGCGAGCAATCGCTGGTTGAGGAACGTTTGGGCCGCTACCTGAAAGAGGAAGCCCTGGAGTCCGCCGAGCAAGGAAAAAAATCGTCACCAGTTGGTGATTGGCTGGAAGGCCGGCTGGAACGATCCAGTTGGGGTGACGGCATTTCCCGAGAATTAGCCCGCGCCGATCTTAAACTGCGGGTCGCGGAATACATCGCGGTGATGATCATCGCCGCTTTTGGCGTTGGTTTTGTCGCATGGTATGCCTTTGGCCAATCCATCATTTTTGGGGGCATCGGCGCTGTGATCGGGCTGTTTCTGCCGCGCTTTTACGTTCACAACCAACAGGCCAAGCGATTGCAGCACTTTAACGATCAACTCGCTGATATGTTGAATTTGATGGTCAACGGTTTGCGTGCTGGCTATTCTACCATGCAGGCCATGGAAGCTGTGAGCCGAGAAATGCCGGCCCCGATTTCAGATGAGTTTCGCCGCGTGGTACAGGAAATGCAGCTCGGCCTACCTATGGATACTGCATTGGATAACTTATTGCGTCGCATCCCTAGCGAGGATCTTGACTTGGTGATCACGGCAATGAACGTCCAGCGGGAGGTCGGCGGCAACCTGGCCGAGATTTTGGATACCATCTCGTATACCATCCGTGAACGCGTCCGCATCAAAGGTGAAATTCGGGTAATGACTTCCCAGGTTTTGTATTCTGGACGGTTCCTGGCGATGATGCCGCTTTTAATCGCCGGCGTGTTGTTCTTGTTGAACCGTTCCTATATGATGGAATTCTTCAACCCAGAAACGCGCGTGATCGGCATTACCCTGTTGTGCATTGGTGGTGGTATGATCGGGGCTGGTTACTTCGTGATGATCAAGATCGCCACGATTGACGTTTAATTGTGGGTTGAGGAGGTTACGAGATGCCTATCACTACTTTACTGATCATTCTGGTTGTGCTGATCATTATCGGAGCAGTTTCAATGGTTTTCGTGGGTATGCGAGATGCCTCCGGCGAAGACCCGTTGCAGGAGCGCCTTGCGGAATTTGCTGCCAGCGGTGAAACCGTAAACCTGGAGCAAATCGAACTCTCACAGCCTTTCTCGGATCGCGTGGTTGTGCCATTGGCTCGCAAGTTTGGCGAATTCGCCACCCGCTTCACCCCACAAAATGCCATCCAAAGCGCTGCTCATAAAATCGAGCTGGCCGGCAGCCCGAGCATGTTGGACCCATCGACCTTTTGGGCCTCCCGTTTCATGGTTTCGATCTTGATGGGTGGCTTCTTGGTCTTAATCTTCTCTATTTCCAAGATGAGCATTGGCCTCCTCCAACGATTGTTGGTTGTGGGTATGTTCATGCTGTTAGGCTTCTATATCCCCGAGATGCTGCTTTCCAGTCGTATCGGACGCCGGCAGAAAGAAATCCGCAAAGCAATGCCGGATGCCCTGGATCTTTTGACGATTTGTGTGGAAGCCGGCCTGGGTTTTGATGGCGCGATGGCCAAAGTTTACGAAAAGTGGGATAATGAGCTTTCCCTGGCGTTCGGACGCGTAATCCGTGAGATCCAGTTGGGGAAGCTGCGCCGTGATGCATTGCGTGACATGGCCAATCGATTGGGTATCCCGGAAATGACCAGCTTTGTCGCAGCGGTTATCCAGAGCGAGCAGCTTGGTGTGAGTATGGCCAAAGTTCTGCGTATTCAGGCGGACCAAATGCGAATGAAGCGCCGCCAACATGCCGAGGAAGAAGCCCATAAAGCGCCCATTAAGATGCTGATCCCTATGGCGTTGTTGATCTTCCCATCGATTTGTATCGTTCTCATGGCACCCGCAATCCTGATGATGATGCGCTCCGCTTTGCGTAGTGTGTTGTTCGGTGGCTGATCGCATTTCAACAGCCGTCTTCGAGCTTTCAAATCTTTCTTGATCTCTCTGCGAAGGGTGTATGCCAGGGCCTGATTTAATGGTTCGGCCTGCCTATCGCCTGTACCGACTGGTATGGACCAGTTTGGATTGGGTGTTTCCCCCGCGTTGTGGCGGCTGTGGTTCGAGTGGTAGCCGCTTTTGCAATCGTTGTCTGCAGGAAACCCAAATTATTCAACCGCCTTATTGCAATGTCTGTGGAGGCAGTCTGGAAAGCCCCGGGATTTGCCGCATCTGCCCGGCCAACCCACCTGCTTTCTCGGGGATGCGTTCTTGGGCCTACTTTTCCGGCCCGTTGCGTAATGCCATGCATCGCTTGAAATACAAGCGCGATGTAGCCTTAGGCGATGCGCTGGCTTGGCCGTTGATACAGTTATTGATCCTGGCTGGTTGGACGATCGACCTGGTTACGGCTGTGCCGGCAGGTATTGCTCGTCAGGCTGAGCGCGGATATAATCAAGCGGCTTTGCTTGCCCGGCCAATAGCCCTGAGTCAGGGAATAATATTCCGTACAGGGGCCTTAAGAAAATTGCGCGAAACGCGTTCTCAGGTAGGTTTAAGCGTGCAAATGAGAAAGCAAAATGTTGAAAACGCCTTCCAGGCGGATGCGGGAAGTGTGCGAGGTAAGCGGGTATTGCTGGTGGATGACGTCGCTACCTCGGGCGCAACTGTCATGGCATGCACTCAAGCTTTAATTCAGGCCGGGGCATGCCAGGTTTTTGTGCTCACCCTGGCGCGTGCGATTTGAAGGTTCTTTAGGAATCGCCGTGGTGGAACCCCGGATTTGGGGGTGTAAGCGTGCGTACGCACGCTTACACCCCCAAATCCGGACACCTTCACGGAAAATCCCAAAGACCCGTGCGATTTGAAGGAATGTGAATAAGATAGAATTATAAGGTAGGGGTTGCTAACAAAAATCCGATAGGAGGTTTTCCATGACGCTTGAAGTTGAAATTTATGGTCGCAATTTAGAAGTGACCGGCCGTATTCAGCAATATGTTGACAAAAAGGTTGGAAAATTGGATCGCTATTTACCGGGTATAGAAGAAGCCCGGGTTGACATTGCCTACGTCAAGTCGGCTCGCAGCGCGGCCGACCGGCAGGTGGCCCAGATCACAGTTCGAGGGAAGGGGTTTATCCTTCGATCGGAGGAGCGTGCAGACGATATATTTGCCGCATTGGACACGGCTTTGGACAAGATGCAGCGACGCATCGAGCGTTTTAAGGGCAAGCATTATCGCGGGCGTGGCGATGGCAAAAGCGTGGCTCTCGAGATGGCATCTCCCGAGCTGGTTATCGAAGAAGAGACTGTCGATCTTGGCCCGGCGATCGTCCGGCGCAAGAAATTTTTCTTGATCCCTATGGACGAAGCCGAAGCCCTGGAACAGATGGGCCTGTTGGGGCATGAGAATTTCTTTATTTTCTACAACGCGCAAACCAACGCAATCAATGTGCTGTATCGGCGACGAGATGGTAGCTTTGGTTTGATTGAGCCAGAAGTCGGCTAATTAAAAATTTAAATAAACCAGGCGGAGCTCCTGATATCGAGGGAGTTCCGCCTGTTGATTCCTCGCCAGCATACAATCACGGCTAATCCTAAAGCTCCCGGAATCTTATTCTAGTTCTTCCTGGCTTTCTTCTTCGTGATTGGATCGCTTCTTGGGAGTGAAATGCCGCAGGGTGGCGTGCAGGTAATGGAAATCGCCGCGCGGAGGCATTAAGTTCAATACTTCTAGAATGATGAATTTGTCTCCGCCAATCTCGATGATTTCGCCGGGTAGAGGCTTGTTCTCCTGGGTACGGATGGCGCCGGGGTGCTCGACCCCGGTAACGACATAGCTGACCTTATATATGGTCATTGATTCACTCTCCCGCCAGGTCGGCCAGGTTGCGATGACGCAGCTTGAAGGAAAGATCTGCCGCCATGTTGCGCATAACCAGGTATCCGATGCGATTGTTCTGCTCGCACAGGTTATTGAAATCGTGATGGTGAATCGATTGTACGATGGTAGGTTCCGCGGTCGCGCGGACGTTAGCCGATCGAGGCCCTTGATCTAGTAAAGTGATCTCGCCTATGATCTGCCCTGGGCCTAGATTAACTACCACGCGTTTTTCCTGCTGTTGGGAATCGCTGAGCACAACCTCGACGAAACCCTCGGTAACGATGTACAGCTGGTCACCTTGCTCGCCTTGATGAATGAGCATTTCGCCTGCATGCAGTACTTTTTGAGTGCAAATGGCGGCAACCTGCTTTAACTCCGCATCGCCCAAACCTTCGAACAATTCAACCTGGCGTAACGCTTGCTTGACATCCATGGAGCGCCTCCACACAACGATGGCTCTTCGACCTCCTTTAATTGGAGGCCTCTGTCAGTATAGTGATATCGAGATGATCCTCAGCCACTGTTTTAAGTTTAATGAAAACTGAGTACATTATTTTATCGTAAATCTCGGGTGGATGCAATTTTTCCGGTGGTAAACTTGCCCATAAACCTTCTATTGCCGTTTATCGGTCGGGCACATGTTGCCTGTATCCCCCGTCGCCAGGTAGTCGGCCTTTCGAAAATCCCCCGCATCGTGGATATGTTCGCCCGCCGCCTGCAGTTGCAGGAGCGTATGACCCGCCAGGTCGCAGAGTTCATTAACGCCCTGTTGCAGCCCATGGGTGTGGCAGTTGTTGTGGAGGGTCTGCATCTGTGCGCTACCATGCGCGGGGTGAAAAAACACGATGCCCGTATGACTACCTCAACCATGCTGGGAGTCTTTCGCTCAAACCTGGCAACTCGCGAGGAGTTCTTGAATAACATCTCGCGCGGATCAAATCCACTGTTATAAGCCATGATTGCCCCACCGGTCAGTCGCAATCATTCGCTGCTTTCCAATTGCCCGGAATCACCTCCGGCCGGTGTTTCAGCCTGGTGGTTTGTGCTAACCTGGCGGCCGCCTGCCGGAGAGGCTCGCCGGTTCGTGGGTCACTGAAATCCGGTAGCAGCTCGGCTATTGGAACGGCCAGGAAGGCGTATTCCCATAATGCAGGCTCTACCAGTTCTTCCTGGTCAATCAGGATGTCGATGTCGATGGTGCGGGGAGCGTTCTTGTCCGCCGTACGCACGCGCCCCAATTGTTTCTCGATCGGTCGGATAATCTCCTGTTTCAAGGCGGGTATGCTCAAGGATGTTTCAATCCACACCGCCACGTTGAGGAAATCCGGCCCATCTGAACCTACAGCGGCTGATTCCCATGCGCTCGAAACTTGCCGAACGAATCCATGTTGGCATAAGAGATCCAGGGCTCGGATTATGCTCTCTGCAGGATTGATATTGGATCCCAGGCCGAGGATCACCCTGCGGAAATCTTCATTGCCGGCTGCGTTCAATTTCTACCCCAACCGATTTAGCAAACCGCACTGCGCCTGGTTTTTCAACCCGCACACGCACTTTCGCGACTCCTGGTTCGGCCAGGCAAATCTTTGCCAGGTCAGTAGCCAGCGCCTCGACCGTCAACCGATTCGCTATTTCGGCGTGCGCCTGGACTTTCTTGGCAATCGTGCGGTAATTGACGCCGTCCTCGATATTGTCGCTTTCCCCTGCCTTGTTCAGTTCGGTGAATAGGACAATATTGATCAGGATCTCTTGTGGCTTTTCCCGTTCCCAGTCGTTTACGCCGATAATGCCGCGTACCAATAAATCTTTAATGATTACCTGATCCATAGTTACTTTATATTTTATCCGAAAGCCTCATAATGGGTTTAAATTGACAGCAGGTCGGTCGCCACGGCTTCTAACAAAGCACGAGCTTCTTTGGCCACTGAGGCGATTTCGATATTTTCTTCCATTCCGCCTACTTTCATCATCATTTCCGGATTGCCAATTCGCACCAGGCTGCCGCCAGTCTCATCACTTTCCACGGTAACGTTACATGGCAACAACAGGCCGGTTACGGGATCCGTAGACAGAGCTCGGTAAGCCAGCGGCGGGTTGCAAGCTCCCAGGATGGTGTATGGTCGGAACTCCTCACCCAGCTTTTCTTTCATCGTGGCTCTTACGTCGATGCGGGTTAATACCCCAAAGCCGCGCCCTTTTAAGGCAGCTACTACCTTTTCCAACACTTCTTCGTAACCTAAATTCAGGTGAACTTCGAACCCCAATTCTTTGGTCATTTTTCCCTCCCAGTCCATCTCATTTCTATCGATTTTTCACCTGGAGTGTCGGGCACGAATTTTTTGTCACTTGGCCTCGAATGCGAGCACATCCAGGGAATTGCCACCTTTTTGATGCAAGAAACTCAGGAATGTTGCAAGGTTTCGCTCGTTTGCTGGTTCTTTCTATGCAGGTAGCTAATCCCCCATAGGCTTAGCGCCAGGACACACCAGGCGGCCACCTGAGGCAGGCGCAGACCACCTGGTAAGAGCGGGCTGTCGCCGCGCAAGCCCTCGATCATCAAGCGAGCCAGGCTGCTCAAAGCCGTGAAAATCAGAAAAAGCACGCCTGGCACCTTTGCTGCCTCGTCTGGCTGCAAGCGCCGGTAGATGGGGGTTAGCGCCCCAAAGATCAGGCTGGCTGCCAGAATTTCGTAAACCTGGGTTGGCTGGCGTCGCGCCCCCCAAAGCTCGATGCCCCATGGCGCCTGAGTGGGTACACCGAAGGCTTGTCCCGATGCCAGGTGCGAGAACCCCAACGCAATGGCAAATACGGCTAGTCCTGGGGTAATGCCATCTAAGGTTTGCCAGAAGGGTAGGCCTTTGCGTTGCGCATAGATAAGCGCGGCCAGACTCCCGCCTGCCAAACCTCCCAGTGGGTCGAACAATCCCAGGTCGCGTGATAGCAATCCGCCCGGGTCGCTGGCGAATATTCCCGGGTAGCGCAGGGCATAAGACAGCCGGGCGCTGATCACGCCCGCCACCAATCCGATGAAGATCAGGTTATATAGTTCATTGGGATGCAACCTGTAGCGGGCTGCCCTTCTTTCGGCGACGCTCAAGCCAATCCAGACGCCGGCTAACACGATAAACGCCGGCATGGGCAGTGCCAACGGGCCGATTTGAAGGGTGGGAAACATCAGGGCGTTTCCTCCAGTAACTGTTCCACCCGGATCTTAAGACCTGCCTCAGACATCGGGCCACCCACCACGACTTCGCGAATGATCCCATCCCGGCCAATAAAAAAGGAGGTCGGCAGAGAACGCAGATCGTAGAGTTGTGAAATACGACCTTGCGTGTCCATCAGGATGGGAAAGGTGAGCCCGTAAGCCTGCACGAAAGCCTGTGCGTCAGCCAGGCTGTCCTGGTTGCTGGCGTTCACCGCCAGGATGGTGAGCCCTTGATTGGCGTACTGTTTGTACACCTTTTCGAAAGCCGGCATTTCTGCTTTGCACGGCGGGCACCAGGAGGCCCATAGGTTGACTACCACCGGCTTGCCGTTCAGATCGGATAGTCGGATGCTTCCGCCTTGCAGGGTGTTCAGCTCGAAATCTGGCGCATGAAAACCCTGGGCCGGCGACTGGATTTCACCGCCGGTAGTCGTCCAGGGATTAGCGCGGCTGGCCCAGATCCAGGTCCCTCCCGCTGCCAGGATCAATACTACGATCAAGTTCCAATATCGCCAGAAGCTCACTTGAAATTGCCTCCGGACTTAGTGTAAAAGGGAAGGTTATGCCTGTCAAGCATCTTCAACCTCACTTATCCTCTAGGTTAGATTGAGAAAGATTAACGCCATCACCAGCCAGCCTGGGCAATTTTTTCAAGATCAAGCCTTAGTTAAAAATTGGATTAAAGTTCTCCCTTCTGTCCAAAATTAATCCTCTAAAAGTGTAACAATATCTCACATCAATCGATTACTTAAACGGGTAAGTAGGGTAAATTATATCCATTCTTGGGAAGCGGAGATCCAACAAGGAAGTTTGGTCGCCTCCTGTGCGCTAAGCGCAGGACTTGTTGGGGAGCGAATGGCGAAACCGGCCTGTTGTCGTGGCCGGTTTTTATTTTATTCCTGACCAATCCGGAATTTATATCGCCAAAAGGAGGTGAAATAGAGGCATATCCTGCTCGTTACCTTCGTTTTCGATGAACGTTTCAATTAAGCCAAAGGAGAAAGTACATGCGAAAAATTACGCGACCTTTGATAGTGGCCGTCGTACTGGCTGCGATTATGATCGTTCCTGCGGCAGCCAGCCCGTCCCTCGCCCCGGGCGGTAATTATAATGGGGGCATTTATATCCCACTCATTAGTAGCGGTAGCACAACTACCACCACTTCGAATTCCCCCGCCGGTCAGTCCGGTGCCGCTGTCACAACGGATACACTGGTCAACGTCGGGAGTCCCGCTACCCCCTTTTCTCAGAACAAGCAGAATGAGCCGGCGTTGGCTGTGGACGCCAATCATCCAAATATCCTGGCGGCAGGATCGAATGATGAGATCGACGACGAAGCATGCAATGCTGGTGACCCGACAACTTGTCCCTTCACCCAAGGTGTGGGAGTCTCCGGCATCTACTTCTCATTCGACCAGGGCGCGACCTGGGCGCAGCCAACCTATACTGGCTGGACTGCCCGAGATTGCCTTGGTCCAGCTCCCTGCGCTACCCATGTAGGTTCGATTGGTACGCTGCCATGGTATTACGAAAATGGGCTTGTCTCTGGCGGTGACCCCGCCCTGGCTTTCGGCCCGGTGCCAGACGCCAGCGGCCATTTCTCCTGGGACAATGGGTCGCGACTGTATTACGCCAACCTGACCTCGAATTTCAGCTCGTCTTCACCAGCCTTCAAAGGGTTTGAAGCGGTTGCTGTATCACGGACTGACG
>OFHG01000426.1_pt1 | contig 17116 bp, 11 predicted proteins | sample 1521931 | NCBI WGS metagenome assembly OFHG01 (sample SAMEA2468438, study PRJEB22500) | soil metagenome | biome: Glassland; feature: Farmland; material: Clay | place: Australia | collected 2013-01-31 | depth 0.55 m
ATTAAATCCGGCATGAGGCGTTGGATTGCGCCGTCACTGTGCAACATGATTTTCAGTTCTGGCCGGAATGTCTTCACAGTGCTCACCAGACGTTCCAGCATCGGCCGGATGAATTTCCGAAACATAGCCGGGGACATCACCAGGTTGATATTGCCGGCGTAATCATCGCCCGGAAGTTCCACCATGTCCAAATAGGGCCCGCTAGCGCGCAGGTAACGCCGCATTAACCCCTCCATAAGCAGCGTAATGCGCTCCAGCAAGCCGTGGGCGAATCCAGGATTGGCAGCCATATCCAACAAGAAGGCCTCCGTACCACGCAAATTACAGGCCGTTTGGAAAGGCCCATGCGAAGTAACCATCCGTCCGACCACAAAATAGCGCCCATCTTCGCCTAACGCCCTGGCGCGATCCGCAACACCCCTTGTCCAGCGTGGATCGTCCGGATTGGGCCAGTTGACCCTGGTTTCGATTTCATCCAGCGATTCGGCTTGTGCCAACAAACCTGTTGCCGGATAGTAGTACGGAAGCGATCGCTTCCACTCCTGGCCGTAGCCGTCGAAAAACGTCAGGTCATCTCGGCCGGCTCTTTGCGGGCTGCTGGGCGAATCGCCCGGCCAGACATAGCGAGTATCCCCCCCCAACCGTTCAAGCAGCCGGTCGTCCATATAGGTGATATTGTGTCCCGATCTAAACGGGGCTACCGGCTCTCCCAAACCTAATCTTCGCAACAATTTGAAATAAAGCGCATCCACGATTCCATAGGATCCCCCTCCTAAAGCCACAGGCACCCGGTCGGGTTCCTGGTGACGCAAAGCAGTAAGTACTCGCTGGCGAGAGGTCATTTCGACCATGCTGTGCATCCGTCGCTAAAACAGGTAAGAAGATGGGGTCGGAGCCTGAGGGTGGACTCCCATATGTTCGGACAATTGAACAAATTATAGCGATTTGTTTGGTGTCTGTCAACGCATTGACAAGCCGAAACCCTTTCTGTATAATACCAAATGTCCGAACATTTGCGCAATCCCAGGCTATTTTTTAGCCAGCTTTTTAAACTAACCATCCTTTTCATTACATAGGAGCGCTCCATGCATAAAATCACGATGCTTGGCACCGGTCTGATTGGGATGTTCTATACTCGCTCGCTGCACGCCCAACGTAGCCGTGACCAGGTTCATGTGGTCTGTTCCAGGTCGGAGGCCCATGCTCGCAAATTTGCTGAAGATCATCATATCCCCTGTTGGACAACCAGTATTGAAGACGCCATCAACGACCCGGAAACCGACGTTGTCGTGGTTGGGCTGCCGAACAATCTGCATCTCGATGCAGTCCGTTTGGCCGCTAAAGTGGGTAAGGCGGTGCTGGTCACCAAGCCCTTAGGACGTAATGCATCCGAAGCCCTCGCAATGCTGGAAGCCGTCGAAAGTGCCGGGGTTTTTAGCGGTTATCTGGAAGATCTTGTATACACCCCCAAGACCTTAAAGGCGCTTGACGCAGTTAGGGAGGGTGCCCTCGGCAAGGTTTTATGGGCTCGTTCGCGCGAAACCCATCCAGGTCCCCACAGCGCCTGGTTCTGGGATAAAGAAATTTCCGGAGGTGGTGCGATCGTCGACATGGGCTGCCACTGCATTGAAATCGGCCGCAGTTTCATCGGTAAGGATTTGCGCCCCGTCGAAGCAATGTGTTGGGCCGACACGCAGGTCCATCCAATCGAGGCTGAAGATCACGCGATTGGCCTGGTGCGTTATGAGAATGGGGCAATCGGACAGTTCGAGGTATCCTGGACCTTCCGTGGCGGTATGGATTTGCGCGACGAGATCTCTGGCACAATGGGCACGATCTGGCTCAATCACTGGCTGCGCACCGGTTTTGAGATGTTCACCGCCTCCGGGCCCGGTGGCTACATATCCGAAAAGGCTGAAGGACAAGCCGGCTGGTTATTTCCGGTAGGTGATGAAGAGGGTTCCTTAGGCTACACCCCCATGTTTAGCGATATGCTCAACAGCCTCGATCAGGGGACCACTCCTATCGAAACCTTCTACGACGGCTATATCGTCAATGCAATCATTGACGCCTGTTACAACTCCGCTCGAAGTAAAAGGTGGGAGCCGGTGAAGCTGGAGGTGTGGCGCGGCAAGCAGCAAACACAGCAGGCAGCCGGCTCGGCTGTATACGATGATCAGTATTTCTTGATCAAAGAGGAAACCATGCCGGATGGAAAAAAGAAACTCATCTTAAAAGAAAAATCAGGTGGAAAGATCATTCAAAAAATTCTGGAGTAAAGGTAAAATTTATCTTTCCAATTCCCCGACCGGCAACTCCGCGCCAGCGCGTTACAAATGGTAAAGTTGCGTAATAAAATCCTGCATCTTCATGGAAAGGAGGATCAGTCCCATCCCGACAAATTCCAATTGAAGAGATCCCCTCGTGCGAGGGAATCAGTACCCAGGGACCGTGTGGGCACGACCTGCCCCGGACCACACGCCTGTGGGATTTCCACCTAAACCGGCAGCAGGAACCGATTTATCAAAGGAGAACTGGAGAATGAAGAAACAAAAACCCCTGATGATCCTGGTAATCCTTTTCCTGATTACCACCCTTATAGCTTCTTGTGCCTCGCCTTCCACGCAGGCCCCTACCCAGGCACCTGCAGCAACCCAGGCGCCAGCCGCCACCCAGGCTACCGGGATGATGGAACACAAAGCCCCATTCACCATCGGTATTTCGAATCCATTTATCAGTAGCGAATACCGTACCCAAATGATCCAGGAATTGAAAGATGTCAACGAAGAATACAAGTCGAAGGGCATCACCAATGACCTGGTCATTGAAAGCGCCGATACGGATGTCGCCGGCCAGCTCCAGCAATTGCAAAACTTGATCAGCAAGAACGTCGATGCGATCCTGGTCAATCCGGGTGACGTGAGCGGTCTGAACGCAACTCTGGAAGAGGCGGTGAACAAGGGCATCATCGTGATTTCCGTTGACCAGGAAATTGGCGCCAAAGGCGTTTACAATGTGGGTATTGACCAAAAACTGTGGGCTATGACTTCCGCCAAGTGGTTGGCTGATAAGCTGGGCGGCAAGGGTAATATCATCGAAATCGAAGGTATTCCAGGTCACCCTGCCAATGTCGCCCGCATGAGTGGCGTGGAGGAGGTCCTTGCAAATTATCCTGATATTAAGGTGCTTGGTAAAGACACCGGCAATTGGGATGAAGCTACCGGCCAGCAGGTGATGTCAAACTTCCTGGCCTCCTTCCCCAACCTGGACGGCTATTGGACCCAGGATGGTATGGCCATCGGCGCCATGCAAGCCTTGATGTCTGCCAACCCATCGAAATGGCCGGTTGCGGTAGGCGAAGGTCGCTGCCAGTTCCTCAGCCTGTGGAACGATATCCTCAAGACCCAGCCCGATTTCGAGACCATCGCCGTCGCCAACCCCCCAGGCGTTTCCCCTACTGGCTTACGCATTGCGGTCGCCATGCTACAAGGCAAACAGGTTGACGAATCCAAGCTCACCGGCCAATACGGGCATATGTTCACTATCCCGATTCCGGTGGTTGTAACTAAGGACAACTTCCAACAAGTGTTCACTTCCACCTGTGCCGACAAGCCGCCAACCTATCTGCTCGACGGGATCATGTCCGAACAGGAAATTCAGCAGTTCTTTAAGCAATAGCCCGTCATGACGGTGTCGCTTTCAGCCCGTAACGTTATCAAGCGCTATGGGGGCGTCGTTGCGCTATCGGATGCGAACCTGGATGTTCAATCAGGTGAAGTCGTTGCACTGATCGGGGCGAATGGAAGCGGCAAAAGCACGCTCAGCAAAATCATCAACGGAGTAGTTGCCCTCGATGGAGGGCAGCTACTCCTGGATGGCAAGCCGATTAACTTCCCTTCCCCTCAAGCCGCCAAAAGAATGGGGATCTCCACTGTCTTCCAGGAGCTCAGCCTCATCCCCCAGATGACGGTTGCCGAGAATATCTGGCTGACGCGCGAACCCCTGCACAAAAGCGGCATGGTCAATTACAAAGCGGTTCGCCAGCAGACCGATTCCCTATTGGATTTATTCAAGGGGACTTATGGCCCTGGCCTGAACCCAGCTGCTCCCGTTGTCTCTTTATCGGCAGATGAGAAGCAGATCGTTGAAATTTTGAAAGCGATCAGCTTCGACCCGCGTTTGCTAATTTTAGATGAAGCCACTGCCAGCCTGGATAGCCGCCAGGTAGAGCGGCTGTTTGAGCTGGTAAGAAATTGGAAACAAGCGGGGAAGGCCATTGTATTCGTATCGCACCGCATGGAGGAAATTTTTCGCATTGCCGATCGTTATTCCGTATTGAGGAACGGCAAGACGGTTGGCAACGGCGTGATGAAAGAGACCAACACCAAAGGTTTGGTCGCCCTGATGGTGGGAGAAGGTTTGGTAGAAAACGTTGTTCAGCGCCAGACTTCCCATGAGACCGCCGATCTACCTCTGAGATTGGAAGTGAGCGATCTGCAAACCGGCTCGCTGAAAGGCATCAGCTTCAATTTGCACGATGGCGAGTTGCTCGGCATTGGCGGTTTGAAGGGCCAGGGCCAACGCGAGTTGCTACTCGCCCTGTTTGGCGACCTGCCTTACATGGGACGCGTCGCGCTTTCCGGCAAAACGGTGCTATTCAAAAACACCCGCCAGGCCATGGAAAAGGGTGTTGCCTTGGTTCCAGGAGAACGCAGCACGGAGGGCTTGTTAAGCATTCGTTCCATCCTGGAGAACCTGCTGCTGCCTTCCTGGAAGAATTATGGATTCCCCTTAAGAATGCCCAAAGCGCGCGCCGACGCGACCAAGGTTTCCAAGAGTCTGAATATGACCATGGCCGGATTAGACCAATCAGTAAGCGGGCTATCAGGCGGCAACGCTCAAAAAGCTGTCATTGGCAAATGGCTGTTGCGCCAGCCCAAACTACTCCTTTTGGACGATCCAACCAAGGGGGTTGATGTTGGCACGAAAGCCGAATTCTATCGTCTATTGGCAAAGCTATGCGAAGAGGGCACCGCAGTGCTGTTTTATAGCAGTGATGACGAAGAATTACTCGGTCTTTGCGATCGGGTATTGGTGCTCCATGATGGCAAGGTCCGCACAGAACTTGCAGGAGAAAGCCTTACCAAATCGAATCTTGTAGCGGCCAGCCTGGGTGCCTCCAATGAGAGTCTTCAATGAGAAATTCACGCTGGCAAACCATGTCGTTTCGCCGACCCTATCTGTTTGCCTTGGTGTTGCTGATCGTCACCTTGTTTGTCAATTTCATTTACCAGCCAAACCTGTTCGAGCGTTCCACGCTGAACAGCAACTTGCGTGTTTTCTTACCCTTGACCTTGCTGGCCGCCGGCCAGGCGGTGGTTATTCTGGGAGGTGGAATTGATATTTCGGTCGGCGCCATCGTCTCGATCGTAAACGCAATTCTCTCCACGCAATTGGGCCCGAATGCCGACCCACAGAAAACGATCCTGTTTTTGCTGCTTGTGCTGCTGGTTGGCATGGCGGCCGGCGCCATCAATGGCTTCTTCACCGCAGTATTGCGCCTTCAACCTATCATCACAACCTATGCCACCAGCTTTCTTTTCGCCGGCGTCGCCTTGTTTATTTTGCCAACCCCCGGCAGGGGGATTCCAAATGCTTTCTCTGCTTTTTATCGGGATACCACACCTTTGGGCCTGCCCCTGACCTTTTACATTATCCTGCTCGTTTTGCTAATGTGGTATTTCATGCGCCAAACGCGCTTCGGCCATTATCTTTTTGCTGTTGGGGGTAAACCAGACGCCGCTTATGCGACCGCAGTACCGGTCAGCACAGTCCAATTCAGCACCTATGTAATTTCCGGTTTAATGGCAGCCTTCTCTGGCATCGCCGTTACCATGCTAACCGGTTCCGGAAATGCGCAAATCGGCGACTCGCTCACCCTGACATCGATCACAGCGGTCGTGATTGGCGGCACAGCATTAAGCGGCGGGGTGGGCGGAGTGCCAGGCGCGGTCATTGGAGCCATCATCCTCGGCCTGATCCCTAATATCATCTCGTTTTCCAATGTGGATCTTTGGTGGCAGACTTTCGTGAATGCCGCTCTGATCGTGGTCGGTTTGGCTGCGCCGGGAATTATCAACCTTTTTCAAAGGAAAAAGCGTCGATGAAACGCATCAATATCCCACCCGCATTAGCTGCGCTACTGCTGGCTGTTATCCTTTTTATTTTGAGTGGGCTGCTGCCCAATGGATACTGCAACAATTTATCCATCGCTCTGGCCCAGGCTACCAACATCTTGCGCCTCTCCGTGTTCCTGGGCGTCATATCCGCTGGACAGACGTTGGTTATAATCAGCGGTGGTGAAGGCATCGATCTTTCCCTGGGAGCGGTCGTCACGCTTTCTGCAATCGTTACCTACGTACTGGTGAACGGGAACGATTCAATGGTGCTCGCCGGCTTGTTGGCAGCGGTGCTGGTGGGCACCCTGATTGGTCTGCTTAACGGGGTTGGGATCGCTTTCTTAAGGATTTCCCCGCTGGTCATGACGCTGGGAATGTCCGGGGTGATTACCGGCCTGATCCTGGTGGTACAGCACGGTAACTTTACCGGGGCAGTGTCACCGCTCATGACCCGCATCATCGCACGTCCCCTTTTCTTGGGGATCCCGGGGGCTATTATCATCTGGATTGTATTCGCCTTCTTCATCTGGCTGCTGATGGAACGCACTTCTTTTGGCAAACAATTGTTTGCCATCGGCACAAACCGCATTACCGCACGGTTATCGGGTGTTAACGTCACTGGCATGGTCTTGTTGACTTATTCCCTGGCTGGCTTGCTAGCCGGGTTAGGCGGTTTCCTGGTGGTGGGCAATACTGGCGTGGTCTTCATCAAGCTGGGTAACCCGTACCTGTTTCCATCCATCGCGGCCGTCGCAGTAGGCGGGACCTTGCTTTCGGGAGGTAAGGGCAGCTACCTGGGTACGATGGCGGGAGCGATTGTATTGACCCTGATCACCAGCCTGCTCACCACTATGCAAATGCCCGACTCGGTGCGCCAGATGATCTTGGGTGCCACCTTGCTCATCCTGGTTTCGATCTATGGAAGGCAGCGGGGCTTCAGGCAGTAAATCACTGCGATCCATCCATGGAATACAGCCAAAAAATCCTTTAACCCGGGATTCATATCAAACAAGGTATCGAATAAGATGAAACTGGATAGCAAAACCATTACCTATGAACAACTTGCCAAAACCATCGATCATTCTCTGCTAAGGCCAGAACTCACCGAAGCGGATGTAATCGCCGGTTGTCAGCTCGCACGCCGTTACCATGTTGCATCCGTATGCGTGAAACCCTGCCACGTTCGCCTGGCAGTTGAACAGCTTGCCGGCTCGGATGTTAAAGTTGGCACGGTGGTCGGGTTTCCGCATGGCGGGCACACCACCTTTGTCAAAGTGGCCGAGTCCAAAGATGCCATGGCTAACGGCGCCGAGGAGCTCGATATGGTTCTCAACATCGGCGAGCTGCGCTCAGGCAATTTCTCCGTCGTTCTTAAGGATATTAGAGCGGTGGTATACGCCGCCCACGGCCAAGCCCTTGTCAAAGTGATCTTCGAAAACGCTTACCTGACCGACGAACAGAAAAAAATGGCCTGCCAGTTAGCTGAACAGGCCGGAGCCGATTTTGTAAAAACGTCCACCGGTTTTGCGCCAGGCGGGGCCAGGTTGGAAGATGTCCGTTTGATGCGCGCCAGTGGTAGCCCACACCTCCAGGTGAAGGCAGCCGGTGGGGTTCGAACCCTGGATGCGGCCCTGGCAATGATTGATGCCGGGGTCACCCGCATGGGAGCCACAGCCACCGCCGTTATCCTGGACGAATTCGAACAACGCCAGTCGGATCACACCTCCTAATCCGTTTAAGCCACCGGTGGTGTCGTGTCCTTAACCTGGGCAAGAGGAGGTTTTTACTGTGGCAGAGAATTACATAGGCATTGATCTGGGCGGCACCAATATCAAAGCCGGGATCGTCGATCTGCTGACAGGTAAGCTCATTGCCATAAGATCCACGCCAACCCGGGCACACGAAGGACATGAAATCGTTATGCGACGCAGTGCAGATTTGATCGAAGACCTCATCGCCGCCAGCAGGCTGCGCCGCACCGAAATTGGCGGGATCGGGATCGGCGTTCCGGGCGTGTTGGACCTGGAACAAGGTCTTGTGCTTTTTTTGCCCAATTTACCCGGCAGCTGGCCCAACGTGCCACTGGCGCGTTTTATTCAGGAAAAAATTGATATACCTGTGCGCCTGTTAAATGATGCGCGCGCCATTACGTTGGGCGAATGGAAATTCGGTGCGGGTCGTGGCGTGGAAACATTGGCATGCTTCGCGGTTGGCACGGGTATCGGCGGCAGCCTGGTGATCAACGGAAAATTACATTTAGGGATTGGTGGAACCGCGGGTGAATTGGGGCATCAAACCATCGATTTCAATGGCCCCCTTTGTGGCTGTGGCAATCGCGGCTGCCTGGAAGCATACGCTTCCGGGCCGGCGATCGCTGCCATGGGCATTAAGGCAGTAATCCAGGGTCAAACCACCATCATTGGCGCATTGGTGAATCACGATCTGAATCGCATCACATCGCAATTAATTTCGCAGGCAGCCGGCCAGGGGGATCGCGTGGCTAAAGATATCTTTGCACAGGCGGGGGAATATAAGGGATATTCACGCTTAACGTAAGCTCTCCCTGAACTGACGTATAATAGACTTAACCCGCATGAAGCGGAACAAACCTGACCCTCATCCGGGAAATCTATGCAGAAAAAACAAAGATCCCATGGGTCAGGCCCTGATATCATGACAGCACAAGAAGCGAGCATTCCATCCGGTTCGGCCGGATTTGATCTGATTGCGTTCGATGCCGATGACACCTTGTGGGAGAACGAGGCGTTTTATCGACGCGGCCGCCAGCGTTTCCTGGAGATTATTCAACACTATCCTCAGGCAATCCAGTCGAATGATGATATTCTTGATGAATTAGAAATGCGTAATTTGCCCTACTTCGGCTATGGCATCGATGGTTTCATTTTCTCATTGCTCGAAGCCGCTATCCATATTACGGATGGTCAAATTACCGGCCGCGACCTGCTTCCCTTGCTGGACTATGCTCGTGAAATGGTAACCGCTGAAATTCAAGTTTTCCCACAAGTGCCGGAAACGCTGGGATTGCTCGCACAACAATATCCCTTGTTGTTGATCACAAAAGGCGCTGCACACCACCAAAAATCCAAGGTGGCTCGCTCCGGACTGAATGATTACTTCATGGCAGTAGAAGTGGTTGAGGATAAAACCAGCAAAACTTACACCTCTATTTTGGATCGTAACCATGTGACAGCGGATAAATTCCTGATGATTGGGAATTCCATGCGTTCCGACATCCTGCCGGTGTTAGAGCTGGGTGGAAGCGCCATTTATATTCCCAACTCATTAACCTGGTCTCATGAGCAGGTCGACCTGCCGCTGAACCATAAAGGTCGTTTCATTGAGATTGATCGCTTCGAGCTGCTGCCAGACGTGTTGCAAAACCTGCAGCAAGGTGAGCATCCCTGACGCCTCAACCTTAAAAATCACCTTTCAAAACCATTAAAAAGGATTAGAATTCTTGGCTTGGAAAGACACGCAATGTCTTGCCAGTTTAAGATTGCACAATTGTGTGCAGAACCTAATTGGAGGATTAATGTCGAAAAAATTTATGTTATTTACTGTGGGGATGGTACTGGTTTTGTCCTCCCTGGCGGGCTGCTCGAGGCTAACCGGTCACAGCGGAAATACGACTACCAACCGTGATAATATCACCAACGAGACCCATACCGACGTTATCACGCATGCTTTACAGAATTCTGCCAAGAAATTCACCGCCGCCGTCGAGGTAAACGCCAGCGCCGGAAGTTTTACCTGGGTGCTTACTGACCCGAACGGCGCAGTCCAATGGAATGGCGTGGTTGAGGCAGGGCAATCTTACGACAAATCCCGCCGCCTTCCGCTGACCCCCGGTACCTGGACTCTCAAAATAGACATGCAGGGGGCCTCCGGCAGCTATCGAGTTAACCTGAATTCAAATTGAGCCGCCGATTCTACTGGGTATCCCTGGCCACTCTTGGCCTGGTAAGCATGGCTGCGGTGGCGCTTTCCATCGCCCCCCTGGGCGCGGGTGTTTCGACGGATGCTGCCATTCAAATGTCCACGGCTGAAAACCTGTTGCACGGGAAGGGATTCTTTGATTTCGCCGGCAAGCCATTTGTCTCCTGGCCGCCGCTCTATCCACTGATCCTGGCCGGGTTAAGCTACCTGACTGGCGGAGACTCGCTGATTGCCGGGGGATATTTCAATGTGCTGTTGGTGGGATTGATCGTCTGGTTAGGTGGGTTCTTGCTCTACGATGTTTTTTCAAATGACCTGTTTTGGGCATTTGCCGGAACCCTTATACTGGCCACATCCCAATCCCTGACCCGTATCTCGGCCAACATCAGCACCGATCCACTTTTTATCGTTTTGACTCTTGGGTTTCTCCTGGTTGCTAACCGCTATTTGGTTGCTCCAAACTGGAAGAACCTGCTGTTTCTGGCGCTATTAACCGCCCTGGCTTGCTTACAGCGGTTGCCCGGCGTTGCGCTGCTTGTGACCGGTATTTTACTTATCGTCCGGGCAAATTTTGGAAACAGGGTTCGCCAGCTTATCCCCAAATTGGCTGGCTTTTCGCTATCGTTTCTACCTTTAGCCATTTGGGTGATTAGACATAATTATTTGGGCAGCGACTCCCTGGTTGGTAATCGCAACCTCAGCCAGACATGGCCGCTTTTCAATCTAAGGTTTTCCATCGCACGCATCTACGATTGGTTTTTCCCCCATCGCCTGTTGGCTTTAATTCCATTTTCCGTCGTGATCGGCATCAGCCTGGTAATTTTCCTGGCGCTTTACCATTCTCGTTCCAGGTTTGCGGCCTTATGGAACCGGCTTATCCAACCTGCCCTTTTGCCAGGCCAGGTTTTGATTCCGATCTACTTATTGATAATGATCTTCTCCTATAATTCCAATGATAGCGATTATTTATATTTTGACCGTTATCAATTGGTTATTATAGTGCCGGTCATTATCCTGGTTTTCACCCTCCTGCAGATCCCCTGGAACGAAAGTCGCCTGTCGAAAATCCACTATTTTCGCTACCTTCCGTATGCCTTATTGTTGGTCTGGCTGGCCTTTCCGCTCATCAGCGAATACACCTACGTGACCTTCTCCCGGACTTATGGCGTACTGGACTACAATCTCTATAACACCCAGGAAATCCGCCAGCAAAGAATCATCCCGGAATTACAGCGCCTGGCACAAGAAGAAAATCCAGTCATCTACAGCAATTATCCTGCCCTGGCCTGGTTCTATACACGCGGCACAGTGTACTATTCGCCACGCGGGCCAAATGACCAGCCGCTAGACGCCGACCGCCTGGTTAAGGAATACCAGGGCTGGCCGGGAGACCAGCCTGCTTACCTGGTCTGGTTCTTGCCCAATAATTACCACCACGTCCTACCGCCCAGCCAGCTTTCCCGCCTGACGCAAATGCACCTGATCTACATTGATCGCAACGGGAAGATCTACCGCGTAGAAGCGCGCCAGAACTGATCCCAAAAAACTCAATACAAATGTCTATAGCAATCCAACCATAAATCTGGTAGATCTATCGTACCGATAACTGGATAAATTTCGTTATATAAGCCAAATGAACAATTAAAATTTGCATTTTTGTAAATACCCTCTTGATCAGCCTATAGTATAAGTATCAAGTAACACAAGTTGCCACTTGTTCTTATAAAACGAAGAAATTTGAGTTTTTGGCCGAATCTGAAATACGATATGTATTTTACGAAAGTACAACAGTAGACATGGAATCTGTGGAAAAATTCGGATTGTGATCCATGGTAGCAACTCAGGCTAAGTATAAAAATACCAGATCATTCTCCGGAAAGGGAAAACTATGTCGCGCCAATTATTCGCCTCTTTCTTGGAAAGAATCAACAAGCTTTTTAAGCAGACCCTGGCATCTTTGTTTGTTTTTATCCTGATCACAGGGATGGTCGCGCCCCCACCGATTGCATCGGCCCAGGAACTGAGCTCGCCAACCCCGCTCACACCGGCCTCCAATTCGACCTACACGGCCGTTTCCGAGGCCGGGGCGGTTGTCGCTGCACCAGTTGCCCTCCCGGAATTCTCCTGGAGCAGTGTCAATGGGGCCAAACAATACCAGCTACAGGTCAGCCGGGACGTTGCGTTTACGATCAACCTTGAGTATAAGACCCCTCTTACCAGGTTTACCCCCACCAACGTCAGCCAGTTCAGTGATGGGCTCTGGTATTGGCGCGTGCGGGTCAGCGACCCCAGTCCTGGCAGCAACTTCAGCCAACCTATCCAGTTTACTCGCCAGTGGGCCAGTCCCAACAACCTGCCGGTCTTAATTTCACCGGCCTCCGGCGCTACCCTCGAGTTTTTTGACGGTCAAGATTTCTCTTGGCAGCCTGTGGTTGGCGCCGGCAGATATCGCTTTCAGATTGCCACTTCAACAGACGGCTTTTCTCACCCCGTTTACGACATAACCACTTTATACACATCGCACCAACCCCCGTCCAAATTTGCCAATGGCAATTATTTCTGGCGCATCATCCCCATCGACCCTGCTAACCGCGAAGGAACCCCCAGTGAGATCCGGCCTTTCCAAATGGGATACAACCAGGTACCTACCTTGCTGGAGCCTGCCAATAACAGCTTCCCCGTTTTCACCCCTACCTTCCGCTGGACGGCTGAAAAGGGAGCCCAGGTTTACCGGCTGCAATACTCGACAGATCCGACTTTCAACAACGGCGTCACGACCATTAATACGAACAATACAACGTACACACCTGTAAGCACCCTGCCCAATGACGTGAATTACTACTGGCGCGTCGAGACTTTCTCTGGTGTGTCAGACTCCGATTGGAGCTCCACCTGGACCTTCTTAAAACACTGGAATCTGCAGACCACCCTGCTCACTCCAACCAATCTGTACCAGATAGGGCGCTTCCCTGTTGTTAGCTGGACCCCCGTGCCGGGCGCAGCAACCTACAAAATCGAATGGAACACGGTCAACTCTTTCCCTTCGGGGAGCTCCGCTATAACTTCTAACACCTCTTTCACTCCCGATAGATGGGATGGCGCCAGCGGTTGGCGTTATTGGCGAGTTACGCCGTTTGATGGCAGCGGACGACAAGGCAAACCCTCGCAGGTGTCAGCTTTTATCACTTATGCCGATTACACTGCTCCGGCCCTCATCTACCCGCCATACAACTACCAGCCGGATAGCAATTTTGACCTCGCTCAGGATGTGGATGTCGATTACCCTGTATTTCAATGGAATCGCGTCCTTACCCTTACGAACGCCGATGTTTTCTCCGGCGCCTACCGTTTCCAAGTCGACACGAGCCCGCAATTTGATGCCAGCCCTCAGACCGTCAATACCGAGAACCTGATGGTCGCCCCGGATAACTCCAACGGCCTTAGCCTGACCGCCAATACCACCTATTATTGGCGCGTGTGCCCTACCGCTTCCCTGGGTTCTGCTGCCTGCCTGACCAGGGATGCCAGCACACCCTGGTGGAGCCAGACCTGGGCGATGAAATTCGATCCGAGCAAACAGCCATCCCCCACCAATGGCACTTCTCCTGAGTTGCTTCGCCCGCAGGACATGCGCGAGTTCGGCGATTTGACTCCGTTGCTTCAATGGCTTCCTTACAAAAATGCCGATTCATATGAGGTTCAAATCAGCACCGATCCAGGCTTCGCAAACCCCGATATTGTAGCCAGTGACATCGTCCCATTTCCAGCTTATAATCCTGAGACCAGCCTGGCCCAACGCTCGCTGGATAAAATTAATTTTGGTACGTTTTACTGGCGGGTTCTCGCCCGAAAGGCAGACGTACCGCTGGGAAGTTGGAGCGCGACCAATCGCTTCATGATCGCCGCCCACAGCCAGTGGCAACCCTCCCGCACCCTGGGCGACCTCCGCAGCGATCAATTATTGATTGCGACGTCTCCGGCGAATGATGTTATTCAGAACTTCGATTTGACCACGCTGTACGCCGGCCAGGACGCCGATAACTGGTACTTCGGCTTCAATGCCTATACAACCTCCACAAATATGAAATATGTGCTTTACCTGGACCTGGATCACGTCGATGGCTCTGGCGCCGGTACGGGCGCTCCAGGAATTTCTGTAACCACATCACCCGCGTACCAACCGGAATATGCCGTTTACATTTCCCAAGTAAGCAGTGGGTTTATCGCCTCCAATGCTATCGTGTACAAATACGAAAATGGTGCCTGGTCGACGGTCGGCGCCCTGTCCAACATTCTAGGCGACCTGAATTACGACTCCACCAACCATTACCTGGAGATCAAAGTGCCCAGTACCGCCATCGGCAGTTCCCAGGAGACGGGCAGCTATGCATTGGCGTTATTCAGCGTCGATAGCGGCGGCTCGCCTAAGGATAGCGTGCCGGTCTCCCCTGGTTTCCCAACCACTCCGGTCCTCACTCGTTTTACCAACGTTACCGAGCGGCTCACCCTCAGCATGCCCTTTGACAATACCCCCAATGATCCTTCTTCCGTGCCCAGCATCCCGGTCGTCTCCTGGGAGTATCCGGCAAATGTACCCTGGTATGGTGTCAACTTGAAAGTTTATCTAGACCCACAATACACCACTGAAGTTGCCAATTATGATTTGCGATCCAATGGACCTAATTACGACGATAACAGCTACGCCTGGCCAAAAGACCTGCAGGGCGATAACACTTATTACTGGCGATTGAGCCCGGCTTATTCGACTGCAACCCCGGGGACCTTGGGTGCATACAGTGAAGGCTGGCGCATCGAACGGCGCGGCCTGGTGCCGGCTAATTTGCAGGAATCGGTGTCGTTTGCAACACCCACTTTCACCTGGGATCTCACCGAAGGAGCCGAGGCATATAACCTTGTGTTAGATACCGATCCAAGTTTCGCCTCCCCGGACATCAATATCACCACACCTCAGAATTCCTATACGCCGAGCAGCACCCTGGCCAACGGTCATTACTACTGGCGGGTGCGGATGCGCCGCAATGGCAACATTTTTAACGAATGGAGCCCTGTCAAGGAATTTGACCTTAACCTGCCTGTCCCCAGCGGTTTAACCCCCAATGATCCCCAGGGACAACATGTGATCGCATTCCCGCCAACCTTCTGCTGGAATGCGTTGATTGCGGCCCCTTCAGGCGGTGGTTCCCCTGTATTAGCTGCCTATAAGTACCGCATCCAGGTGAGCCGTGGGGATCCCACCTTCTCATTCATCTATGATTCGAAGGATATCGAAAGTAAATGTTGGACCCCCACTAAGGGCTATGACGAAGGTAAATACTACTGGCGCGTGGCTATGCTCGATGGACAGGGCCGCCAAAGCGATTTCAGCCCAGCTGCCGTCTTTACCAAACAATACCCCATAACAACCCTGGTCAGCCCACTCAGCGGCCCCTCATTAACGGAAACCCCAACTTTCAAGTGGACGGTCGTTCCTGGCGCTGCCGCTTACAGGTTAGAAGTATCTCAATCCTCAACTTTCTATCCAATTTACGAGTCCATCACCACCAATGCAGTTGAATATACCCCTGCCAGGATCTATGATTCGCCAAAGACATATTATTGGCGAGTTGCAATCATAGATGCCGATGGAAAATTGGGACCGTTTACCAATGAGACCATCATTTTTGATCCCAATTCCCATCATTTATATTTGCCATTGCTCCATTAGCATCCGCGAAAAAGAATTAAGGTCAGGTTACAGACGAAATTAGTTTGCCCGTAACCTGTCATTTAACCCTTAAATTGGCGAACCCTGAAGTCCCTTCATTCGGATAAAGGCTCTTAGGGTCCTTCCGTGATAAGTCCCAGATTTGGGGGTGAGCGGGTGCGTACGCACCCGCTCACCCCCAAATCTGGAGATCCCCCACGGCGAAGCCGGAAGAACCCGGACAAATCCTATATAATTAAGATAAAATAAGATTAATTCTCTCACCGTAAGGCCGGATCGAGTCGCCTTATTCCTGGCGAACGGTTTTGCGGCAATTTCCTTTCTTCTATGGGCGAATATGACCGTCTGTCCGAAATGCGGTTTTAAACCCATCCCTGCAGCATCCCATTATTGCCCAAATTGCGGGCAATCTCTGGAAGTTGTACGCCAGGTTGGCATCGAGCAGCAGGTTAGCACTAATTACGGCAACGTCATTGGCGTGCAGACCCAGGCTATTCACGGTGATGTGTATGGCGGCGATATCTACCAGGTTCAAGTTTATGTGCTCGGGAAGGAGAGCCTGGAAAACGCCGCTCAATTCCTGGATGCCAACGCCCCACCTTATAAATTCCTGGCCCCGTATGGTCCACGGGATGCGGCTCTCTTTAAAGGCCGCCAGGCTGAAACCGAACAGATTCTGAGGCTGGTTGGTGCCGGTCGCCTGTTGGTGCTGTTTGGCGCCGCCGGGGTTGGGAAGACCTCCCTGCTAGCAGCCGGAGTGATCCCAGACTTGCTGCGCAATGGCGCCCTGGCCGTTCATATCCGGGATTACACCCAACCGCTGTCGCAGACATTACTCGCCGCTCTGAAGACCGCCCGTCAAAATCTTCCTTTGCAACTCCCCGAAAACGGCAGCCTGGCAGACCTGGTTTCGAGCTTGCGCGACGCCACTCACGGCACGTTGGTGCTGGTGTTGGACCAGTTCGAACGCCTCTTCCAGGTCGCTGTCCCAGCAGAATTTCGAGCTCAACAAGTGAGCGCATTGGTGGAATCCTTGCAGGCAGTAGAGCCCCAATATTTACGCCTGATTATCGTCGTGCGCGATCAGGCGCTGGTGCGCCTCAGTGATCTGCAAGACGCTTTACCGGATGTTTTCCGGTCATTCCTGGAGCTAAAAGCCTTCAGCCGGTCCGAAGCCCGCTCGGCTATCCTGGATCCTTTGCAAGCAACGCAGCGCAAAATTTTTTTTGAGGATGGTTTGCTAGACGATCTGTTG
>OFHG01000427.1_pt1 | contig 17101 bp, 15 predicted proteins | sample 1521931 | NCBI WGS metagenome assembly OFHG01 (sample SAMEA2468438, study PRJEB22500) | soil metagenome | biome: Glassland; feature: Farmland; material: Clay | place: Australia | collected 2013-01-31 | depth 0.55 m
GCGCCCCGGCGGGCGGGGGTGGCGGCGGGGGGCGCGGGACACGCGGGGGGGCGGGGGGCAACGAGGCCCCCGGGGTCAACGGCTCGCGGGCGCCCGCAGACCTCGGTCCCGCTAGGGCCGTGCTCCGGCGGCGCGCGGGGGGCCCGCCGGCCGGTCATGGTGTCTAGTTCGGCATCGGTGCGGGCAGTGGAGATGAGCAGCCGCGCCTCGTCCTCGGCGAAGACACACCCAGCGGCGCGCAGTCTGGCGACGATGCCGGGCCGGGAACTGGGTGAAGGGGAAGCTGACATATCAGGGCGGCAACACTACCGTGAGCTGGGTGACCGTCAAGCGGCGGGCTGAGCAAGCGCTCCGGCACGAACTCCGGCCAGTCTCGTCTCCTGGCTGGTGATAGCAGGTATCTGTGTCCTTTCCCGCCCCAGGTATGTCATGGTGGCGCTGACCCGCTCAGGCGCGTTCACGGTACTGGACCCGCCCTATCCCTCGGTGGCGAACTCCTGACGGTCGCGGCCCCGGAACCACAGCGGCCCGGCCACCCGGCTTGAGGTGGCGGCGTGTCGTGCTGGCGCCGGCCGGGGGTGCTTGTTAGCTTCTGCCCGTCATATGTCTGGTTGGTTCCTGGGTGCTGGGGGGTGGCTGACGTGATGGGACGCACCCATGCGCTGTCTGGGCTTGTCGCGGGCGGGACGGTGGGGCACTTCGTGCTGCACCTGGGTCCCGCGCACCTGGCGGTGATGGCCGCCGTGACCGCGGGCGCTGCGGTGCTGCCCGACATCGATCATCCCGACGCCTCCGTTGCGAGGTCGTTCGGGTTCGTGACCAAGGGGTTCGCCTGGCTGGTCGAGCATGTGTCGGGGGGACACCGGCATGGCACCCACTCGCTCGCCGGGGTTGCCGCGTTCACCGGGGCGGCGTACGCGGCCGGCCATTACCGGCAGTTGCTGGCCGGGAAGATCGGGCTCGGGCTGATGCTGGTCCTGGTGCTGGCCTCGGGACTGCGGGCACTGAAGATCGGCGGCCATTTCGCTGATCTGCTGGCTATCGGGGGAGCGGCGGCCATGCTCTATTCCGGGTACGGCGTAAACGGGGTGCCGCTGGCGATCGCGGCCGGGACCGCGGCCCACCTGGCCGGGGACATGCTCACGAACGAGGGGATACCGATCGCCTGGCCCCTGTCCCGGTTCCATGTCCGGCTGCTGCCCGAGCCGCTGGCGTTCACCACCGGCACCCGGCCCGAACGATGGGTTGTCGCACCGGCGATGCTGGCGGCGCTGGTCTGGCTGGTGGCTGTGGTGGAGAAGATCATGCCGGGCGGCCGGATCACCCTGCACCACTGAGCGCCACTGGTACCAGAAATCCGGCTGGGACTACCAGCCAGGGAAAGGCTATGACATGGTTCCGGGGCCGGTTCTGCGACAATTACCGCGAACTGGCTCCCGGCGACGGGATCGCCGGCTTCCTCGGCGGGCTGGTGTGGGCGATCGCTACCTTCCTGGCCGTTCCGGTCGTGGTGGCCGGGGGCCTGGGCCCGTTCGCCGCAGTGAAGCGATCCGCCGAACTCATCCGCACCACCTGGGGCACTGGCTTGCGGGCCACCCTGCGTTTCGGTCTCATCCAGTTCCTGCTGATGCTGCCCATGCTGATAGCCGCCTTTATCGGCGTGTTCCTGCTCGTGTCGGGCTCCACTGCGGGCTTCGCGGCGGGGGTGGTGGTCGTCGGCGTGGCGGTGCTGGCCCTGTTCGCGCTGGGCGCGGTGTTCAGCGCCATCTCCAGTTATGCCCGGGCGATGATCTACCGGTACGCGACCGGCCAGCCGGTCCCCGGCATCCCGGCGCAGGCGTTCTCCGGCGTGTTCGTGCCCAGGCGATCACGCCGGTAGCCGCAGGGCGGCCTTCTCGCGGGCCGGCCGCCTTGCCGGGGCGGTACGCCGGCTGCGTACGCTTACCTGGCCGGCTGATCTGGAGAAAGGGAACAGATGCCTGCGTACGTGATCGCCGATGTCGACGTCCATGACCTGGAGGCGTACCGGGAGTATGCGGCGCTCGTCCCGGCCACGCTTGAACCGCACGGAGGGCGTTTCCTGGTCCGCGGTGGCAGCTGGGAGGCGCTGGAAGGTGACTGGCGCCCCCGGCGGGTGGTCGTGCTGGAGTTCCCCAGCGTCGAGCATGCCAGGAGCTGGTACGAGTCCGAAGCGTATGCCGCGGCGATGGCGATCCGCCAGCGCGCCTCGACGGGCAACCTGGTGCTGGTCGAAGGAACGGCTTAGCCGACCCGCCGCGTTACCCGTCCTCGACGAGGATGCCCGGGCTGCCGGCGGGCAGCGGCGCCATCTCCACCAGCTGGCCCGCTGTCACGACCGCCCCGCGCAGTGAGCTGGGATCGAAGATGATGCCGGGTTCGGCGCCGCGCAGGTCCACCCTGTCCATGGTCGCGCGGCTGAAGTCGGTGCCGGTCAGCCTGGAGTCGGGGAAGGCGGTGCGGGTGAGGGCGGCGCAGGTGAAGTCCACGTCACGCAGCAGGCAGTTGCCGAAGGTGACGTCCCGTCCATGCCGACTCCGTCAGGCGCGTCGCCGTCATGCGCACATCACGCAGCCAGACATCGGTGAACCTGGCCCGCCGGAGCTGCCCGCCCTGCCAGGACACATGCGTAAGGGCGGTCCTTCGGATATCACCGGTGGGGCACACGATGGTAACCGGCGGCGGTGCGCTGGCCGGCGGTCAGCTCGCGGCCAGGGGCAGTTCGGCCACAGAATGCCAGCTGCCAGGTGCTGCCTGGCCGGTCATCAGCCACGCCCGGCTGATACGCGCCCGGATGGGCAGCCGGTGCAGGACGTCGGCCTCCGCCGCCCGCAGCTCGGCAACGCCGCCGGCTGACCTGGCACCGACCGTGAGATGAGGAACGACATCGTCATACACGCCGCCGTAGGGCAGGTATGCGGGAAAGGCGGCCGACACGGCGTGCGTCAACGCCCGGAACGGCTGATCGGGGCTGGGTGCGAGCCAGACCACCTCCTCACCGAACCATGCGGTCGCATGGAACTCACAGTCGAAAGCCCTGACCGACGCCACCGCCTCCGCCAGGACACCGATCGTGGCAGCCGTGATCGCGGACGGTGCCACGAACGGGTAGAGGACCGTGACATGCGCGGGAACACCCAGCGTGGCGGCCTGGTCGAGCCGGGCACGGTGGTGGCCGACGATCTGCTCAGCCTCCGGCACCGGGATCAGGACAGCACTTTCCGACGTCAGGGGGGCGGGCGGCACCGGGTCCATACGCGTGTCAACACCCGGCAGCGCGGTAACCATTGCCCGCATCTGCCCGCATTTATGGCGCGGCTGCTGTCAGACCCCGACGGCCGCTCCGTCCGGTCGTCATGAGCGCAGCTACCCCGCGTGCTGCCATACCCGCACGTAGTCAACTCCCATCGTGGCGGGGACTTGCACGGGAATCCCGTACCGGTGGGTGGTCGCGTTGTTGAGGATCAGGTACATGGGGGCTGAGGTGACCCCGGACTTAACGGTCCCCCCGGGTGGCCATCGTACATAACGTCTATTTCGCCGTCTTGCGGCCAGTTCTGCCCGTCAGCCCAGAATGCGGGCCAGTTGATGATCCGCCCTCGCCCGGGCAGCCAGATCCGGGCTTCCATGAATCCGTAGGTGAACTGGAATTTGCCGTTACTGTTTATCATGCCGCTGGCATAAGGGCGTACCTTCCCGCCGATTCTGGCTCCGGGACAAGGCTGAGGTGGAGGAACCCACCGGACACGCCAACCCTGGCCGGGTCATAACATTCCAGCTCACCCGGGTTCACCGGCGGGGTGATACCCGGGGCGAGCCATCCCTTGGACCATGGAGCCGTGTCGAGAGACCGCCCGCTGAACTCGTCATCGAACTTCAGATGCCACGGCCCCTGCGGGCTTCCGGACGGCCGGGGTTGTGACGCTGCAGTGGGCAGGCCCGGCTTTCCGGACGGCGAGTGCGAGACCGACACCTGGAACGCCGTCAGACTCGCAATGATCACCCCGGCTGCGATCACAGGATAGAAGCGCCGCACGCCACCTCACGGGGTTGCCGCGCAGCCGTCACTGGCGGAGCCTTTCCGTGTCGTGCGGAGCCACGGCTGACCTGCGCCGGTGCTCCTGGCTCAGGGTCTACCACCAGGTAGCCGGGGGCGTTTAGGCGGGGCAATGGCCCGGAATGGCCGGATTGGCCTGGCGGCTCGTCATCATAAATGGCCTATTAGCGCGTATTGATCCCGGTATGCAGGGAGCGTAGCGTTCGGGACGCATGCCGGCGCCGGTGGGCTCAGCAAGGCCCCGGCCTGCTGGGCCGCCCCACTCCGGAACGGAGGGGTGCGGCCAGTGACGACCCGCGACGGCGGTCCTGTCGTGCATCGGTGCGCGAGCCGCCGCCGCGGCTGGGATGCGCTCAGAACAGAGCGCACCAAAGCGGGAGGAGAAAAGGCACGTGAAATCCCGGTTGATTCTCGCCTTTGCCGCCGTTCTCGCGATCGCACTCGCGATTGCCCCAGCCACCTTGAGAACGCAGCACGCGAGTGCCGCCACCGGCATCTCGCTGTCCGGGCTCAATCCCATCCAGAAACGGCTCCTGTCCGGGTTCGCCTCGTTCGAGGCCGGTGTCGGGGTACCGGCGCACGCGGCGGCGGCCCGGGTGGGTGCCCGCATGTCCAGCACAGCGGCCGGCCTGTGCCCGTCCAACATCCGGTCCGATGTCCTGGTCAACCAGAACTGCCTGAACGTCGCCGACCCCGGCCTGCAGGGGCGCGCCCAGGCGCAGAACGAGACCACCGTCGCCCAGAACCCGTCCAATCCACGCCAGATCGTGGGGGCGTACAACGACTACCGGCGCGGTGACGGCAACTGCGGCGCCGCGTTCAGCCGCAACGGGGGAGCGAACTGGACCGACACCACGCTCCCCACAGGGTTCACCCGCGGGACCGCGTTCGGCGGGGTGGCGCGGGAGTACTGGCAGGGCGGCGGTGACCCCTCGTGGCCTGGGACAGCAGAGGAAACGTCTATCTCGCATGCCAGCTGTTCCAGCGCGGGCCGGGAACGACCAACAACCCGGATCAGTCAAGCTCGGTCTACGTGTTCCGGTCCACCGGCGACGGCGGCGCATCCTGGGACTTCCCTGGCCGCCCGGCGATCGAGACCTCCACGACGACCGGCGCGCCGTTCAACGACAAGCCGTACATGACGATCGACAATCACACTTCAAGCCCGTTCCGTGACCGTATCTATGTCACCTGGACGATCTTCGCTGCCGACGGGACCGCCTACATCTGGGAGGTGAACTCCGACGACTACGGGCAGAGCTTCAGCGCGCCAGTCCTGGTGAGCACCACCAGTTCGCTGTGCGGCAACACCTTCGGCCTGCCGACGCCGCAGGGGACCTGCAACGAGAACCAGTTCTCCGACCCGTTCACCAGCCCGGACGGCACGCTGTACGTGGCCTATTCCAACTTCAACAACAGCGTCACCGGCAATGACAACCGCAACCAGGTGCTGCTCGTGCGCTCCACCGACGGCGGGCAGACGTTCAGCGCCCCGGTCAGGGCCATGGACTACTACGACCTGCCGGACTGCGCGACTTACCAGGGCGGGCAGGACACGTTCCGGGCGTGTGTGCCGGAGAAGGGCACGGCGCAGAACTCGGTGTTCCGGGCGGCCAACTACCCGTCCGGCGCGGTGAACCCGGCCAATCCCAAGCAGGTGGCGGTCACCATCGGCTCCTACATCAGCCGTGACTCGAACGAGTCCAACGGGTGCGCGCCGGCCGGTTTCAGTTCGGCCACCGGCATCAACACCTACACCGGCGTCAAGACCGCGGGGGCGTGCAGCAACAAGATCCTGCTCAGCGTGTCCAATGACGGTGGGGCCACGTTCACCGGGACCACCACCGATCCGCGGAACCTGCCCGTGGTCAACACGGCTCCGGGCCAGGCCCGCACCGACCAGTGGTTCCAGTGGGCTGGGTTCACCCCCAAGGGAACCCTCGCGGTCTCCTACTACGACCGGCAGTACGGGTCGGACGAGACCACCGGGAACATGGACGTGAGCGTCTCCACCGGGAGCGTGAAAGGCCCCTTCCGGGTAGCGAGGGCCACCTCGACATCCATGCCGCTGCCGACGCAGTTCCCCGACGCCCAGGGCAACAGCCTGTTCTTCGGGGACTACTCGGGGCTCAGCGCCCAGGCCGGGGCCCATCCGCTGTGGATGGACACCCGCACCCCGGACGCGTTCCTTTGCCCGGGAACCGGGGTCACCGGCGTTCCGCCGACGCTGTGCCAGGGCACCGAACCCAGCGGGATAGTCGCTAACGACCAGACCATCTACACCAACCAGCTGCCCGCATAACAGGCGGCAGCGCTGGCACGCGGCCGGGCCGGCCGGCCCGGCCGCGTGCTGCTGTCACCTGACCATGGGGAGGCAGATGAAGGTCGGGATCTTGTACAGCTGGCCCTGGCTTGCCCGTACGGCGCCCATGATCAGGAACACCAGTTCCGCGATGCCGAGCGCGAAGAACAACGGGAAGATCAGCAGGATGCCGATGCCGTGGGTGACGATCCCGATGGGGATGAGCAGAATGAAAATCGCTATTGAGTAGATCAGGGCGGTGATCCCCAGGTTAAGCGACTGGGCCGCATGGAACCTGACGTAGCGCGATTCGTTCATCTTCACCAGGTAGATCACCAGCGGCGCGATGATGCTCGCAACCAGGGCCAGCAGGTATGACAGCAGCGCCCACGTGTGATCGTCGGATGGCCCCCGCGGGCCGTAGCCCTGCGGGACGTCCTGCGGGACCCAGCCCGGCGGGCCGTAGCCCTGCGGGCCGGGAACTTGCGGGCCGGGAACTTGCGGGCCGTAGCCTGGCGGGCCAGCGTCCTGCGGACCGGAGCCTTGCGGGTATCCGGGGGGCGGGAAGTTCATGAGGACACGTTGCCTTCCTCGGCTACGGGCTGCCGGTAACGGTGGAATTCTGGGACAGAATGTCGTGCCCAGCAGGCTACGCGCAAGCACCGGGACGCCGCGGCGGGAGCCCTAGTTCAGGATGAGCCGCGAGGGACGCGACGGTGTGTGCCAGAGCCGGTTGCTGGCCAGGACGCCTGCGGTTTCGGTGATCATGTCTGCGCCGGTGCCGAGGTTGACGTCGTACTTGGGGAACGCTGAGGAGGCGATCTCGATGCGCAGGCGATGGCCGGCCGGCAACCGGACGCAGGTGTCCCACATCGGGATCTCCACCTCATAGGTTTCGCCCGGGGTGACTGGCCGCTCCCGGTCAAACCCGCCCCGGTAGCGCAGCCGCACCATCCCGTCGCAGAGCCGTTGCGCGAAGTCGCCCGGATGCACGTCTATGAGCTTGGCCATGATGTCGGTGTCGGCGGCTGAGGTGCCGACGTGCGCGATCAGCTTGACCGGCCCGATGATCTCAAGCGGCTGTGCCAGCGGGTCACTGGTGAAGACCAGCACATCGCCCCGGCTCTCAATGCCGTGATAGTCGTCCGGGCCGCCGATCTGGGCACTGCTTTCATCGGTGATGAACGGTACTGGCCGGCCAGGGTCATGCGTCCATTCATCGGGTGGCTGCTCGCCGGTGACGGGGGAGGGGACCAGCCGGCCGTCGCCGAACCGGCTGTTGGCGTGCCCGCTGCTGGACAAGTGAAAGACCGTGGAGCGGGCACCCTCGGGCGGCCAGGTCTGCTCGTCCCGCCACTCGCTGGCCCCCATGACGAAGATCCGCACCGGCGCGGGCGGCGGCTCCGGCTGGATGCCCTTGACATGCTCATCCAGGAAAGCCAGCACGTAGGCATCCAGGTCGATCAGCGCGTCTTGACCGAAGTCGACCTCACCGAGCACCCGCGTGGTGTTGACCGCGTGTCCCCACGGGCCCATCAGCAGCCGCTGGCCAGCCCGCCCAGCGGCGGCCATGGCAGCGAAGTTCGCCGGCGTGCCGATCTGCTCATCGTCATACCAGCCGGAGACATGCAGCACCGGCACGTCGATCTCACCGATGCGATGCTGGTAGCGAACCGGCTCCCACCATTCGTCCAGGGTGCGGTGCCGCAACTCCGCACGCCAGTTAGGCGAGACGAACCCGGCCGCCTCATCCATCGTCAGCAGTGGGCGGTGACGGTACACCGCCATCCAGTCGACGTCGTCCCGGAACTGTGGCACCCGGCCATCGACGAAACGGTGCCAGTTGATGTGCATCGGGGTGGGCAGCCCGGTCGGGATCTCCACGAACGGATCGCTGGGTGTCACCAGGCACACCATCGCCCGCAGCGCCGGAGGGTGCTCAAGCGCGGTCAGCCACTGGATACGGCCGCCATAGCTGGCCCCATACGTTGCCACGTCACCGGTGCACCAGTCCTGCGCGGCCACCCACGCGATCACCTCAGCCCCGTCCGGGCCATCGTTGCGGTACGGCTGGAAGGTGCCATCGGAGTCACCCCGGCCCCGGACGTCGGCGAAGACAGAGGCGTAACCCGCGCTGGCGAAAACGGCAGCGCGCTTGGACTGCCGCTCACCCGTCTTTCCGTATGGCGTGCGCGTCACCACCGCCGGGGCGGGCAGCACCTTTGGCAGTGCCAGGTCAGCCGATAGCGTCAGGCCCGCACGCAATGGGATCGGGACATTGAACCGGCGGACCACCCCAGGCTCAGCCATGAATGAGCCCGTCTTCTACCCGAGGCCGGGGATGACCGATGCGGCCAGGCGCTCGGCCTGTTCGGCTTGCTCGTACATGGGGGTGAACAGGATCAGTCCCGCGCCGGCCTCGGCGACCTCGCGCAGTTCGCGCACGCAGTCGGCGGGTGTGCCGGCGATCGCGGCGGCCTCGATGTCGGCCACCCGCCGTCCGTAGAGCCGCTCCAGTTCGGCGTTGATCCGCTTGCGCGCCTGCTCGCCGTTGCCGTCGACCGCGATGTACACACGTTTCGCGATGGGGAAGCCCGCCGCTGGCCGGCCCGATTCTGCCAGGGCTTCCCGCACGGTCTGGACCTGGCCGGCGAACCTGGCGGTGGGGGTGGAGCCCGCGCCGAAGAAGCCGTTGCCCAGCTGGACGGCGCGCCGCAGCGCGGCCTGCGGGGACCCGCCGAACCAGATCGGCGGAAAAGGCTTCTGGAATGGCTTGGGTTCCATGGCCGCATCCCGCAGCTGCCAGAACTGCCCGTCGAAGGTGACGCGGGAATCTGTCCACAGCGCCTTCATCAGTTCCAGTCCCTCGGTGAACCGCGCGACATACCGCTGCGGGTCCACGCCGAAGGCGGCGAACTGCCGGCCCTTGCCGCCGGTGCCGACACCGATCTCGATCCGGCCGCGGCTGAGCTGGTCCAGCGAGCTCAGACTCTTCGCCAGGTGCACCGGGCTGTACAGGGTGGAGACGAACACCACGCAGCCCAGCCGCAGCCGCCGCGTGCAGGCCGCCGCGTAGGTCATCGCCTCGACCGGCCCGAGCTGCGGTGCCGCCCCCAGCGTCTGTTCCTGCGCCCAGGCGCTCTCATAGCCCAGTTCCTCAGCCCGGGTGAGATAGGCGCGGAACGCTGCCGGATCGAACTGCCCGTCCGCATAGAACTGGGGGATCGCGATCGCAAAACGCATACGCCGCATCGTATCCGGCAACTTGCCGCGGAAGGGTGCGTGCCCGCCTGAGCGGGGTCTTTCTGCCGCCGGCAGCGCAGTCTGCTGTCACCGGGCCAGGCGCCCGGCTCACCGGGCATCCGGGTACCTATTCTTGTTCCGTGCGCCTGGTCTCGCTGCTGCCCTCGGCCACGGAGATCGTGTACTCGCTCGGCCTGGGCGAGGATCTGGTCGGGGTCACGTTCGAGTGCGACGAGCCGGCGTCCGCCCGGCGGGAGAAGACGATCGTCGTGGGCGGCCGGGATACCCGGGGGATGACCCCCGGCGAGATCGACAGCTACGTCCGCGCGCAGCGGGCCGCCGGTGCGGACCTCTACACACTCCACGCGCGGGCCCTCGCGGACCTGGAACCAGACCTGATCCTCACGCAGGACCTGTGCCGGGTGTGCGCACTGCCGTCCGGGCACGTCGAAGAAGCGCTGGGCTACCTGGGGTGCCAGGCGGACGTACTGTCACTGGACCCGCACTCGCTGGAAGACGTGCTGGACACGATCCTTCAGGTAGGCCGGCGGGCCGGGGTCCCGGAGCGCGCCACCCGGCTGGTGGGTGACCTGCGGGCCCGGCTGGCCGGGGTGGTGGCGGGAGTCGCCGGGCGCCGCCGGCCGGCGGTCGCGGTGATCGAATGGGTGGACCCACCGTTCACCGCCGGGCACTGGGTACCCGACCTGGTCACCGCCGCGGGCGGCCGGCCGGCCGCGGCCCGCCCGGGTGCACCGTCGGTGTCGGCGACCTGGGCCGCCATCGCGGCGGCGGCACCAGAACTCGTCATCGTCGCGCCCTGCGGCTACCACCTGGCCGGCGCGATCGAGCAGGCACACACCGCGGCCCGTGCGCTGCCCGGGGTGCCGGTCTGGGCGATCGACGCCGACGGCCTGGTGGTCCGCCCGGGACCCCGCCTCATCGACGGCGTGGAAGCCATCGCCTCGGTACTGCATCCCGGCGCCGTGCCCGCCGCGCCGCCCGCTGCCGTGCACCTGGTCAGCGGCGGCTGACCCTGGCCGGTTTCCCGCCGGACTGCGATAGTGAGCCGGAAGGCGCATGCCGGTGTAGCGGGACGGTGACGTGATGACGGTGTCGGCGGATCCGAGAACCGCGGCGATGGCTGCCGTCGGCCGGCTGACCGGTCAGGGCGGGCAGTTCGAACTGGCCGAGGAGGACGTCCTCGGCGTACCCATGACCGTCTTCCGGAACCGCCACCGCAACCTCGGCGAGGTGCTCAGCAGGTCGGCTGGCCTCGGCGACCGCGACTACATCGTGACCTCCGGCGAGCGGCTGAGCTTCAGCGGGCACGCGCGCGCCGTCGCGTCACTGGCCAGGGTGCTGCGCGAGGAGTACGGCGTGGTCCCGGGGGACCGGATCGCCATCCTCGCGGCGAACCATCCCGGCTGGATCGTGTCATTCTGGGCGGCCGTGGCCGTGGGCGCGATCACGGTCGGCTGCAACGCATGGTCGTCCCGGCGGGAGGCCGCGTACACGCTCGGCCACACCGGGCCCAAGGTGGTGGTCGTGGATGCCAAGCGGGCCGGGCTGGTCGCAGGCCGGGAGGCGGTCCTCAGCATCGAGGAGGACATTCCCCGGCTCACCCGCCAGCACCCGGACACCCCGCTGGTGCCGCATGCCGCCGCCGAGGACGAGCCGGTGGTCATCCTGTACACCAGCGGCACGTCCGGCCGCCCGAAGGGAGCGGTGCACACGCACCGGAACCTGACGTCGGTCATCGAGTACCACCGCATGAACGACGCCATAGCGCGCGAACTAGGCGACCCGGCCGACCCAGCGGATCGCCGCTACCTGCTGGCGCTGCCGCTGTTCCACATAGCTAGCCTGCACAACCTCGCTGTCCCGCGGCTCGCGACCGGCGCAGCGGTGGTCATGCACCAGGGTGCTTTCGACGTGGACACCGTGCTGCGGCTCATCGAGAAGGAGAAGGTGACCAGCTGGGGGGCCGTGCCGACGATGGCCAGCCGGCTGATCACCCACGGGGACCTGTCGAAGTACGACCTGTCCTCGCTGAGCGGCTTCTCGCTGGCATCGGCACCGTCGTCGCCGGCGTTCAAAGAACGGCTGCGCAAGGCCTTCCCGGTGGTGCGGCGGGTGCTGGCGGACAGCTATGGGCTGACCGAATCGGCCACCGCGATCACCGTCGCCTCACCGATGGATCTGGCCGAGGCGCCCGCCACGGTGGGCCGTCCCATCGCGACCGTGCGGCTGGAAATCCGCGACCCGGCCGGCAATGCGCTGCCCGAGGGCGAGGAGGGTGAGATCTGCGCACGCAGCCCGTTCAACATGCTCGGCTACTGGAACGACCCGCAGGCCACCAGCCGCGCGATCCGGGACGACCGGTGGCTGCACACCGGGGATTTCGGCGTGATCGAAGGCGGCCGCCTGCGGGTCACCGGCCGCCGCACCGACCTCATCCTGCGCGGCGGGGAGAACGTCTACCCCGCCGAGATCGAGGAGGCCGTGTCCGAGCACCCGGGCGTCGTCGAGTGCGCCGTCACCGGCATTCCCCATCCTGACCTCGGCCAGGAGGTCGCGGCCGTGGTTGTCACCCGGGCCGGTCACCCGGTAACCGAGGACGAACTGCGCGCCTACGCCGGGCAGCAACTCGCCTATTTCAAGGTCCCGTCCCGGTGGCGGATCACCACCGAGGCACTGCCGCGCAACGCCACTGGCAAGGTGATCCGGCAGGAGGTCAGGCTGTCCTTCAGTGCTCCGGACGAGACCGCCGCGGATTAGCAGGCCGGCGTCTTCGGCCCGCCGGCTTGGCCGGCGGAAGCCGATGCGGGCTTAGTCCGCCAAACCGTAGGGTTTACCCCGACGCGGCGGCCGGACCGCCGAACCTAGCCTCTGACGTGCTACGTCAGACTTGGATCAGGAGCGGGCCATGAAAGGCAGCAGACAGACCAGGCGGTTCTTTTTGACCACAATGGCGGCCACCACGGGCGCCCTGGCCGCCGCCTGCGGTTCGGCGGCGACGACTTCGGGTTCTCCGTCGACCGCACACCCCGCCAGCGCGGTGGCCGCAGCGAGCTCCGCCGCCGCAAGCTCCGCCCCGGCAGCCCCGGCTACCCAGGCGGCCGGCAAGCCGACCTCCTGCAGCGTGATCACCCAGGCGGAGGCCGGTGCCGCGCTCGGCCAGCAGGTCAATCCGCCGGTCATGGGGAAGGCCTACGTCGAGGGCGGCGTCGCCTGCGTCTTCTACGGGCCCAACGCGCCGACCCAGATCGGCCCGGATATCCCGGTGGGGGACACCGTGCGGGTCGTGCTGGTCACCGGCACCAAGGCGAAGAAGTACTTCGACGACTACCGGGGCAAGGTCAACGCCGAGCCGATTTCCGGGCTCGGCGACGAGGCCTATTACGACGGGTACGCGTCGATCAGCGTCCTCAAGGGCGATGCCTACGTCCGGATCGCGGTCGGCGTCGCCAACAATCTGCCCGCGGAGAAGATGCTCGCGGCTGACGCGCTTCCCAGGATGTGATCACAGCTCACCGGCGGTGCATCACGTCGGTGCCGGGCGGCCCGGATGACCGGCACCCGGGTGCTGGAAGCGACGATGCCGTGTGGCGGCGGCCACCGTCAGAGGTGACGTTCTCCAGTCCTGACCTGGTGACGTTCGGCCCTGATGACCCTCGCGCCCGGCGCAGCACGATGGATATGAAAGCGAATCAAGACCAGGGGGGACAACCATGCGGGCTGTGGTCGTCTACGAATCGATGTACGGCAACACGCACCAGGTTGCCGACGCCATCGGAGCCGGGCTCAGAACCGCCTTCGATGTCAGTGTTGTGCCAGTGTCAGAGGTCAGCCCGGCGGTCCTCGCCGATGCTGACCTGGTGGTCGTCGGCGGGCCGACGCATGCTCACGGCATGAGCCGGGCAGGCACCCGCAAGTCGGCTGTCCAGGCCGCAGACAAGCCGGTCAGCGGCGTGAAACTCGAGCCGGACGCGCTGGGCCCAGGGCTGCGTGAGTGGTTCGGCTCGCTCGGCCGTTACTCGGTCAAGGCGGCTGCCTTCGACACCAGGATGCACGGGCCGGCCGCGCTGACCGGCCGGGCATCCAAAGGGGTGACCCGTCTGCTGCGCGCGCACGGTTTCGATGTGGTCGCCGAGCCGGAGAGCTTCCTGGTGACCAGGCAGGAGCGGCTCGAACCGGAGGAGACCACCCGGGCACGCGACTGGGGAACCAAGCTGGCCGCGGGCATCGCGGTCAGCTGAGGCCGGCGCAGCAGGCGTCGGGCCGGATCGCGGGCGATACCGGTAGGCCTTCCTAGAACGCGTTCTACTAGGTAACGTACGGACATACCCATATCCGGTCCCGCCCTGCGCGAGAACACACCAGGCTCAAGCCTCTCGGACCCCAGAAGTGTGCTGGACTGGCACATCCCGCCAGCCGAGGACTTTCGCCGGCCAACGACGACCTGGCGAGCAGATCGCCGACCACCCCTGGACGAGAGTCCGGCCGACACGAGGATGAAGCGAATGAAGACCAAGGCCGCGGTGCTGTGGGGGCTGAACGAAAAGTGGCAGGTCGAGGAGGTCGAGCTCGACGGGCCAAAGGATAGCGAGGTCCTGGTCAAGCTCACCGCCAGCGGCCTGTGCCACTCCGACGAGCATCTGGTCACCGGCGACATCCCGATGCCATTCCCGGTGGTCGGGGGCCACGAGGGGGCTGGCGTCGTGGCCGGGGTAGGCGCCCATGTCACACACGTCGCTGAGGGCGACCCCGTCGTCCTGAGTTTCCTTCCCTCCTGCGGCCGCTGTTCGCACTGCGCCCGCGGCATGCAGAACCTCTGTGATCTCGGCATGTTCCTCATCAACGGCCCGCAACTCGACGGCACCTACCGCTTCCACGCCCGCGAGCAGGGCCTGGGCCAGATGTGCCTGCTCGGGACCTTCTCCGAGTACACAGTCGTTCCGGCGCAATCGGTGGTGAAGGTCGACGACGGCACGGCGCTCGACAAGGCCGCGCTGGTGGGATGCGGCGTCACGACCGGTTACGGGAGCGCGGTGCGTAGCGCCGAGGTCAAGGCCGGCGACACGGTGGTGGTCATGGGCATCGGCGGCATCGGCATCAACGCCGTCCAGGGCGCCCGCATCGCCGGGGCGCGCAACATCATGGCGGTCGACCCGGTGGAGTTCAAGCGGCAGAAGGCCCTGGAGTTCGGCGCCACCCACACCGCGGCGAGCGTCGAGGAGGCGGGCCCGATCGTTGGGCTGCTGACCCGCGGCAGCATGGCCGACGCCTTCATCATCACCACCGACGTCGCCGAGGGCGACTACATCGGCCCCGCACTGGACATGGTCACCAAGCGCGGCAGGGTCGTCGTCACCGCGGTCGGCCACCCGACCGACACCCACATGAGCGGCAACCTCTTCATGCTCACCATGATGGAGAAGCAGATCCGGGGCGCCCTGTACGGCTCCTCCAACGCCCACCACGACATTCCGCGGATGCTGGAGCTCTACAACAAGGGGCAGCTCAAGCTCGACGAGCTGATCACCAGGGAGTATGCCCTGGAGGATGTCAACCAGGGCTACGAGGACATGCGTAACGGCCTCAACATCCGCGGGCTGATCCGCTACTGAGCCCGCTGGTTCTCCTGACCCGAGACTAGAACAGGTTACAGTTTTCGCTATGGCCGAATCCCCTGCCGCCGGCACCGTCAGCTGGGAAGCCCCGGACGGCGATCACCCCGCACGCCGGGCGTCGCAGCGCTCCATGGCGGCGGTCGCCGCCGGGCGCAAGGACGACTGGCTCGGCCTGTTCACGCCGGACGCCCTCGTGGAAGATCCGGTCGGCCCCTCGATGCTCGACCCCGAGGGCAAGGGCCACCGCGGGCACGACGGGATCGGGAGGTTCTGGGACCAGCACGTGAGCTTGGTCAGCCGGTATCACTTCCAGGTCAAGGACTCCTTCGCCAACGGGCCGTGCTGCGCCAACATCCTCACCCTCACGATGACGTTCGGCGGCGGCACGACCATGACGGTCGACTGCGTGACCGTCTATACGGTCGACGACGACGGGCTGATCACTTCGATCCGCGCCCACTGGGAGCCCGGCCGCGCGATGGCCACCCTCAGCACGCCCTGACAGGGAGCATCCCGCTGGTTGCCCGGCCGGTCACTCAGCGGCTTTCCACCCGCCAGCCGCGTCACCAACCTGTCCGGCCAGAACACCTAGGCCGCTGATCGGCGGGCCCGCCGTCGCAGGGAGGCGAGCATCGCCGCGCGTCCCGCGCGCATGAACTCTGGCCACTCGCGGGTGTCGAGGAACTGCTGATAGAAGCCGGTCCCCGCGACCTTCCAGTAGGGCACCGGCTCGACGAGCAGCGTCCGGGCCTCGCGGCGCAGCCTGCCGAGGTGCTCGCGGGCCAGCTCCGCCTGCTGGCAGGTGCGCACCTGCGAGGCGGCCGAGACGATGCTGAGCGGGCGGCCGTCCCAGCCTGTGACGTCCTCGCCGCGGAACTCGTGCGGGTAGAAGCCGTTGACCGCTACGGCGGTGTCGACGGCCGGCTCGATGTCGAGCACGGGCCGCACTGGGAAGATGTCGACGACCCCGCCGTCGCACCATGAGAGTCCATCGAGCACGACCGGCTGGACGAACAGCGGGAGCGACACTGCCATGCGGATCGCGTGCGCCACCAGCATGTCGGGATGGGTACGCGGGCCGACGAAGTCCAGGCGGTTGTGCTCGACGTTCCAGATCGGCGCGTATGTCGGCGTCCGCAGCTGCGCCAGGGTGAGGCCGCCGAAGTGGCCGCGATAGAACGCCTCGAGCTTGTCGCCGCGCACGATGCCGCACCAGCCGCGCGCCAATGTCGGGACGAGCGCGGCCATCTCACGCCACCCGACGTCGATGTAGTCGTCGGGCCTCATAGAGGCGGTGAGCTCCGCGGCCTCGTCGGGCGACATCCCGGCGCCGAGCGGGAACCCGAACAGCGCCGAGCCCGAGCACACCGAGTAGACCGACACCTCGGTGCCACTGTCCTCGAGCGCCTTCGCCACGCCGATGAGCGACGCGAGGGCGCCGCTGCCACCGGTGGCGACGACGCCGACGCGGCCCGCGAGCGGCGGGGGAGCAGCCCCGTGCAACGGCCCGAAGATGTGCCCCGGTGCAGGCCGGCGGTCGAAAGGCAGCGGCAGGAGCCCGCGCCGGACCGTGTCGAGGAACGTCGCATCCTTGCGGACGGCCGTCGCCACGTCGCGGGCGCGGACGACGAGCGCCGGGGACTCCGCCTCGGCCAGGAACGCGGCGCGGGCTGCGACCGTCCGGGGATCGGCGCCGGTCGAGCGCCGCACGGTCCCGACCGCCGACGCGGGCTCGCGCTCCTCGTCGGCCGCGCCGGCCGCCGAGAAGTTCGCCTTGATCGCACCACCGGCCGCGATCTCATCCTTGGCGGCCACGATGCTGGTGAACCGCACGATGGCGTTGTCGGT
>OFHG01000428.1_pt1 | contig 17092 bp, 13 predicted proteins | sample 1521931 | NCBI WGS metagenome assembly OFHG01 (sample SAMEA2468438, study PRJEB22500) | soil metagenome | biome: Glassland; feature: Farmland; material: Clay | place: Australia | collected 2013-01-31 | depth 0.55 m
TTGACACGAGGAGGCCCGGGGCGGACGAGTCAGCCCAATACGACACGGGGATGTGGGGCCTAATTGGAGCACCATCACAGAAATCAGTTTTTGGACCGACCGAGGCAATTCTTCGCATCAGCTTCATGTGCTCGGTAGTCAAAGGCGTACACCAGCGAGCCGGTTTTGATTACGTCGACTTGAGCTTCTACCACGTCGACCGCCCCGACCTGCCCGACTCGTACGGCGGTCTTAGTGGGTCGGGCCTGTGGTACGCACCGATTACAAAGGAGCCTTGTGGAGCGATCTCATGGAGTGGAGACGTCCGGCTCGAGGGCGTGGCGTTCTATCAGAAATTCACAGCAGCACGGGAGGGTGTGATCCGGTGCCACGGTCGAAGGAGTCTCTACGAACAACTGATACCACCTGCGACCTAGAATTTGGTGGCGGGCTGGCGCAGAGCTTCAGCTCTGCGCGCCGAATTCGCGACCCTGTGACATCTGCAGACCCTCAGGGTTTGTGCAAGCTCCGGATAGAAATTCGGGCGGAAACCGCCCCTTTAGTCATTCCCGCGAAAGCGGGAATCCATTGATGGCCGACTAGATTCCCGCTTTCGCGGGAATGACGATTAAATCAAAGTGACGATGGGAAACCGGTGCCTCGCCAATATTACGTTTACATCCTCGCCAGCAGACCGCGCGGGACGCTTTACATTGGCATGACCAACCGCCTCGCACGGCGGGCGTGGCAACACCGTGAAGGATTGGTGGAGGGCTTCACCAAGAGGTACGGCGTTCACCGCCTGGTTCACTATGAGACCTTTCCTACGCCGCGGGACGCGATCGTGAGGGAAAAGCGGCTCAAAAAGTGGAACCGGGAGTGGAAGATTGAATTGATCGAATCGACTAACCCGAATTGGGATGACCTTTACGAAACCGTGATGGACATGCCGTGAGGAAGATGGATTCCCGCTTTCGCGGGAATGACGACGGCTGATGGGCTGTTTGAAACATGGATTCCCCCCCCGCCTTCGCAGGGGAAGCACCTTCGCGGGAATGAGGGTGGCTGACGGGCTGTTTGAAACATGGATTCCCGCTTTCGCGGGAATGACAAGCAAGTAGCGCAGACCGCCCGTCGGCTGACGGGTCTGCGGTTCTTTCCGGCCGTCCTTGTGGCCCTGCGGTATTTCAACATAGCATGACACTGACTGAGGTAATATCCCGGGCGCGGGAGGGTTGGGGCCTGGCGAACATCGCCGGAGAAAAGCCGCAGACCCCAGAAGCGGAGGTCCGCGCTTGCTTGCTGGCGTGCGCGGTCCGCAGGGACTCTTGGCACGGGGGTGAAGTCTGCCGCGTCAGGCGGTGGCGGGCTTGCGCGCGAAGATGTTGGCGCCGCGCACGCCGTAGCGGCGGGCGGGCTTTTTCTTTCTGGTGGCGCGGGAGCAATCGAAGCGCTCCGTCACGCGCAATTCCCCGAAGCCCAGCTCCGCGAGAAACGCGACCAGCCCTGCCTCCGGCAGAGCGCCGGCGATTCAGCCCGTCCACAAGTCAATGTTGCGGCGAGCGTCTTCGTCGAGCTCGGCGTCGAGGACGATATCGCCCAACTGCAGGCGTCCGCCGGGCCGCAGGACGCGCCAGATTTCCGCAAAGGCTTTTTCCTTTTCCGGGACGAGGTTGAGCACGCCGTTCGAAATCACCACGTCCACACTTGAATCGGGAAGCGGCAGGGCGGTGGCGTCGGCGTGACGCACCTCGACGTTCGCGAGCCCCGCTGCGGCGGCGCTCGAGCGAGCCCGGTCGCGCATGGCCTCCGTCATGTCCACACCAATGGCGCGGCCCGACGGAGCGGCGCGCTTCGCCGCCAGCAGCAGGTCCATGCCCGCGCCGCAGCCGATGTCGAGAACCGTCTCGCCCGGAACGATTGCCGCAATGCGATGCGGGTTGGCAATGCCAGCAAAGGACGCGGTGCAATCGGCAGGAAGTGTCGCGAGGTCCGCCGCATCGTAGCCCAGGAATTCCGCGGCGTAGGCAGGGCCGCGATGAAAATGATATTCGCCGTCGGGCTCGGCGGCGACGCGGGAATACATTTTGGAAACTTCCGAGCGCAACAGTTGTGTGTCGAAGTCAACCGGGCACGCAAGGCCCATTACAGCCTCCCTCGGATATGAGATTCAGGGGCGGAGATTTTCGCCCGCTACAAATTCGCTTTGAGGTTGACCTGCCCCTGAGTACAGAGTAGCTCCGGCTGTTTGCCGTGTCAAGCCGTTAGCCACAACACGCTTTTCGCGTCACGGGCGCGGCCTTGCTGAGGCCTGAGCGCTCGCGATCATAGATCGCCGCTACAGCGCCGACCTAGAACCCGAATCCCGAGTCCCCAGTCCTGAGTCGCGAATTCCGCCTCCCATTGTCTTTCGCGCGGGGCGATGGCAGAATCGGGGGCCAAGGGATCCCCTAGGAGGAAGGCATGAAGACGGTGAGTTGGATCATTCTTATTGTGGTCGCTGCTTTGACGTTGCTGACCAGCCTTGAGTCGGCGAACATCGCCTACCGGACGGACCGCGAGAGGATTGCCGGAGTCAGTCTGACGGAACTGGCGGCGGGGAAGCCGGGGGTTGAGAATTCGTTGCGCGCACGGCGCGGGACGGCAGCCTCTTTTGCCGCGGGCTTTGCGACGCTCTTTCTGTTCATCGTGCTGGGCCCCTATCGTCGCGGAGACCGCTGGGCCTGGTGGGCGATTCTGGCGGGCACGCTGGTGGGGGCCGTGCTGGTGCTGCTGCGCATGCCGGCGCTCGGCGTCGGGTTGCGCTCGCCCGGCGGAGGCACGACGGTGGAGGCGCTTCTTCTGTCGGGCGTGGTGGCCATCGGGCTGGCGCTGGGCGCGGGAAGGCTGCGCAGCCGCGCATAGAAACTCGACATTCGAAACTCGAAAATCGAAATTCGAAAACCAGGGCTCAGGTTCACACTCTCGACTCCCGAATCCCGAACCCCATTTGTCTTGGCGCGCCGGGTGTGCTAATCTTTAGGCATCAGACGGGCATAGGAGCCTTAATTCAACCGGGAGACGGCCATGAGCGCAAACAGTCCTCTTCGCGCCGGAATCCTCAGTGGTGTGGCGCTGCTCGTGGCGCTCCTCGCCTTCCCTTCAGCAGATTATTGCCAACAGCGCACGATTACGATTGTGGGGCAGGTGACAACCGCGGACGGGTCGCCCGTGACGAGTGGAGCGATGGCAACGCTGGCCACGCGGCAAGGCGTACGCGTGGCCATTCAGCCCGTCAATGCGAATGGCACCTTCGATTTTGCCGCGGTCCAGGCCGCGACTTATATCCTGACCGTGACTGCGGACAATTTCGAAACCTATCAGCAGACGATTTACGGGGCTCGTTTCGCGCCGTCCTACTACACCGCCAATGTGACTTTGACGCCGGTGGCGCATCGCAAGGTGCCGGTCTCCAGCCTGCCCGCGCTGACCGACGAGGCCGCGCCTAAAAGCGCGCGCAAGGAATATGAAGAGGGCGCCGCGGCCTTGCAGAAGCATGACCTGAAAAAAGCGCGCCAGCACCTGGAAAAGGCCGTCGCCGAGTATCCCTGCTACGCGCGCGCTCAGACGTCGCTGGCGGAGGTGGATCTGGCCGACCACCAGCAGGACTCCGCCGAAGCGGCGCTGAAGAAGGCCACCCAATGCGACGGGAATTTTCTCGATTCGTTCTACATGCTGGCGAACCTTTATGTGACTCAGAAGAGATACGCCGACAGTGAATCGGTCTTGAAGCAGGGGCTGCGGGTCTTGCCCAGCGCCTGGCCTCTCCTCAACCTGATGGGGAGGACGCATTACGCCATGGGGAAATATCCGGAGGCCGCGCACGACTTCGAGCAAGCCGAGTCCTTCCATCCGGAAATGCCGGCGGATTTCCACGCCGAACTCGCCAACACTTACGTGCAAACGGATCAGTACGGCAGGGCCTTGGCGGAAATGGAAACCTACCTGCGCCTTGACCCCCACGGGCGCTTTGCCGACAGCGCGCGCAGGGTTACCGAGTCCATGCGAAAACAGGGCGTGACCCCGGTCGCCGGCCAGTCCAACCCGGCTCGCCCCGACGGTCCCTGAATGGGCTCTTCCTTGCATAATCCCTTCCGCTTGCCAGCAAAGAGATTGAGGCGTGTGGTCGTGCGTCTGGCAACTCGCTCCGGGTGAGATTCATCTGACTGCCTAGGACTAATCCAGCCGGGGGGCTCAGGAGGAGTCATGCAAGACTGGTGCGGAAAGTTGCATCGAGGGTGGTTTTCGTGTGCGCTCGTTTTGAGCCTCGCTATAGCCGCGACGCCGGCGACAGGGCAGAATCAGCCGGCCCAGCCGGGCGCCCAGCCCGGGCAATCTGCGGATGAAAACGCGCAGCCGCCGGCAGCGCAAGCGCCTGAGCCGGCTTTTCGGCACGTCCCGGCAACGCTCACCTTGAAACCGGGCACGGTGATTACCGCACGCATCTCACAGTTGCTCTCGAGCAACAAGAACAAGCCGGGCGATTCATTTTCGGCGGTGCTCGAACAGCCGGTGGTTGTGGACGGCTGGGTGGTGGCGCGGCGCGGACAGACCGTTCTCGGCCGCGTCGCCATCGCGCAAAAGGCGGGCCGCATTAAAGGCACCTCGAAACTGGGCATCGAGCTGAGCGAACTGGTGCTGGTGGACGGCCAGCAACTGCCGATTCGCTCGCAGTTACTCCCGGATACCGGCGCGACTGCGAAAGGCCGGGACGCGGCCGCGACTGCCACAACGACCGCCATGGGCGCGGCCATCGGCGGCGCGGCCAGCGGCGGGGAAGGCGCCGGAATCGGCGCGGCCATCGGAGCCGGCGCGGGACTGGCGGGCGTGCTGCTGACGCGCGGGCGGCCGACTCTCATTCCGCCTGAAACTTCGCTGACGTTTCAGCTTCGGAATCCAGTCGCGATTTCCACCGCGAACAGCGGCCCGGCGTTTCGTCGGGTAGTTCCGGGGGATTACGACAACCGAAGCCTGCAACGCCGGCCAGGGCGCTACGCCGAGGGCCCCTATCCTCTGCCGCCGCGGTGGCATGGTCCCTACTTTGGCCCGTGGGCGTATTATCCCGCCCCCTTTTTCGTGGGGTTCTACAGGTTCGGCCGCCACGGATACGGGCACTGGTAGCCGTGATCGCCTGCCTTGCTCAGGGGCCGACGGCCCGGACCACGGCTGACCGCGATGCCTGCATCGGTTCCTTGCTTCTACCCGCGCTGCCGATTTCGAGGTCGGCAGCGCGTGCCTTTCGTCAACATCAATGCCAGCGATGGTCCTGAGGCGGCGAAAAGCGAGGCCGCGACCTTGCCTTTGGGGTGCTCTACGCAACTGATATATAAAGACTTAGTCAGGATCGTCGGGCAACTTGAAGAATCCCCTTGGATTTTATGCTCTAAACCCCTCTAATTTCTTGCTTTTTGCATAGCCTATTCGGTAAACTGAACATAACTCAAGATATGCAAGTTCTTTTCCGAGTTGCGGTTTTGCCTGGCGATGGCGTTGGAAAGGAAGTGACCGCGGAGGCCGTGAAGGTTCTCAAAGCGGTCGAGGAAATTTCGGGCCCGCGCTTTCGCTTTCAAACCGGATTGATCGGCGGCTGCGCGCTCGACGCAACTGCAGTGCCATTACCTGCCGAGACTATTTCCATATGTATTAATGCCCAGGCGATTCTGCTCGGAGCGGTGGGCGGACCGCAGTGGGATGGCAAGCGTCCGGAGTTGCGCCCCGAGCAGGGCCTGCTGCAACTGAGGCAGCGGATGGGGCTCTACATCAATCTGCGGCCGGCCAAAGTCCTGGACTCACTGGTCGGGATCTCGGCGCTCAAGCCGGCCGCGGTGCGCGGCACCGACCTGCTGATCGTGCGCGAGCTGATGGGCGGGATTTATTTCGGCAACCCGCGCGGCATTTTCGCCAAGAACGGCGAGCGCATGGGCGTCAACACGGAGGTCTATCGCGAGCACGAAGTGGAGCGCGTGGCGCACCGCGCCTTTCAACTGGCGCGCCTGCGGCGCCGCAAAGTGACTTCGGTGGACAAGGCGAACGTGCTGGAAACTTCGCGGCTGTGGCGCGACGTGGTGAATCACATCGCGCGTACCTATCCGGACGTCGAGCTCGAGCACCTTTACGTGGACAGTTGCGCGATGCAGTTGATCGGCGAGCCCACCCGCTTCGACGTCATCCTCACCAACAACATGTTCGGCGACATCCTGAGCGACGAGGCCGCGATGCTGACGGGCTCCATCGGCCTGCTGCCTTCCGCCAGCCTGGGCGACGGACCGGCGCTTTACGAACCCGTGCACGGCTCGGCGCCTTCGATCGCCGGCCGCAACCGGGCCAATCCCGTCGGCGCCATCGCGTCCGCGGCCATGATGCTGCGCCACTCGTTCCGCATGGAAAGTGCGGCGCAGGCGGTCGAGCTGGCCATTGAGAAAGTCTTGAAGCGCGGCGCGCGTACCTCCGACCTTCCCGGCAGGAAGAGGCCCACCACCACGTCCCACATGGGCGACCTGATTGCCCTCGAAACCAGGAAGCTCCTGAAGTCCTCTAAGTTCCGCAACATGTAAGCGGCTTCATATCGCCTTCGATGCTGGGAAGCGATTTCACGATCCGCATAGTGTCAGGGCTCACTCGGACGACCTGGCCGACGAGTCGCACGATGTATTCGGGATCGTCGGCGCGGTTCGGGTCGGAGCGGATGCCTGAGTGTTTGTCCTCGGTCACCTGGTATTGGTCAATCACCCATTCCAGCGCCGAGCGATTGCCCAGGCGGCATTCGAACGCTTCCAACGGAATCCCGGAAAGAGTGAGCGTGTCATTGACCTTCAGCGACGCGCGGTCTTTCGAGAGGCGCATCTTGTCCTTCACGCGGTAGGTGAGCGGAACGCGGGTGGCGCATACTTCGCGTCTTGTGCGAAGTGTGCGGCTCTAGCCAGATATGTAGCCTATTATATAGCCGGCGACGTCAATGTCGACTCAAGCACCAATCCCGCGCACACCTACCAATGGGACGCCGAGGGGCGGCTGATTGCGGTGGACAATGGCGCGACGGAGGCGGGTCGTCGAGCGGGGGGGAACAACGGCACGCCCGGCCACCCGCCGGAACCTACACCCTGGACGTCACCGCGACCTACGCTAGCGGTGAGACCCCCTTGAGCCACGACTTCAAACTCACCTTGGTGGTGCGTTGATACGAGCTTGGCGCGGCTCGAATTTCGAAATTGGACACTGGAAAATCGAAACTGGAAAACAGAAAGCCGAAACTCGCAGCTTGCTAATCGAAGCTCGCCAGTCCATAATCCAAAATCGAAGATGCAAAAGGGCGAGGCCGATGCAACGCGGGGAAGGGAATTGCCCTCCAAGTAATTGATTGACGGGCTGTTGGAGAGACCCGGCAGCCGCTTGTGGCTGCCCGAAGTTCAGGGCATACTCAGCAAGACGCCGAATCGTACCGGGGCTGGAAGAGAACCCGACATGAGAACCTCGCAGTATTTTCGCGCTTGGGGAGGCATCCTGCGCGGGCGCACGCCCATCCTCTCGATTGAAATCACCAAGGAATGTCCGCTGCGCTGCCCAGGCTGCTACGCCTATGAGGACGCGCACCTGGGCGAGGCGGGTCCGCTGCGCGACCTGAGCGACTTGAAGGGCCAGGCGCTGGTCAAGGGCGTGCTCGCCCTGGTGCGCCGCCACAATCCCGTGCATGTTTCGATTGTCGGCGGCGAGCCGCTGGTGCGCTACCGCGAGCTGAACGATCTGCTTCCGTTGCTCGACGCCCGTGGCATTGACGTGCAACTGGTGACCAGCGCCGTGCGGCCGATACCGCCCCAGTGGCGCGGGTTGCGGTACTTCGGCCTGGTGGTCTCGATCGACGGCTTGCAGCCCGAGCACGACCGCCGCCGTTCGCCCGCCACCTACGACCGCATCTTCAAAAATATTGCTGGAAATAGGATTATCGTTCATTGTACCGTCACGAGGCAGTTAATGGCCCGGCCGGGATATCTGGCGGAGTTCGCGGACTTCTGGTCGCGCCGCCCCGAGACGCGTAAAATCTGGTTCAGCCTCTATACGCCGCAGCAGGGTGACGCGAGCGAAGAACGGCTGCGCCCGCAGGACCGTGTGGCGGTGGTCGCCGAACTCGGCCGCCTGCGCAAGGTGTTTGCAAAGATTGAACTGCCTGAGGCGGAGGTGCGCGGCTATCTGGACCCGCCGCAATCGCCCGCGGATTGCATTTTCGCGCAGACCACCACGTGCGTCACCGCCGACCTGGAAACGCGCGTCACGCCCTGCCAGTTCGGCGGGCGGCCCGTCTGCTCGGAGTGCGGCTGCATGGCCTCCGCCGGGTTCACCGCGCTGGGCAAATACCGGCTCGGCGGCCTGCTGCCCGTATCCGAAATCTACTCCTACTCGAAGAAGATCGGCACGATCGTTGCTGCCGAGGCGTGAGCCTGGCGCGACGGGCGCGAATCCTTCCATTGCATTTCGCCGCCATTTCCCACCATAATCGCGCGCATGAGTCATGCATTCTTCAGCAAAAGTGCTTTCGCATTCTGTCTTGTGGGGATTCTTATGACCTCTGTGAATTTCGGCGGCGCTAATCCCGCCCCGGCAAACGGCCAGCTCGTTCGCGGCGCGGATTTGGTTCTGCTGCACGGCAAGGTCTGGACCGGCGAGCCCGCCGCGCCTCCCGGCGTGAAAGCGACGCCGGCAAGGTTCGCGCAAGCCGTCGCCATCCTCGACGGCCGCATCGTCGCGGTCGGGACGGACGCCGAGATTCAGCCTTACGTTGCCGCCAACACCAAGGCCGTGGATCTGGGCGGGCGCTTGGCGCTGCCCGGCTTCATTGACGCACACGTGCATTTTCTCGGGGGCAGCTTTCAGCTTCTCCAAGTGAATCTGAAAAACACGCACGATGAAGCCGAGTTCACCCGGCTGATTGCAGAAAGGGCCAAGACCTTGCCCAAAGGCCGCTGGATTCTGGGGGGCAATTGGGACGAGGAAGCCTGGCCTGATGCCACGCTCCCGACGCGCTGGATGATCGACGCGGCGACTCCGGGCAATCCGGTTTACATCAGCCGCTATGACGGCCACGCCGGCCTGGCGAATTCGCAGGCGCTGAAATTGGCGGGCATCACCCAAGGAACCATAGATCCCGAGGGCGGCGTGATCGTGCGCGACCCCAAAACCGGTGAGCCTACCGGCGTGCTGAAAGACGCGGCGCAGGACTTGGTCGGGCGCGTCATTCCCAATCCCAGCAACGAGGAAGTGATCGAAGCCTTGCACGCCGGGCTGCAAGAAGCCGCGCGCTTGGGTGTGACCACGGTGGACGACATGGCGCTCGGCGACTCGACGTCCAACGGCGATTTCACGGGAGAGATCCGCCTGCTGCGGCGCGCCGAACGCGAAGGCTGGCTGACCTGCCGGTTCTACGAAGCTACGCCCATCGAGCAGTGGAAGCGCCTAGCCGACGCCGGCATTTCGCACAACTTCGGCGACGAATTCATCCAGATGGGCGCGGTCAAGGGATTTGCCGACGGCTCCATCGGCTCGCGCACGGCGTGGATGTTCGAGCCCTACACGGACGACGCCGGAAATTTCGGCCTGCCCATGGCAATCATGGACCCGCCGTCAAAAATGGAAGCGATGGTTCGCGGGGCCGACGCGGCCGGCATCCAGCCGTGCATCCACGCTATCGGCACGCGCGCTGATGCCGAGATGCTGGGTATTTACCGGAAGGTAGAAGAGGAGAATCACCGATCGGCGAGCGGCGCCGGCTCGCCCCGCTTCCGCATCGAGCACGCCCAGCACCTGCGCCCGCAGGATTTTGCCGCCTTTGCCAAGCTGGGTATTATTGCTTCCATGCAGCCCTATCACGCCATTGACGACGGCCGCTGGGTCGAGAAGCGCATCGGGCCCGAGCGCGCGCGCTGGAGCTACGCCTGGCGGTCCATGCTCGATGCCGGCGCGCTGCTTGCCTTCGGTACGGACTGGCCCGTCGCGCCGCTCAATCCGCTCCTCGGGGTTTATGCCGCCGTCACGCGAGAAACGCTCGACGGCAAAAATCCCGGTGGCTGGATTCCGGAAGAGAAGATCACTCTTGAAGAGGCTCTGCGCGCCTATACTTACGGCAGCGCTTACGCCGCCTTCCAGGAAAAAGACAAGGGAACTATCGCGCCCGGCAGGCTGGGCGATATCGTCGTGCTCTCAGACGATTTGTTTTCCATTCCTCCCGACCAAATCAAAGACGCGCACGTGGTCCTGACGGTCGTCGGGGGGCGAATCGTCCACCGTGAAGGATTGTGAATCTCGACTCCTGACGCGTGAGGAGTTGCAGGGGAAGTTCGCCCGCGCCGCCAGGCTGAAGACCGGCTGAGCAGGCGCGGGCTCGCTCCTTGCGGTTTACTTCCACTCCCACGATTTGGTGTGGGTGTTGCCGCTGGCGTCCACTTCGAACTCGAAAACGACCACAACACTATTCAGGCGCGCAAGTTTGGGCGATGCGGAGCTGTAATACAACGCCCCGCGGTAGCTGACCGCGCCCGCGCCTACGAACTTGCCCACCCCTGCGCCTTTCCAGGTGGCCATATCGCCGTCCTTGGTCGTTACGATGCCCTGGCCCTCGCCGTAAAGAGTTCCGTCGGGCCTTGGCGCCGCGGTGTAGGTTCCAAAACCCATGATGTCCATTCCCAGCATCTTTCCGCTTTCTTCGAACGAGACTTCGACCTTGAAGCCGCTTTCGGCTGAAAGCGCTCTCCGGCCTGTGCGTTTGCCCCTGGATTCCCCAATTTGTTCACCCAGCATTTCTCATCTCCTTTCGAATCGTGAATTTGGACACAAAGTGGTTCAGCAATAGCGCGCGGGAGCAGACTCCTGAGCACTGCACGTTCAAAACACAGCCAAGATTGGTTTGCCCTAAGTTCTGAGGCGTCTATTCTGCTGCCCGGCGGCGAAGCTGTCAAGCAGCTTGTTCGGTCGTGGCCGCACGCTAGGATGCATTCGAAGACGGCGGCCCGAACTCTGGCGCCTCGCACAGGTTCATGTCACTTTCGCATTGTGAGAATTCGCCAGCGCCGCCTACTCGGTGATTGCACTCGCCGGGTGAGTGCGCTAAGATGCTCAAGTTTCAAATAGTCTGTTCGTCAGCGGACGAACAGTCCGAACCAAGGACGGGCCACATGCCATGGTGGGATAAGAAGCCGGAAGAGGAAAATCCCCCCAAACCCGCGGAAAAGGTTTGGGTTCCGCCAGCCACACCCAAGGTGGAGAGTCCCAAGACGGAGGCAACGCCGAAAGTGTCAAATCCAATGCCAAGCAATCAGAATCCGACGGTGCTGGGCCGCTCGGTCATTTCGAAAGGCGAGATCTCGGCCAGCGAAGACCTTTCGATCGAGGGCCAGTTCGACGGCACGATCAGCATGAAAGACCATTGCCTGACGGTGGGCACCAACGGTCAGGTGAAGGCGGAAATCCAGGCTCGCCAGGTGGTGATTCACGGCACGGTGAACGGGAACATCACGGCGCGCGAGAAAGTGGAGATTCGCCGCACCGGGCGCGTGCAGGGCGACCTGACCGCCGCGGGCGTGGCGATCGAAGACGGCGCCTATTTCAAGGGCAGCATCGAGATCCAGCGCGAAGACACTCCGGAAATCGCGCGCGCCTTTGCCTCCTCGGCCGCGGGATCGAGCAAGTCCGAATAGGCTGCGGTGTTCCTGCCTCAATCGCCTCGGGCGCCCCCGGCAGGACGGGCGCGGCTGAGGGCGCTCGCGCGGCTTCACTCGCACACCGTGACTTTCTTCCCGCTCGCGGGGATGGCCCGGATCTGAACGAGCACTTTCGATGTTGCTGACCAGCCGGCAGGAGAGCGTCAAGTCCTCGTCGCGAAGCGATGCCAAAATGCCCAGCCACGGCCTGGACTGGCTGTGGCAGCAACTGCGCGACGTGCGCCGCCCGCACATCCTGGACTGCGGGCCGCTGCGCCAGACCACGCTCGACGTGCTGCTGCGGCGCGGCGTCAAGCTGTACGTGGGCGACGTCATCTCGCCGCTCCAGCGCGGCAATCCCAAGTTCTGGGACAAAACCAAAAAGGTCCCGCAGTTCCTCACCAACGTTCTGCTGGAACAAATCCCCGACCTTCCTGCGGGCTCGCAGGACGGCGTCTTCTGCTGGCACCTCCTCGACCTCATCCCGTCCCAGGCCGTGGCGCCCACAGTGGAGCGCCTGTTTTCGCTGCTCAAACCCGGCGGCATTCTCTTTGCCATCCTCCGCCAGCCTTACCTGGCGGACGGGTCCGACACGGTGTGCTGGCTGGAAAGCCTGAACTCGATCCAGACCGCGCCGGAAGGGAAGAAGCCCTTCGCTTATCCCGTCATCACCAACCGCCTGATTGAAAACCTCTTGCCGGCCGGAAGCGTCAAGATTTTCCTCACGCGCTCCGGCCGGCGCGAAGTCGTAGCGCTCAAGTAGCCCCTCTCGCGTCGAATCATGAAGCTAAGAACCCTCCCCACACGTCATCCTGAGCGAGTCCACCTCGTCCCGAGCAAACCCATCTCATCCTGAGCGAGCCACGTCATCCTGAGACCGTCGGCGGAACGCCCGCCCACCGACGGGCTGACGGACGAAGGGTCTGCTTTTCTTCGAAGAGCGCAGAGCTCTCGCTTTGCCCGGAACGACCGGCGGGGCCCTCGGGTGGCTCGGTTCCACCTGCCTACAAAACTAGCTCAGGAACCGCCGCCGGCCTGCCGATTACTTGATCGGAGGCCGCAATGCGATTCCCGCGGAGGAAACATCTGGTTGGATGGGCAGTGCTGGCGGTGCTTTTGTGCATCGCCGGGCGGCCAGAAAGCGAGCCGCGCGGCACTCTTGCCGCGGGTCCGCCGCGGGCTCCGGGTGCATCGCCGCAGGTCGCGGCGCCCGGGCCGGCACCGATGGCCTTTGAGACTAACGCTGGCCAAGTGCGCGGCGCGGGAAGCGAAAGAGTCAAATTCGTCGCGCGCGGACCGGGGTATACGCTGTTCCTGACTTCGACGGGAGCGGTGCTTTCGTTGAATGCGGGAAAGGCAGAAGTCGGAAACTGGAAGGAGGACTGGCGTGCGGCGTCCGTTGTCCGTCGTTCGTTGTCAGTTGCCGGCCGCCGGTTGTGGGATGGCACGGGCAACGGACTACGGACCACGGACGTTGTCCGACTGCAATTCGCCGGCAGGAACCGGCCGATAAGGGTTGTTGGCTTGGATAGACTCCCCGGCTCAGCCAGCTACTTCGTCGGCAACGACCCCGCGAAGTGGCGGACGAACGTTGCCACCTTCGGCCGGGTGAAGTTGGAACAGATTTATCCTGGGATTGATGCCATCTTTTACGGCCGCGGGGGAGCACTTGAGTACGATCTGGTTGTCGCTCCCGGTGCCGACCCGAAAGCCATCAAGCTGGAAATCGAAACTGGAGGCTGGAAACCGGAAAATCGAAACTCGAAATTCGAAACTCGAAATTCGAAACTCGGCCATCGGCCATCGGCAATCGAAAATCGAAAATCGTCTGTTCCGAGCGTCGTGCCCCGAGTTGCGGCCCCCGAGCCCGGAGTCGTGAGCCCCGAGCCCATGCGTATCGCAGACAACGGGGACTTGCTCATCCGCGCGAGCGGCGGCGAGGTGAGACTTCGCCGGCCCGCGGTCTATCAGGAAGGCGGGGCCGGGCAGATGTGGCGGACAAATAGCAAGGGACCAAGGACAAGGGACGACGCGCCACGCACGTCAGTTCGCGCAGCCCTGACTGCCGGCACCCGTCCTTTGTCACGCGCCACTCGCCACTTCCTTGAATGCCGCTACGTTCTGACAGGGAACAACCAAGTTCATTTTGAGATTGGTAACTATAATAAGAGCAAGCCGCTTATTATTGACCCGGTGCTGACTTACTCGACCTATCTGGGCGGGAGCGGATACGACGATGCCTCCGCGATCGCCGTCGACTCCTCCGGAAACGCTTATGTCACGGGACATACGGATTCGCTGGATTTCCCGACCTCCGGCCCCGCGCAGCCTTCATCGGGCGGGGGAACGTGCGGCATGTCCCCGGACGTTTACCCCTGTTTCGATGTCTTCGTGACCAAGCTCTCCGCCTCCGGCTCGTCCGTCGTTTATTCGACCTATCTGGGCGGAAGCGGCGATGACCACGGCACCGGAATCGCCCTGGATTCTTCCGGCAACGCCTATGTGACTGGCTACACGGATTCGGACGACTTTCCCGTGGCGCGCGCCTTCCAGCCGCATTACGCAGGCGGAAACTGCGGGTCGGCCACAACTCCGGTCCCATGTTATGAAGTGTTCATCACCAAGCTGAACGCCACAGGGAGCGCGCTGGCGTATTCCACTTTTCTGGGCGGGACGGGGCAGGATCTCGCCGGAGGCATCGCGGTGGATTCCGCGGGCGAGGCCACGGTAGTGGGCTCGACATCTTCGGCGGATTTCCCGACCACTTCCGGCGCCTTTCAAGGTTCCTTCGCGGGCGGGACCCTCGACGCCTTCGTGACGCGGCTCGATGCGTCCGGGTCGAGAGCTGTTTTTTCCACCTATCTTGGCGGGAGCGCTGAAGACCGCGGCTTGGGAATTGCCCTCGATCCTTCTGGCAACGTCTATGTGACCGGCAGCACCGCGTCGCAGGATTTTCCTGCCAGCCACGCGCTTCAGCCGGGGAACGCGGGCGGCACGTGCGGTTCCGCGACAAGTCCCGCGCCCTGCACGGATGCCTTTGTCGCCAAACTGGACGCCACCGGCACCAGCGTTGCCTATTCCACCTACTTGGGCGGCACCGGAGGCGATTCCGGAAACGCTATCGCGGTGGACTCGAGCGGCGCAGCATACGTTGCCGGCATGACCACCTCCGGCGACTTTCCTGTCACCTCCGGCGCCTATCAATTGACCGGCGGAGGAGTTTCGGTTGATGCCTTCGTTGCAAAGATCAAGCCTGACGGTTCTGCGTTCGCCTACTCCACCTATCTCGGCGGCATCGGTCAGGAAGCGGCGTACGGAATCGCCCTTGACTCCGCCGGGCAAGCGTATATCACGGGCTACACGAACGGAGATTCCTTTCCGGTTGCAAGTCCTGTTCAGGCGCGCAGCGGCGGATTCTATGACGCTTTCCTGGCCAAACTGAACGCCGCCGGCTCGGACGTTATTTTTTCGACTTACCTCGGCGGAAGCGGAGACGAAACGGGGCAGGGGATTGCGGTGGGCGCCGCGGGCAACGCCTTCGTTGCCGGCGGCACGTTCTCCGTGGATTTCCCCGCCAAGTCGGCGTTTCAGGCGGTCTACGGCGGAGGTTCGTATGATGCCTTTGCGGCCAAAATCAGCGGCCTCAAGCTGCCAGTGATGAGGCTTTCACAAACGAGTATTACCTTTCAAGCACAAGGCGTCGGGACCACCAGCGCCTCCGTCCCCGTCTCGCTCACGAACAATGGCGACGCTCCGCTGGACATCGCGAAGATCTCGGTCAGCGGCGATTTCTCCCAGACCAGCGATTGCGCTTCGACCATTCAGCCTGGCGCTTCCTGCACGTTGCAAGTGTCCTTTGCGCCTTCTGCTTACGGGCCGCTTTCGGGGACCGTGACGATTTCCGACAACGCTTGGGGAAACCCTCACGTCATCGCCTTGGCGGGGAACGGCGTCCCCTCGCCGGTGGTTTCGCTCTCGCCCCAAAGCCTCAGCTTTCCGGTCCAAACCATCGGGACAAAAAGCGCCCCGAAACAGGTGACCCTGTCGAACACTGGAAGTGTGACCCTCAATATCACCGGCGTTTCCACCCTCGGCGACTTTGTCCAGAGCAACAATTGCGGGACCTCGGTGCTTGCGGGCGGGCAGTGCGCCATTCAGGTTGCCTTCGCTCCTCAGTCGGCAGGCGGGGCGGCCGGGCAGGTAAGCATCTACGACAATGCGCCGGGAAGCCCGCAGATCGTCACGCTGACCGGGACCGGCACGGGCCCTGCGATTAGCCTCTCGCCGGCGTCCCTTGCCTTCGGCGACCAGAAGGTCGGAACGACCAGTGCAATCCAGTCTGTGACATTGAGCAGCACCGGAACGACGGCGCTGAAAGTGACGGGGATTGTTGCTGCCGGCGACTTCGCGCAGACGAACAACTGCCCTTCGACGCTTGCGGCGGGAGCGAACTGCACGATTCGAGTCACCTTCACTCCAACGGCAACGGGCTCGCGAACGGGGACGCTCAGCGTCCCGGACGATGCCGCGGGAAGCCCGCACTGGGTTGCCTTGAGCGGCAACGGGGTCATTCCCGCCGTCGGTCTCTCGCCGTCTGCTTTGACTTTTGCCGACCAGGGCGTGGGCACGAAGAGCCCGCCCAAATCCGTGACCCTTACCAACTCGGGCGGCGGAGCGCTGGCCATTTCCGCGCTCGCGGCGAGCGGCGACTTCCTCGAGACCAACGATTGCGGGCAAAGCCTCGCGCCCGGCGCGCATTGCACGATTCAATTGAAGTTTGCGCCCATGGCATTGGGGAACCGGTCGGGCGTTCTGACGGTGACCGACGACGCCGCGAAAAGCCCCCAGACGGTGGCGCTTGCCGGCAACGCCGTCGTGGCCTTCTCACTCTCCTCGACGCCGAGCCAGCAAACAGTTCTGATGGGGACCGATTCGACAAGTTTCCTGGTCGAAGTCGCCAGCCCGTATGCTTACTCCGGCCCGATCGCCCTTGATTGCGACGGCAACGCTCCCGTGGATTGCACTTTCAGTCCTGACGCCATTCTCCCAGGTGGGGCGAGCACGCTGACCGTGGCGAACCTGTCTCACCCGGCGTCCGACTCGGTGGCTTTTGATATCCAAGGAGCGAGCGGGAGCCAGATGGCTCATCTGGCGCTTGCGGTTCTGATTTCGGACTTCGGCTTGAGCACGACGAAACCGGCCGCCACCCTGTCGGCCGGCCAGACAGCCACCTATCAGCTTGTCTTGAATTCCATTAACGGTTTCAACCAGACGATCAGCATGGCCTGCGGCGGGGCGCCGCCGCTTTCTCTGTGCTCGGTTTCGCCCGCAACTCTCGTGCCTAGCAGTGCCGGCTCAAGCAATGTGACGGTCACCGTCACGACCACGTC
>OFHG01000429.1_pt1 | contig 17086 bp, 15 predicted proteins | sample 1521931 | NCBI WGS metagenome assembly OFHG01 (sample SAMEA2468438, study PRJEB22500) | soil metagenome | biome: Glassland; feature: Farmland; material: Clay | place: Australia | collected 2013-01-31 | depth 0.55 m
GGTCGAGGCCATGCGCAGGTCGGTGTCGATGTTGACCTTGCGCACGCCGTGCTTGATGCCTTCGACGATTTCTTCCACCGGCACGCCGTAGGTCTGGCCCATGTCGCCGCCGAAGTTGTTGATGATCTCCAGCCAGTCCTGCGGCACCGACGAGGAGCCGTGCATCACCAGGTGCGTGTTCGGCAGCTTGGCGTGAATCTTCTTGACGGTGTCGATGGACAGGATGTCGCCCGTCGGCGGACGGGTGAACTTGTAGGCGCCGTGGCTGGTGCCGATGGCGATGGCCAGGGCATCCACGCCGGTCTTCTCGACGAAGTCCTTGGCCTCATCGGGGTCGGTCAGCAGCGCGGAATGGTCGAGCTTGCCCTCGGCACCGTGCCCGTCCTCTTCGCCCATCATGCCGGTCTCCAGCGAGCCCAGGCAGCCCAGTTCGCCCTCGACGGAGACGCCGCAGGCGTGAGCCATCTCGGCCACCTTGCGCGTGACGTCGACGTTGTACTCGTAGCTGGACGGTGTCTTCATGTCCGACATCAGCGAGCCGTCCATCATCACCGAGGAAAAGCCGGACTGGATGGAGCGCATGCACACCGCCGGCTCCGAGCCGTGGTCCTGGTGCATGACCACCGGGATATGCGGATACATCTCCACCGCCGCCGAGATCAGGTGGCGCAGGAAGGGTTCACCCGCATACGAGCGGGCACCGGCCGACCCCTGCATGATCACCGGGGAATCGGTTTCGTCGGCGGCCTGCATGATTGCATGCACCTGTTCCATGTTGTTGACGTTGAATGCCGGCATGCCGTAGCTGTGTTCGGCGGCATGGTCGAGCAGCTGTCGCATCGAAATTAGAGCCATTGTTTTTTCCTCCTCGCAGAATCAAATATAAGGTTGAGTTTCCATACTAGCCCGCTTGCGGGCCCAAAAGCAATTCGCCGGCAGCCTAATCCACCCTTACCATTTTCATGGTATTGGTGGAGCCGGCCCGGCCCATCGGCGTGCCCATGGTCATGACGATCATGTCGCCCTTATTGACCAGCCCATCCTTGTGCATCATCGCCAGCACCTCGGTCGTGGCGCGCGGGGCGTCGGTGGCCTCGGTGTAGTTGTCCGGCAGTGCCCTCGGTGTGACGTTGCGGAACAGCGCCACGCGCCCGAGCGTGTTGGGCTCCGGGGTCAGGGCGTAGATCGGCACCGCGCTGACATGGCGGGACATGAACAGGGCGGTATTGCCGCTCTGCGTGAAGGCGGCGATGGCCTTGATCGGCATCATGTTCGCGGTCTCCATGGCCATGCGCGCAATGCACTCGTCCACGGTGTGGGGCGGGTGCCTGGGCTCGCGCATGGTGGAGGGCATGACGTTCTGGCGCTCGGTCTCCATGCAGGTGCGGTGCATGGCCATCACCGCCTCGACCGGGTACTTGCCGGCCGCCGACTCGCCCGAGAGCATGACCGCATCGGCGCCATCGAGCACGGCGTTGGCGCAATCGTTGACCTCGGCGCGGGTCGGGATCGGGTTGTTGATCATCGACTCCATCATCTGCGTGGCGACGATGACCGGGCAGTTGTACTTCGGCGCCAGGCGCAGGATGCGCTTCTGCACCGGCGGCACGGCGGCATCGCCGATCTCCACACCCAGGTCGCCGCGGGCCACCATCACCGCATCGGAGGCGGCGAGGATGTCCTCGAGGTTGTCGACCGCCTCGGCGCGCTCGACCTTGGCGACGATGCCGGCATGGCCGCCGGCCTCGCGCACCAGGCGGCGCGCCTCATCGATGTCGGCGCCGTCGCGCGGGAAGGAGATGGCGATGTAGTCCGCCTCCAGGCGCACAGCCGTCTTGATGTCTTCCTTGTCCTTGTCCGTCAGCGCCTTGGCCGACAGGCCGCCACCGGCGCGGTTGACGCCCTTGTTGTTGGAAAGCTCGCCGCCGACGACGACGGTGCAGTGGATTTCCTGGCCCTTGACGGTCTCGACGTCCATGACGATCAGGCCGTCGTTGAGCAGCAGCCTGGCCCCCGGCCCGACATCGCCGACCAGTTCCTTGTAGGTCAGGCCGACGCGCTCGTCGTCACCGGCGTCCAGCGGCAGGGCCGCATCGAGGATGAAGTGCTGGCCGGGTATCAGCATGGTCTTGCCGGTCTTGAACTTTCCGGTGCGGATCTTCGGCCCCTGCATGTCGGCCAGGATGCCGACGACGACGCCGTGCTTTTTGGCGATGGTGCGCACCAGCTCGGCGCGCTTGATGTGGTCCTCGGCGGCACCGTGCGAGAAGTTCAGGCGCACGACGTTGACACCGGACTCCACGAGCTGGTCCAGAATCTCCAGACTCTCCGAGGCGGGCCCGAGCGTGGCGACGATTTTGGTTCTGCGGATATGTGTCACTTGGCTGCTCTCTGTTCGAGGATGGCGACGGCCGGCAGCTTCTTGCCCTCGAGGAACTCGAGGAAGGCGCCGCCGGCGGTCGAGATATAGGAAACCTTGTCGAAGATGTCGTACTTCTGGATGGCGGCGATGGTATCGCCGCCGCCGGCCAGCGTGAAGGCGCTGGTCTTGGCGATGGCGTCGGCGATCGTCTTCGTGCCCGCCCCGAACTGGTCGAACTCGAACACGCCGACCGGGCCGTTCCAGACCACGGTGCCGGCCTTCATGATGATGTCGGCGAGTTCGCGAGCACTCTTCGGGCCGATATCGAAGATCATGTCGTCTTCGGCCACGGCATCCGCGTCCTTGAGTACCGCCGGCTCCGCGGCATCGAATTTCTTGCCGACGACGACGTCAACGGCGATGGGGATGGTGGCGCCACGTGCGCTCATCTTGGCCATCAGGTCCTTGGCGGTGGGCAGCAGGTCGTCCTCGCACAGGCTCTTGCCGATGGGGTGGCCTGCGGCCTTCAGGAAGGTGTTGGCGATGCCGCCGCCGACCACGAGCTGGTCGCACTTCTCGGACAGCGCCTCGAGCACGGTCAGCTTGGTCGAGACCTTGGAGCCGCCGACGATGGCCACCATCGGCCGGGCCGGGTTGGCCAGCGCCTTGCCCAGCGCGTCCAACTCCTCGGTCAGCAGCATGCCGGCGCAGGCCACCGGCGCATACTGGGCGATGCCGTGGGTCGAGGCCTGGGCGCGGTGGGCGGTGCCGAAGGCGTCCATGACGAACACGTCGCACAGGGCGGCGTATTTCTTCGCAGTGTCCTCGGCGTTCTTCTTCTCGCCGACGTTGATGCGGCAGTTCTCCAGCAGCACCAGCTCGCCCTCGGCAATATCGAAGCCGCCGTCGACCCAGTCCTTGATCAGGCGCACGGGCTTGCCCAGCTTGGCGGCGAGTACATCGGCGACGGGCTTGAGCGAATTCTCCTCGCTCCACACCCCTTCCTCGGGCCGGCCCAGGTGCGAGGTGACCATGACGCGGGCGCCGGCGTTCAGCGCATGCTCGATGGTCGGCATCGAGGCGGTGATGCGGGCGTCGGACGTTACCTTGCCGTCCTTGACGGGCACGTTCAGGTCGGCGCGGATGAACACGCGCTTACCCTTCAGATCGAGATCGGTCATTCTGATAATGGACATGATATCCCCCTTGCATGTCGAGCGTGGCCATCGCCGGTATTCCTCGGCTGTGCGGTTGAGCAGGGATGGTGAACGCTTGTCAGTGTCAGCTTGATGGCAAGCAGACAGTGACAAGCGTGGGGGCGGCCATGCCGCCCCCCACGCCCCGGCCTTACTTGGCTACGTGACGCACCAGACGCATCATGTTGCAGGTATAGCCGTACTCGTTGTCGTACCAGGACACGACCTTGACGAAGCTCGGGTCCAGGGCGATGCCGGCGCCGGCATCGAACACGGACGGGGCCGAGTAGCCGCGGAAGTCGGTGGAGACCACCTTCTCCTCGGTGTAGCCCAGCACGCCCTTGAGCGCCCCCTCGGAGGCAGCCTTCATGGCCTTGCAGATGTCCTCGTACGAGGCGTCCTTGTTCAGCTCCACGGTCAGGTCGACGACGGAGACGTCGGAGGTCGGCACGCGGAAGGCCATGCCGGTCAGCTTTTTGTTCAGCTCCGGGATGACCTTGCCCACGGCCTTGGCGGCACCGGTGGAGGACGGGATGATGTTCTCCAGGATGCCGCGGCCGCCGCGCCAGTCCTTGTGCGACGGGCCGTCCACGGTCTTCTGCGTGGCGGTGGCCGCATGCACGGTGCTCATCAGGCCGCGCTTGATGCCGAAGTTGTCGTTCAGCACCTTGGCCACCGGCGCCAGGCAGTTGGTGGTGCAGGAGGCGGCGGAGACGATGGCCTGGCCGGCATAGGTGTCGTGGTTGACGCCGAAAACGAACATCGGGGTATCGTCCTTGGACGGTGCGGACTGCACGACCTTCTTGGCGCCAGCAGCGATATGCTTCTGGCAGGTCTCCTCGGTCAGGAACAGGCCGGTCGACTCGATGACGACGTCGACGTTCAGCTCGTCCCACTTCAGGTTCGCCGGATCGCGCTCGGCGGTCAGACGGATGCGCTTGCCGTTCACCACCAGGGTGTTGCCGTCGACCGACACCTCGCCAGCAAAGCGACCGTGCACGGAGTCGTGCTTCAGCATATAGGCCAGGTAGTCCGCATCCAGCAGGTCGTTGATGCCGACGATTTCCATGTCCGGAAAGTCCTTGGCCACGGCGCGGAACACCATGCGTCCAATGCGGCCGAAGCCGTTGATACCAACTCGAATACTCATATCACACTCCTTCTACAGTTCAATAATCAATACTTACAGAGAGGCGACGGTGGCCACGACGTTCTCGACCGTGAAGCCGAACTCCTTGAACAGGGCACCGGCAGGTGCCGATTCACCGAAGCGGTCCAGGCCGATGATCTTGCCGTTCAGGCCGACATACTTGTACCAGCAGGAGGTGACGCCGGCCTCGACCGCCACGCGCTTGGTGACGGCGGCAGGCAGCACGGCCTCCTTGTAGGCGGCATCCTGCCCGTCGAAGGCATCTGGTGACGGCATGGACACCACGCGCACCTTCGTTCCCTTCCCCGCCAGCTCCGCCTGTGCGGCCATGGCCAGCTGCACCTCGGAGCCGGTGGCGATGATGATCGCATCCGGCGTGCCCTCGCAGTCGGACAGCACGTAACCGCCGCGGGTGATATCGGCCACCTGCTGGTCGGTATAGTCCTGGCAGGGCAGGTTCTGGCGGGAGAAGACCAGGCAGGTCGGGCCGTCCTTTCGCTCCACCGCCTGGCGCCATGCCACGGCGGACTCCACTGCGTCGCAGGGGCGCCAGGTGCGCATGTTCGGGATCAGGCGGAGCGTGGCGGTCTGCTCGACCGGCTGGTGGGTCGGGCCGTCCTCACCCAGGCCGATGGAGTCATGGGTGTAGACGAAGATCGAGGGCACCTTCATCAGCGCCGCCATGCGCAGGGCGTTGCGCGCATACTCGGAGAACATCAGGAAGGTGCCGCCGAAGGGGATGAGGCCGCCGTGCAGTGTCATGCCGTTCATGGCGGCGGACATGCCGAACTCGCGCACGCCCCAGTGCATGTAGTTGCCGGCGCGATCGGCCTTGGAGAAGGCCACGGCCTCCGGCCACATGGTGTTGTTCGAAGGAGCCAGGTCGGCGGAGCCGCCGACGATCTCCGGCAGCGCCTTGGCGATGGTGCCGATGGTCTTGCCGGAGGCCACGCGGGTGGCCCAGTTCGGCTTGTCTGCGCGCAGCTGGTTCACCCAGCCGTCGATGGCGGCATCCCAGCCGTCCGGCAGCTCGCCCGCCATGCGGCGCTCGAACTCGGCGGCCAGCTCCGGATGGGCGGCGCGGTAGGCCTCGAATGCGGCGTTCCAGTCGCTTTCGGCCTTGGCGCCCTTGGCCTTGGCGTCCCAGCCCTTGTAGACGTCGGCCGGAATCTCGAACGGGGCGGCATCCCAGCCCAGCTCCTTGCGCACCAGCGCCACTTCCTCGTCGCCCAGGGCGGCGCCGTGGCAGTCGTGGCTGCCGGCCTTGTTCGGGGAGCCGTAGCCGATGATGGTCTTGCAGCAGATCATGGTCGGCCGTTCGCTCTCGGCGCGTGCGGTCTCGATGGCCTGGATCAGCTCCGCGGCGTCATGGCCGTTGACGTTCGGGATCACCTGCCAGCCGTAGGCCTCGAAGCGCTTCGGCGTGTCGTCGGTGAACCAGCCCTCGACATGGCCGTCGATGGAGATGCCGTTGTCGTCGTAGAAGCAGATCAGCTTGCCCAGGCCCAGGGTGCCGGCCAGCGAGCAGGCCTCGTGCGAGATGCCCTCCATCATGCAGCCGTCGCCGAGGAAGACGTAGGTGTGATGGTCGACGATGGTGTGGCCCGGCTTGTTGAAGCGGCCGGCCAGCATCTGCTCGGCGATGGCCATGCCCACGGCATTGGTGATGCCCTGGCCCAGCGGGCCGGTCGTGGTCTCGATGCCCGGGGCGTAGCCGTACTCCGGGTGCCCCGGGGTCTTCGAATGCAGCTGGCGGAAATTCTTCAGCTCCGCCATCGGCAGGTCGTAGCCGGTCAGGTGCAGCAGCGAGTAGATCAGCATGGAGCCGTGGCCGTTGGACAGCACGAAGCGGTCGCGGTCGGCCCATTTCGGGTTGGCTGGATTGTGGCGCATGTAGTCGTTCCACAGCACCTCGGCGATGTCAGCCATGCCCATCGGCGCGCCCGGATGGCCGGAATTGGCTTTCTGCACCGCATCCATGCTCAGGGCGCGGATGGCGTTGGCCAAATGTCTGCGATTGTTCTTGGTCATCGGTCTATACCCCTTCAGCTTTTTTTATTGATTAGACGTGAACGGTGGTTTGCACGCGGCGGACATTGGCCACGCCGCCGTCGAGCACGACGGTGTCGGTGGTCATGAACCTGCCGCCGGCGTCGATGCCGGCCTTGACGTGGTGCACATAGGCGCCGCTGGTCAGGCCGGTGGCGATGAACAGCACATCGTCGCTGGTGACGAGCTCGTCACGGGCCAGCACACGCTTGGTGTCGATGCCTTCCTTTTTGCAAAGCTCGATCTCGAAATCCTTCTGCGGCGCCATGCGCCCGAACATTTCCGCACCCATGGCGCGCGCGGCGCAGGCGGTGACGATGCCCTCGGGAGTGCCGCCGATGCCGAACAGGGCGTCGCAGCCCATGTTCAGAATGGCCTGGATGGCGCCGTTGACGTCGCCGTCGGTGGCGAGCCGCACCTTGGCGCCGCAGCCGTAGATCTCCTGCAGCAGCGTCTGGTGGCGCGGCTTGTCGAGCACGAAAACCTTGACCTCGCGGATGTCCTTGCCCATGGCGCGCGCCAGCTGGTGCAGGCGCTCGGCGGTGGGCGCCTCGGCGTCGATCTTGCCGCGCGCTGCCTTCGGGTACACCTGCTTGTCCATGTAGAAGCAGGAGCCCGGGCGGTACATGGCGCCCTCGGGGGCTGCGGCCAGCGTGACGATGGAGCCCGGCATGTCCTTGGCGAACAGGTTGGTGCCCTCGATGGGATCGACGGCGATATCGATGCCGATACCCTCGCCGGTGCCGACGGACTCGCCGTCGTACAGGGCCGGGGCCTCGTCCTTGGCGCCCTCGCCGATGACGACGGTACCGCGCATGGGTACGCGGTTGATGCGCTCACGCATGGCATCCACGGCCAGACCGTCGCCTTCGTCCTTCTTGCCGGAGCCGACGAATGGTGCGCATGCGCGGGCTGCGGCCTCGCAGACTTCGACGAGGTCAATCTTCAGATCAGCGACGCTGGTCATTTTAAACACTCCCCTGAACTGGCTGGTGAGCCGCGCATACTAACGGACGACTCGCTGAAAAGCGAGTGCATGATAACCCAACGCGTTTTAGGCACTGTGCTCCGATTCGCTCGCCAATATGGCGAGCAGGGCGGCGTGCAGCGGTGGATTGGCGCCGGCGACGATGGAGGAAACGAGGTGGGCCTCGGCAAACGGATCGGCGCCGGTGAGATCCGTGGTTTTCGCCCCGGCCTCGGCGGCCAGCAGGGAGCCCGCGGCGAAGTCCCACAGCTTCTGGCCGCCGTGGATGATGAACTGGCCGCGCCCGGTCGCCAGCCAGGCCCATTCCAGGGCGCAGCTGCCGATATTGCGCTGGCTGCGGTAGGCCTTGCCGCCGGCAAGGCGCACGCGCAATGCCTCGGGCAGGCGCTTGAAATCGATGAAGCCGACGGCCTGCTTCAGCGCATGCGCGGGCGAGGCGCGTATCGGCCGCCCATTGAGCCGGGCCCCGCCGCCCATCACCGCCTCGAAGGACTCGTTCCGCACCGGGTCGTGGATGCAGGCCAGCACCGGCCGCCCATCCTCGATCAGGGCCACGGCCGAGGCGAAGCAGGGGAAGGCGGCGGTGAAGTTGCTGGTGCCGTCCAGCGGGTCGACGCACCAGAAGCGGCCGCCCTGGTGCAGGCAGGCTCGCTGCTCGCTCTCGGCCATCTCCTCGCCCAGAAAGTCGATCTCGGGATCCAGCGCCTTGAGCTGCTTGCGGATGAAGTTCTGGCAGTGCAGATCGGTCTCGGTGACGACGGAGCCGTCCTGCTTGGTCGCCGCCTCGCCTCCCCGGGACGCGAAGGCGGGCAGCAGGATGTCACGACCGGCTTCGCTGAGTAGCTCGGCGAGGGCGCGGCTATGCCTGTTCGCTGGGTGCAAAATCCTCTCTCCCCGTCTCTCCCTGCAATTGTCTGCCGGCGTGCTAAGCTAGGGCACGCCAATCGAATGTATCCGGGAGGTGGGCCTTGCTCAAGGGAAAGATGGTCATCGGCCAGTCCGGCGGCCCGACGGCGGTGATCAACCAGTCGCTGGTGGGCGCGGTGCTGGCGGCGCGGAAAAGGGCGGAGATCACCGGTATCCTGGGTGCCCGCCACGGCATCGCCGGCATCATGGACGAGGACTTCGTCGACCTGACCACGCAGAGCAAGGGGCAGCTGGAGCGCGTCGCCCATACCCCGGCCGCCGCCCTGGGCTCCGTGCGCCTGAAGCCGGGGCATGCCGAATGTACGCGCGTGCTCGAGGTCTTCCAGAAACACGACGTACGCTATTTCTTCTATATCGGCGGCAACGATTCGGCCGAGACCGCCCATATCATCGCCGAGATGGCGAAGGCGGCGCATTACGAGTTCTGCACCGTGCATATTCCGAAGACGATCGATAACGACCTGAAGGTCACCGACCACTGCCCGGGCTTCGCCTCGGCGGCGCGCTTCGTGGCGCTCGCCTTCATGGGCGATGACCGGGACAACCGGGCCCTGTCCGGGGTCAAGATCAACGTCGTCATGGGCCGCCACGCGGGATTCCTGACCGCGGCATCGGCGCTCGCCCGCCAGGACGACGACGACGGCCCGCACCTGATCTACCTGCCGGAGCGGGTCTTCGACGTGGGGCGCTTCCAGGCGGATGTGAAGCGCGTGTACGGGCAATTGGGGCGCTGCGTTATCGCCGTGTCCGAGGGTATCGCCGATGCCGAGGGCAATCCCATCGCTTCCACCGGCGAGCGCGACTCACACGGCAATGTGCAGCTCTCCGGCACCGGGGCCCTGGGCGATCATCTGGCCCGGCTCGTCAAGGAGGCCTTTCCCGGCGGGAAGCTGCGCGTGCGCGCCGACACCTTCGGCTACCTGCAGCGCTCGTTTCCCACCATCGTCTCCGAGGTCGATGCCAGGGAGGCGCGCATGGTCGGCAAGTTTGCCGTCAAGCATGCGGTCAAGGAGCGGGATAACGGCTCGGTGGCCATCCGCAGGCTCAAGGACAAGCCCTACGAGAGCGCCTGCTTCATCACGCCGCTGTACTCGGTGGCGCGCGAGGCCACGTCGATGAAGGGCGCCTTCATCAATGCCGCCGGCAACCACATCACCGACGAATGGCTGGATTATGTGCGCCCGCTGGTCGGCAAGCTGCCGAAGATGGGCAGGCTCTAAGCCGTATTTGACAGGCCGCCGGGCGGCCATCTCGTTCGAATATCTTTATCTTTCGCAAGGAGGGCGTCATGAAGCGGTTCCGGTTGTCCGCATGCATGTTCAGCTTTTACCTGCCCATTCTCATCGCCGGCATCATCGGCACCAGTCTCGCCCAGGACGTGGGCATCCACACGGGCATCATCACCATCATCGCCCCGAAGAACCATGCCGTGTTCGATAGCGGCAAGGGGATTAAGCTGACCTACGATGTGCACCTAAGCCCCAAGGGCAATCACCTGCACATCTATGTCGACGCCCAGGCCCCGATCATCGACCGAGACGTCAGCGGTTGCCCCTGCAGCATGACGCTGCCGCATCTGGCGCCCGGCAAGCACAGCGTCGCCGTCAAGGAGGCGATGGCCAACCATGTGCTGACCGGCATCGAAAGCACGGTGCGATTTACCGTTCAATAGACCGGGTGGAGGTGCGACCGGATGGAGTGCCGTCAGCTCCGCCCAGGGGCAGAACCTGATCCATGCCGCCGGCAACCCCATCACCGACGAAGGCTGGCAGGCTCTAAGCCCTTACTTTCCATGATTTGACAAGCCGTGGCGCCGCCATCTATACCCCAATGGCATCCCCATGCCGTGCGAATTTCCCGAAAGGAGGATGCCATGAAACGATTATTGAGCCTTGTGTTCGGAGCCTCGCTGTTCCTGCTTCCCGCCCTGGCCACGACGGCTAGCGCCCAGGACATGGATACGCATGAGGGCGCCATCACCATCCTGTCCCCGAAGAACAATGCCGTGCTGGATAGCGGTTCGGACGTGAAACTGAGCTACAACGTGCACCTGAGCCCCAGCGGCAACCACCTGCATATCTACGTCGACGGCCAGGATCCGATCATCGACCGCGATGTCAGCGGTTGCCCCTGCAGCATGACGCTGCCGCACCTGGCGCCCGGCAAGCACAGCGTCGCCGTCAAGGAGGCGATGGCCAACCACGTGCTGACCGGCGTGCAGAGCATGGTGATGTTCACCGTCAAATAGCGAATAGGGTTTGAGAACGTCCCCGGGGGTATCGTGAGCTCCGCCGAGAAACAGAACCTGATCTATGCGCTGATCCAGGTCGTGCATAACTTCGGGGCCGTATTCGTCATCGGTATTTCCGCCTACGGGGTCTGGTGGCTGCGCCGGGAGCTCCCGGTGCAGCGCCGCGTGGCGCTGCTGCTTGCCATCGCCTGGGCGGTGCAGGTGGCCGGCGGCATGGCCTTCGGCGCCACCAGCTATGCCTTCTATGGGCATCTGCCGGACATCCACGGCATCGCCATCGATGCCCTTTCCGTGAAGGCCACCTGCGCCGGGCTCGGCTTCATCCTCGCCGCCGGTTATTTCGAGCTCGCCCCCAGGGGCTGGTTCCGCAACGCCGTGCCCATCTGGGCCGGCTCGCTGCTGCTGGGCGCCATCGCCCTCACCGCTGCCGCCTTCCTGCGCTGGTTCTCCTGATGCGCGACAGGGCGATGCGCAGCTACCTGCGCCTGACCGGCGTCATCTTCGCCATCGTCACCCTCGGCCATGCGTTGCGCCTGGCCTTCCACTGGCATGTGATCCTCGCCGGCTGGACGGTGCCGATGTGGCTGTCCTGGGTCGCCATCGTGCTGGCCGGCTCGCTGTCCCTGTGGGCCTTCAGCCTCGCCTCCCGCGTCCGCCGCTGATAGTGGTTCGCTTAGTGCTTCGTCGAAACATGGGGGTAAGCAAGATGCTCCCATTTTGGGCGATCTGTTTTGGCCAAAAAATAGCTAAAGGCGAGACAAACCAAGATCAATAATATGGCGCCTTTAACCAACTTGCGTCGACTGTATCTTACTGGATTGGACGGCTTTTTCACGATTGCCTCCAATAATCGAAAGGCATGAGGCCGTAAATGGCCATGCTTTCTTGTTAACCCTTGGTGGGATTAGCCACGGCCAGACTCACCGAGGGTGTCCGCTTCCGCGAACTGGTAATAATAGTCGGCTTCAGCCATTGCTGCAGGGGGCTTGTTTGAATTAGGGCCTGTTAACATTAATTTCGGTGTTGTCGCTGCTGCCCCAAATAAGGCCAATCAAGGCGCGAGGGAAGAAATTTGGTGCCTCCAAACGAATCCCGAGCAACGCCGAGTGGCCTTATTTGGGGCGCAGCCGAAAGGATAGGCCATTTTTCCGTCCTGCTGCGTTATGACTCGCTTGCGTGTTCCAAGCACGCCACGCTCGCAAAGCCTTGCAAGGCCGAAAAAACGGCCTATCGACGCCATCGAAATTAATGTTAACAGGCCCTAAACAAGTGCTGCCATATCAGCGGTGCCTAGCAATGGTGCGGGTTGGCCCCATGTAACGTATAGGGTTATATTGATCGGATTGGGGATGGGGGTGTGTATTTACAGCTCCCCGTGTTACTGAAACGGGAAAATTAGTTCCTTATCCGCGGAAAAAAGTTCCTCCAATCGTTCAAGCGTCATCGAAAAAGCGCGATAAATATACTGGCTGAGTTTGGCGTGATTTATGCAGCAGCGTGGGTTGGCTTTCAGTCTAGAGGATCAGCTGAAATGTCAAACTAACAGTCCAGGAGGACAGAAATATTATGACCTCGATAAGCAGTCTTTCGAATAACTCGATGTATCTTCAGCAACTCATGAACACCAATCCGGCTAATGCCGCCAGTGGTGGTGACGGTGATGGAGACGGTGGCGTTGAATCCACCTCGGCAGCAGGCTCGCAGGGCACAAACTTTGCCCAGTCGTTCAACCAGGCCGTATCGCAGATCAGCAGCAACAGCGGTGCATCACAGGGATTGAATGCTCAATCGGCGATTCAGAACTTCATGCAGCAGCTTCTGGCATCGGTACAGCAGGCCAGTACCGGTCAGCCCAACCAGGCGTCACAGACGGATAGTGACGGCGACAACGATGGAAGCGGTGCAAAGGCTGTCTCATCTGCAGGTTCGGCCTCCGGCTACACCGCCGCGGCCAAGTACGGCACAACCGCTCAGAACAACCTGCAGTCTCTGTTGCAACAGGTGTCGAGCTCTTCGACTACGAACTCGGCCTTGCAGCAGAGTTTTCAGACCATGTTGGGCGCGATGGGCGCAAATCAGGGAACGAGCACGGTTAATAGCTTCTTGCAATCGCTTGCAGCCGACATGCAGGGCGGTTCGTCCCTGGTGAGTACCATGGCCTAAGGAAGAGTCGGTAGCGAACAGAAAAAGGCGGCCACGGCCGCCTTTTTCATAAGTATCCTACGGGTGAAAATTGCAGTGAAATCAGCAGGGCATCGCACTAATCTGGCAGGCCAGTGTAATCGAATCCGGCACTCTGCAGCACTATTGCGACCGGCGAAGTCCGGCCACAAGCAGTCGTTTAACATGCATGAAATAAGATGGAGTTTAAGCAGAATTATTGTGACTGAGAAATAAAAAAAGCCCACCAGAGGCGGGCCTTTTTTATTCTACAAGGAAAAATCTTTCTTAAAAGCGGTCATTACGAGGTTTGGCTTCATTCACACGCAGATTGCGGCCATCAAGCTCAACACCATCAAGCGCTTTAATTGCAGCATTTGCTTCGTCACTACTATCCATTTCAACAAAGCCAAAGCCGCGGCTGCGGCCTGTTTCGCGATCCATAACCACTTTTGCACTAGCAACATCACCAAACTCTGCGAAAACTTTGCGAAGCCCTTCATCATCACTATTAAACGAAAGGTTTCCAACATAAATATTCATACTAAATTATCCTAAAAATATCAAAATCGAATCCGAAGGATTCGGATTTCACCAAAGGCGTCGGTTATAGGCCCATAGTAAAAATCAATCGATAATCAAGAGATGAAACAAAGGGAAAAACGTGCGCAACTGATAAAATCATGGTTATGATATATAAAAAACTTGTTCTGACAAGGGGGATTTTGTTTTTTGGTCATGGGATCATTTGGCTCTAACGAAATTGCATGTCCGCCTTTGGCGTGCGCCGTGGTAAGGCGGCGTTTTCCCAGTGGGTGAGAGTCCCACCCGGCAACTTTTGCTCCAGCCGGAAGCAATCGGAGCAGTCATGGAGGAGACGAAGTGGCTGAAGCCTCTGGTGTAGAGGGTCACATATGGTGACTTGGCGAGTGTGCAGGCCGTAACGCGAGTGAACGCTGAGCAAGCCTCGAAAAGGACGATGCACAGGCCGACCCGTCTGCCAATGCGGGGAAGGCTGAGATGTCTGGTGAAGCGAGCAAAGGAAGCAGCCAGACGCTGTGCCGGGGTAGTGGCGACAGCATGTGCACAAGGGAAACGCATGCAACACGGGAAGCCCCATGGCGTGGTCGGGGATGGCCAACCGGAAACCCGTGAGGGATGTTCCGGGCGCTTTGGGGTGGCGGAGAGGCCCGTAGTACCGTTGAAGCCGGGTAATGCCGGTGGAGGGAAGGGGCCTTGGTTCAAGACAGACGAGGGACGTAGGAAAGGACAGGAGATTGGGCAACCTATCAACTCCAAAACATGTTCAAAGACTACAGATGGCGTTACACGCGAAAGTGAAGGCATCGCTTGATTTCCGCTTTCATGAGGGCGGTTGCTGGGCGAGCTGGCAAGACGCCACACAGCTTATGCTGTGCGGCTATGCCGGTGGTTGTGTATCAAGCACAAGGTCGGATGCAGTGGATATGGGACCTATCCCCCCTCATATCCCTACGAGACGTTGAATCTCGTTCGTCTGTCCTGATCGACGCACGATGTGCCGTGGGCGAAGGCGTGATGTTTTGTCCGAGAGCCGGATGCGGGAAATCTGCAAGTCCGGTTCGATGAGGAGGATGTGGAAACGGAGTGATGGACCGGCTACTGAGGCACCGCCAGACGAAAGGGGCGGAAACAGATAGGCCTGTACCTTAGACCACCGCGCCACATCCTTACTCTACCGATCCTTGCCGGATGTGATTGAAGTGCGAGGGTAACTTTAGCCCTCGGCCACGTCCCAGGCGGCGAGGAATTCGCCGAGGTGCGGCCGCTCGTCGGCCTCGGCCTGCAGGTAGTTTCGGATGCCCAGGGTGGTGCGCGCATAGGCGCCGTCGGACAGGGTGCCGGAGAAGCGCTGCCAGTTGAGCAGGATCAGGGCGGTGGTCAGCACGTCCGTTTCGCAGTAGTTGCGGATGGCCTCGATTTGCCCCGATTCGTACAGGTTGCGCACGTCGGCGCCCGAGGTGTCGAGCTTGCCCGGCACGCCGAGGACGGCGGCGATCTCGTCCATGGAACAGCGCGCCGAGGCGCCGTAATCGGAGAGCAGCTCCATCAGGTCCATATGGTAGGTCGAGGCGTAGCGGGCGTCGTAGCTGTTCCACTTGTCGCCCTCGGAGAACCAGCGCGGGCAGCTGACGCCGTGCACCATGGCGCGGTGCTTGAGCACCGGCACGTCGAAGCCGCGGCCGTTGTAGGACACCAGCTGCGGGGCGCGGGACTGGATCAGGCCGAAGAAGCCCTCGACCAGTTCTTTCTCACCGGACTTGGCATCACCGCCGCTCCCCACCCGTTTGAGCACCAGCTCGGAGCCGTCCTCGCCGGGCTCGCGCGAGAACTGCACATAGCTGATCGCCACCACCTGGTGGAAGGGCTGGCGCGGGAAATCGTTGCGCCCGTCCGTCTTTTCCAGGAAATAGGCGCTAAGCGCGTCGCGCGCCTCGGCATCGCTCAGGTCGGGCTGGTGCAGCAGGCGGCGGGTGGCATCGGCATCGACCACCGTCTCGATATCGAACACGAATACATCACGGCGCATGGGTATCCTCCTTGGGTGGATTCGGCTGGCGCAGGCGCAGCCTCGGGCGTTCGCCCAAGAGCCAGGCGCCGGCGAAGAACACGGCCATGCCGCCGGTGACCGACACGACCAGCCACAGCGCCTGCAGCCATTTGTCGGATACGGGGAAGGGCCAGGCATGCGCCAGCGTCACGAGGCCGGCGAACATCGCCAGGCTGGCCAGCACGGCGCGGCCGATGCGGGCCAGGCTGGCAGCGTCGAACACGCTGCCGTGCAGGCGGCGCACACGCATCACCAGCAAGCCGACATTGGCGAAGGCGGCCAGCGAGGTGGCGAGGGCCAGGCCGACGTAGCCGAACGGGCGCATCAGCATGACGGCGAGTACGATATTGATGGCCACGCCGATGGCGGCATAGCGGGTCGGGGATTTGGCATCCTTCTCGGCATAGCAGGCCGCCGACAGCACGCGCGCCCAGCAGAAGGCCATCAGTCCCAGGGCATAGGCCTGCAGCGTATGGGCGGTGGCGACGGCATCGAGGGCGGAAAAGCGGCCGCGCTCGAACAGCACGCTGATGATGGGTTCCGCCAGCCAGAATACGCCGATCGCGGCCGGCAGGGTGATCCAGGTCATCCAGGCCAGGCCGTGGCGCAGGTCCTGGCGCGCCGCCTCGTGCTGGCCCGTCGCGGCATGGTCGGAAAGGGTGGGCAGCAGCGCCGTGCCCATGGCGATGCCGAACAGTGCCAGCGGCAGCTGCACGATGCGGTCGGCATAGTACAGATAGGAAACGGCGCCGGCCGGCAGCAGCGTGGCCAGTATCGTGCCGACGAGGATGTTGATCTGCACCGCCGCCACGCCGAGCACGGCGGGGCCGAACAGGCGCAGGGTGCGGCCGATGGCGGGAAGGCGCGGGGTCCAGGCGAGCCCCGGCGGCCAGCCGAGGCGCCTCGGCGCCGGAATCTGGGTGCCGAGCTGCAGGCCGCCGCCGAGCAGCACGGCGATGGCCATCGCCCGGATGCGCGGTCTCGCCGTCCGCGTTCACCGACACGAACGCGTACTTCGACTTCGGCAGCGAGGCGTAGATCGCCTGCAGGTGCGAGGCCTCGGCGTTGCAGTGCGGGCACCAGGTGGCGAAGAACTCGAGCAGCACCGCCTTGCCGCGGTACTGGGAGAGACTGACGCTCTGGCCCTGAGGCGTCTTCAGCGTGAAGCCCGGGGCGGGCTTCCCGGCCGCGAGCAGGTTCGGCAGCGCGCGCGGGTCGTGCGAGCAGTCGCAGTCGATCTCGACGAAGTGATCGAAGTCGTGCAAGAGTCCCCAGGCGAACCCGTCGCGGTACGCCCCGCCGAGTCCGCTCTTGGCCGGGCGGCGTAGCAGTTCGACGTGGCCAAGCTCCTCACTCAGCGCTTCCACCCTCTCGGCGGTGCCGTCAGGGCTCGCGTCGTCCACGACCAGGATG
>OFHG01000430.1_pt1 | contig 17059 bp, 18 predicted proteins | sample 1521931 | NCBI WGS metagenome assembly OFHG01 (sample SAMEA2468438, study PRJEB22500) | soil metagenome | biome: Glassland; feature: Farmland; material: Clay | place: Australia | collected 2013-01-31 | depth 0.55 m
CACCCAGCGCGAGCCGATCTCGGGCGACGCGCTCGAAGAGCTGGCAAAGTCATATCTTCTTTCCGAGGCGGTGATCGGGCGCGTCTCGCGCTGGGTCGATCAAGGGGTGCTTACGGCGATGTTGCGAGGTGTTCAGGTCGATCTGTCACGGCGCGAGACGGCTGAGGAGTCCGCTGCGGCGCTGATGGCGGCAATTCCTGGAAACGGGGTGCACATTAGCGCCTACTTCGACGCGAAGACCGAGCGATACCAGGTCAGGGTCGAGCGCACACGCCACGGCAACATGCGGGTCAGCCACATCGACTCCGAGTTTCTGCTTTCCGGTGACTATCGGCAAATTCAACAGACGGCGGAGCTGCTTCGCGGCCTGATCGCTGTGGGCGCATACGTGCAGCGCGGGGAGAAGAAGCACCAAGTGAAAGACTTCCAGGAAGTCATGCGCTGGTTGCTTGCCGAAGTCCAGAAGTCGGTTAGCCTTCAGCGCTACAAAGGCCTGGGAGAGATGAACCCGTCCCAACTCTGGGAAACGACCATGGACCCGGAGATGCGAAGGCTGTTGAAGGTCCAGATCGAGGACGGCATCGCGGCAGACGAGATTTTTACAATGCTGATGGGCGACGAAGTCGAACCCCGGCGCGCATTCATCGAATCGAACGCGCTCGGAGTTCGCAATTTGGACGTTTAGCTGCCCTTCTTCTTCTTAGCGGCGGGCTTCGCCGCCGTCTTCACGGCCTTTGGCGTGCTCGTGGCAGGCTTCTTTTCCGGTGCGGGAGCGCTTGCCGCCGCAGGGATGGCCTTGGGCTTGCGGGGTTCGAACTCGAAGCCGACGCGGCCCTCCGGGTTCTTGACCAGGTAAGCCTTGAACGGGCGCCCCTTCTTTGAAATAAAGCGCGGCAGAAGGTCGGTTTTGCCGGTCGCGAGCAGCTTCGACATCTGTACGCGCTCGACGGGTTGCTGCAGGATCACCTTGCCTGACCTGAAATCGCAGCTGCGCGTTGGGCCCACGGCCTTTTCGCATACGTAGGCGACCCCATGTTCAAAGACCCTCGCACCGCATCTAGGGCAGGGGCCGAGGCTTTCCTGACCGGAAAAGTCCGGAATCTCTTCGCTATTGGATGATGCCGATCCTTGACCGAAGTCGAACTCGACCCGGAACTCGTCGTTCAGTTTGACGCCGGCCGAGAACGGCTTGCCCATGCGGCTGCGAAAGCCCGTCAGGGGGCCAATGAATCTCTTTTCGATCAGCTCGCTGACTTCCTCGGGCGACCATTCACGGCCCGAAGTCACCTTCCAGAGCGAGAAATCGCATTTCTGGCACTGAAATTTCCGATAGTTTTCCTGCACCGTCCCGCCGCATTTCGGGCACGGCGCCTCGACCGTGGCGAAGGCGGTATCCGGGATATCCCCGTTTCTAATCCGCTCCACCAAGTCGCGAGTGACCTGTTCGATATGGTCCATAAACTCCCGGCGGCGGAGCTTGCCCGCTTCCATGAGCTTAAGCTTGAATTCCCAGTCACCCGTAAGCTCCGGTGACGTGATCTCGCTGACGCCGAAGTGGCGCAAGGCGAACAGGAGCGAAAAGGCCTTCGGTGTCGGAACCAGCTCCCTGCCGTTGCGGTGGACGTATTCTTCCTGGATCAGCCCTTCGATAATCGCGGCGCGCGTCGCGGGCGTGCCGAGTCCTTTGGCTTCCATTGCGGCGCGTAATTCGTCGTCCTCGACCAGCTTGCCGGCCCCTTCCATCGCCGACAGCAGCGTTGCTTCGGTATACCGCGGTGGTGGATTGGTCTGATTGGCCTGGGCACCGACTTCCGCGACGCTCACCAATTCGTCGGCGCCGACCGTTGGAAGGCTGTCGCCTTCCGTTTGCGCCGCCCTGCCGAATACGGCTAGCCAACCGGGGCTGCGCAATACCCTGCCCTCGGTCCTGAACTGGTGCTCGTCCACCTTGGTGATCCGCGTCGTTTGCAGGTACTCGGCCGTAGGGTGGAATACGGCCAGAAAGCGCCGCACCACCAGGTCGTAGAGCTTCTGTTCGGCCTCGTTGAGCTGCTTCGGCGCCTGCTGCGTGGGGATGATCGCGAAGTGATCGGAAATCTTCGCGTTGTCGAAGATGCGCCTGTTGGGCTTAACCCAACCCTGCTTCAGAACGTTCTTCGCAAACGTCCCGTACTCCGTCGTTGCGCCGAGCACCTCCATTGTCTTCCTGACGGTCTCCAGATAGTCCTCGGGAAGCGCGCGCGCGTCGGTACGTGGGTAGGTAAGAACCTTGTGCCGCTCGTAAAGCGCCTGCGCAAGCGAAAGCGTCATTCTTGCCGGAAATCCAAAACGGCCGTTCGCCTCGCGCTGCAGGCTCGTAAGGTCGAACAGCAGCGGCGATAGCTGAGTCGACGGCTTGCTTTCCTCGGTGACCGGACCTTTCCCGTCGCGGCAAGCCGACGCGACTCCCTCTTGAATTCTCGCTCGCCCCAACCCCACGTCTATCCCCCCGCCCCGGCAGCGAACCGCGCGTGCACTTCCCAGTAATCGCGCGGCGTGAACGCGCGGATCCGCTCTTCGCGCTCCACGAGGACGGTTAGCGTCGGAGTCTGCACGCGGCCCACCGTCGTGAGGTAGAAACCACCCTCCTTTGAGTTGAACGCGGTCATGGCACGCGTGCCATTGATGCCGACCAGCCAGTCCGCCTCGGAGCGACAGCGCGCTGCATCGGCGAGTGGCAGCAACTCCTTGTCCGGGCGCAGCCTGTGGAATCCGTCGCGAATGGCCTGCGGCGTCATGGATTGCAGCCACAGGCGCTCGATTGGCTTCTTGATCCGCGCGTAGCTCACGAGGTAGCGGAAGATCAATTCTCCCTCGCGTCCGGCGTCACATGCGTTGATGAGTTTCGCGACGTCTTTCCGCTTCAGCAGCCGTAAAAGCAGATTGAGCCGATCCTGGCTCCGCTCGATCGGCGCCAGCTCGAAGTGCGGCGGGATCACCGGAAGTCTTGCGAACGACCACTTGCCCTTCTTGACATCGTATTCCTCCGGCAGGGACAGGGTCAGTAGGTGCCCGACCGCGGAAGACAGCACGTACTCGTCGCTCTCGAAATGATCACTCTTTCGCGTGAATCCACCCAACGCGCGCGCAATATCGGCGGCGACGGATGGTTTCTCGGCAATGATCAGAGTTTTGTTCATGGAGTGCCGCGCAGGGCGCCGCAGGCGTCGAAAGGCGGCAGATGATAAGTGCAAACGCGCTGAAGCGGCAACCCGGGCCGGTCGAGGTCCCACAGGATAAGGACTTTCTCGCGCGCACGCGCGCGAGGCTCAGCTCGGTAGCCGCTCCTGCTTAACCGTGAACAAATCCTCCGCCAGAAGACGGCTAGTGGGGGTCTGGCGATTCCACAGCACCATCAGCACGATCAGTTTGAGCTGATCCAGTGACACCGTGAATCCGGTGGCGGCGAGTGCGCGCTCGATCACGTGCTCGCGCATTTGCGGAGTCAGGATTCTCGAATGTTCAAGCGTCAGCAGGAATCCGCGGCACTCGGCACCGAGCTTGGCAAGCTCTTTCGGTGCATAGGCGCGAAACGTATCGCGCGAGTCGGGAATCGGAGCGAAGTTGCGGTGAGGAACGCGAAGCACTCCGGCTAGCCACGACAACGCTTCGCTGATATCGGTGTCCTCGAATCCGGCGGCAGAGAGCTTCTTTGCCACCAGTTCGCTGTCTTGTGCGAGCTCGGCTTGCTGGCAGTGCTCAAACAGGTATGCGAGGATTTCGTACATGTTATTGTTCTCCTCAGTTTAGGCGTTGATATAACCCGCCGGGAAGCACCGCTACGAGTCCGGCGAGTTCGAGCCGCAGTAGCTGTGAGGATACCTGCTCTGCGGACAATCCTGTACGTGCGCACAATGAATCGACCTCGATAGGGTCGAACCCCATCTGCGCGAGCAAAGGCTCGCTAGAGAGTGTGCGCGAAGGGGCGGGCGCCAAATCCTCGTTGCGCCGAAAGCCTGAGAGTTCGCTCAGCACGTCATCTGCGGACTCAACCAGTTTGGCACCCGCCTTGATCAATGCGTGGCAGCCTTTGGACAGAGGCGAATGGATCGACCCGGGAACCGCGAACACCTCGCGACCCTGTTCGGCGGCGGCCCGGGCCGTGATGAGGGAGCCCGAGGCGAGTGCCGCTTCAACCACCAGACACCCCAGTGCCAGGCCGCAGATCAGGCGATTGCGGCGCGGGAAATTGTGCGCGGCCGCCCGCGTTCCAAGCGGAAATTCGGACAGCAGCAGGCCCCGGTCCGCAATATCATCCGCAAGCGCAGCATTGCGCGCGGGGTAGATGACGTCTATTCCGGTCCCTAGCACGGCTATCGTTGAGCCTGGCCCGACTAGGCCTCCGCGATGCGCCGCTGCGTCGATTCCGAGCGCCAGCCCGGACACGATCGTCAGACCGGCCTCACTGAAGGCCCGGGCGAAGCTTTCCGCGTTGCGCTCGCCTTGAGCGGTCGCATTGCGGCTGCCAACTACTGCCAGCGCCGGCCGCGCCAGCAAATCGAGGCGGCCCTGCGCGTAGAGCAGCGTGGGAGGATCGGCAATCTCAAGCAGCGGTTTGGGGTACGTCTCGTCGGCGAGCGTAACCACCGCATGGCCGGGTTGCGCCGCCCACTCGCTCGTTTGGGCCACTGCCTTGGCAACGTCGGCCGAATCGAGGGCCTCAAATTCGGCCCGCGGGGCCACACGCGACAACTCGGAACGGGAGCGGGCGAGAACCTGCTCGGGCAGGCCGTACAGCTTGAGTAACTGGCGAATTGTCGAAGGGCCAAGGCCTGGGGTGAGCGTTAGCTGTAGCCAGCCCGCCAGACCCGGGTCCGCCCTCATAGGGGCCGCAATTGGCGACGAGATCCCATGCCCCCTATACGCGGCCCCGCTGCCTGGTGGCGCCGCATCGGCCCGTGATCAGGGGTTCTCCACCACATCCAGCGGCTTGACTGGCCGTTTGATGCGCATGATCAGCGCATAGGACACGCGGTCAAAAACACGGAACACGAAAACCTCCCCGTTCGGCTCGTCCGGGAGGTGGATCAAGGCATCAGACGAGCCCTTAGGTTTCGTGGTGTCGGTCACAGTTTCGCCGTGTGTGTAGACGGCCCGCACTGTGCCTATATCGATACCGTCCGCCTTACCGCGGTTAAGCGTGATGATCGAGTAGTTTCCGGTTTCGCCGACGCGCTGCACGCCTCCGTAAATCGACATCACCCGGCCTTTGATGAAAACACTCGGCGAATGCGGCGCGTAATTCACCTCCTGCGGCGGTGGCGCCGGAATCAGCTTGTCACCCACGCCGACCTCGCGTTTGACCTTCAAGAGGCGCACGGTCGTCGGGTCTCCCTTTCGTGTGACCTCCGCAGTGCCGAGATAGATGGCCTCGTAGCCGAGCGTTCGATTGGTGTCCGGGTCGATGAGTGCGCTGCCAGGCCGGTAGACGTCCCAGGTCTTTTCGTTCGAATTCATTATTCCGCGTACGTAAGCGGTGTTGCCGGCCTCCAGAATGACTCTGTCCTGCTGTGTCGCGATGACGGTCGGGGCATTGTCCAGCCCGCCTGGCTCGATAACCAGCGGCTGCGAGAGAAACGGCTCGATCACTGATGGCGGAATACTCGGGACCGGCGCCTCCGTGCTGCCGATTACGCGCATTCGGGGATGGAGCATTTCGGCGCCCTCGATCGACAGACGACCATGCAGACGGTCGAGAACGATCACGTTGCCGGGATAAATGCGGTGAGGATTCTTGATCTCATCCTTGTTCAGGTTCCACAACTCCGGCCAGCGCCAGGGCGAGTTGGTGAACCGCTGCGCGATGCCCCACAGCGTGTCTCCCGGGACCACCACGTAGCGATCGGGCGCGTCCGGTTTGATCGCGCTCGCGGATTTGGGTGCTTGCGCCGTAGCCACGGCCGCCGCTAGGCTGCCAGCGACAAAAGCCAATATTGTGATAGACTTACGAAACTGACCGTACATAGGGCCCCCGATTGTTTCTTGGCTCTTCGGGCCGGCTTGAAGTGCCGATTGTTCACCCAAATTTGGCATAAAAGCCCAATTAGCTTACATACTGCCTGAAATTGTGCATGTAATTAATTCACACAGCAAGTGATTTCCTGATTTCAATGGCTCTCTTGAACATCCTGCGCTACCCGGACGCCCGCCTCCACAAGGCGGCCGCGCCGGCGACTGTTTTCGACGACGGCCTGAAGAAGCTGGTGAGTGACATGGCCGAGACGATGTACGCCGCCCCTGGAATCGGCCTCGCGGCCACCCAGGTAGACGTGCACAAGCAGGTTATCGTCATCGACGCCTCGGAGCGGCGCGACTCGCTGATCGTGCTCGTCAATCCGGTGATTCTCGAGGCCAACGGCGTCTCCGACATCGAGGAAGGCTGCCTTTCGGTCCCTGGCATCTACGAACTGGTCGAACGCGCAGAGCGCGTCAAGGTGCGTGCCTACGACCAGTACGGCCACGCGTTCACTCTCGAGGCGCAAGGGCTGCTTGCGGTGTGTATCCAGCACGAGATGGATCACCTGCAGGGTAAGGTCTTCGTGGAGTACCTTTCGCAGCTCAAGCAGCAACGCATTCGGACCAGACTGGCCAAGCAGCTCAGGAAGAGCGCCTAGCGAAGCGGATGAGCCCCGCCGCGCGGCCTTCGACACCGCCGCGCGGGACGCAGCGCCTGTGAGAATTTCCAATGCGCCTCGTCTTCGCAGGCACCCCCGAATTTGCCCAGCGTTCGCTTGCCGAGATTTTGGGAGCCGGGCACGAGGTGGCGCTTGTTCTGACCCAGCCGGATCGCCCCTCGGGACGTGGCATGCGCCCGGCAGAAAGCGCCGTAAAACGCTTGGCGCAAGAGCGTGAGCTTGCGGTGTTCCAGCCGGCGACATTGAGAGATTCCGAAAGTCTCGCCCGGATCGTCGCCGCGCAGCCCCAGATCCTGGTGGTGGCCGCATACGGTCTTCTCCTTCCTCAGGCGGTCCTGGATTGTGCTCCGTTGGGCGCTCTGAATGTCCACGCGTCGCTGCTTCCTCGCTGGAGGGGTGCAGCTCCGATCCAACGCGCGATTCTCGCCGGTGACCGGGAGAGCGGGATTACGATCATGAAAATGGACGCCGGTCTCGACAGCGGGCCGATGCTCAAGCAAAGCGCGATCCCAATTACCGAATACGACGATGCGGGAACGCTTCATGATCGGCTCGCCAGCCTGGGTGCGGAAATGATCGTTTCGGCACTGGCTGCCGTGGAAACCGTACAAGCGAGCTACACGCCGCAGCCTTCAGTAGGCGTGACCTATGCTCGCAAGATCGACAAGGCCGAGTCCATTTTGGATTGGTCGCGGCCGGCGGCGGAGCTCGCTCGCGCCGTGCGCGCCGCACCCGAGGACCGGGTCCTGTCCGATGCGGAGTGGGCGCAGGTCGGGGCCAGGATCATGCACCGCACAGTGCCACACCGGCTTGCTGTATCCCGGGCCGGCCAGGGCTGCCAGTGGCTGGGCCAGCAGCCCGGCCAGGCGGCGCAGGTCCGGTGCCCCGCTGGGGCGGCGTTCCGGCTCCAGTTCCGCCGGATCAGCGAACCCGGCGACCAGATGCGGATCGGTGTGCTCGTTCGCCTTTCCGTGCCCGTACAGGTAATACAGCAGCCGCCTGGCATCGGTGCCCCGGAGCACTTTCCCGATCACCCGGCGCACTCCCATTCCGTCACGGAACGCTCCGGCGCAATTGCTCCGCCGTCTCGTCCAACCGGCGGATCACCCGCACGCAAAACTGCGCCGCCGGGAGCAGGTCATCACCACGCTGTCCCGTCGCATTCAGCCGGGCCACCGCCTGATTCAGATTGGTCCCAACCCGCCGCACCAGCCCGGCAGCCGACATCAACTCCACCAGTACCTCCCGCAACGGCGACGCTGCCCTGGCCGATACACCACGGGCCGCTGCCAGGGTCGCCTCTGCCGCGAACGCCCCCCGTGCCATCCCTGACTGGGCTGCCGAAGCGCTGACCTTGTCAAACTCATCTTCAGTCAGCGAGAACTGCACCACCTTCGGCCGCGACACCGCCTGCCGTGTCCGGCGCCGCTTCACTGTGCTCGCCATGACCACTACCTCGATCCACGCCGAGAGCCCCCCGTCTGGTGGGACCGCGCCCGGTCCCGCCAGCGCCGCGTATTGCGGCGCTGGTTCCATTGTTTATCTCTGGGCCGCGCCGGTCCAGAGATAAACAATGGATAAGAATATCTTGCTCGTTCTGTTGCCAGTAGGCGCCATTGAGGCGGGGGCGGCCTTAAGCCTCTCTATTGCTGCCGACTGCCGCTGAATTTCACATGAGCTCAGCGCCGGGTTTTGAATGTCGTCCAGTTGAAGGCATGACCTGAGAACGTTCCGTATCCGTGCGACCGCCAGCCGGAAGCGGGCCACATCGATCGGCTGCGTCACAAGAACCGATGGGCGACGTCTCCCCGCCCTCGGGGTTTCCGGGAAGAGAGCTCAGCCACGATCGGGTACCTGGCGATAAGGTCACAGGTGGCGGATCAGATTCCACGGGATGAGTAGTCGGGTGACCATGACCTACCTCGAAGCCGCGGTGCATGTCTTGAAGGCTGCCCAGCGACCGCTCACCACCAAGGAGATCACCGAACGCGCGATCGACACGGGCTTGCTAACCCCTCTGGGGAAGACTCCCCACGCGACCATGAGCGCGGCGCTGTACAAAGCTGTTCAAAGAGAGCAGGGAATCGTGAAGCTCGAGATGCCGGGAGAGATTCGTGCCCGGCGCGGCAGCGTCCGCTGGGCACTCGCGGACACCTGAAAAGACATATCCGAACGGCCATACCGACCTAGCCGGCTTCGTCCTCCGGAGTCGCTGCCGTCATGACGGGTGCGGGAGGCTGGCCACGGCCTAGCTGTGCTCGGCCAGATCGATCTGCACGGCACGCTGGTCAGCGCCGATACCCTGCACACGGTCAGGCCGCCGCCGAGTTCATTCACCAGGCCGACGGGGAGTTCGTCTTCCCGATCAAGGAGAACCGCCAGGCCCTGTTCGATGCGCTGGACGCGCTGCCCTGGCGGGAGGTGCCGGTCGCGCACACGGCGACCGACCGCGGCCACGGCCGGATCACCACCCGCACCATCCAAGTCCTGCCCGCGCCCGAGGACCTGCCGTTCCCGCACGCCGGGCAGGTATCCTGATCGAGCGGTAGGTCACCGACCTGCACGGCAACCTGCTCTCTGCGGTCGCCGCGCTCGGCGTCGCCAGCCCCGCCCCCGAGCAGCTCAGCGTCGCAGACCTCGCCTAGCACGTGCGCCAGCAGCGGACAATTGAGTCGCTTCACTGGCTGCGTGACACTCTGTACCAAGAAGACAAGCCGCAAGTCAGAACCCGGTCGGGGGCCGAGGATCCTGGCAGCTATACCTGGCGATCTGCGCCCTGCGCCTGCCCGGGCGCACCGATGTCACCGAAGCCACCCGGTGGGCCAGCCGGTCCATGGACCAGCCATTCACCATCCTCGGCCTCACATCATGATCTTGAAACGGCCGTGCATACCCGGCTGACGCAGATGAACCAGATAGGATTCGTTTCTTTCATTAAGCTTCTCGCTCGATTACGGCATTTGCCGCATTGATGTCTCTGACAACCTCGTACTCAAGATCATTCATCCCGATATCATGCCTGATTACGGCGAAGTGAACGCGGGCTGCCTGCGTCTTCCCCCGCTCGATGGGTGCGAGAAGGGCGGTCTCGTTGGTTCCCTTGGTTTCGAAGACGATGTAGCGGCTGCCATCGGGGCGCTCAATGGTTACGGCCCAGTCGGGGTTGTAGCGCCCTAGGGGGGTAGGGATCGTAAATGCGGACGGGAGTTTTACGAAGACCTTAACCTCGTTGCGGCCCAGTAGCCCGAGGGCGAATTTTCTCTCCACGACCGAGTCAACAGCCAGGAAGCGATAGACGGACTTCGTCTCGAACGAGACCGGGTTACCGTCGGAATCGGAGATGATGTTTCCGCCCGGGCCGGTGTATCCAGCCTCAATGATTCAGGTGACGGGCATGGCTGGTTACCGGTTGTGATGTGCCGGTTTCCTGCCGGTATGAGTGTTTTCTGGGTTGCGGCGGGTGACGGCATCGCCCGATGTGCTCGGGTCAGCGCCGGCTCCGACTGCGCCGGGCAGTCTCCTTCCTGGGGTCGCGGGGACAGTTTGTGCTGGTCAGCTAGGCGCGGGCAGGGCGCATAGCCGTTGCCAGCAAGTGGTGAACGCCTCCTTCCAGGGCCAGGTGGCGCTGATCTTGAGCACGCGTTTGCGGGCGTGCCGGACCAGCCGGGCGGGCAGGTGCCACAGCCGGTAGCGGAGCGTGCCTGGTTCGGCGTCCTTGAGGTCCTCCTGGTCGTACAGGCCCAGCAGCCGGCACCAGGCGTGCAGGTCGGCGGCGATGTTCGCGGCGAGCACCCAGCCGCAGTTCACCAGCCAGGTCTTCGACGGTAGGTTCCGCAGCCCCATGGCCTTGTTCACGCGGACCTGGTCCTCGACGACGGCGTGCTGCCTGTGGAGGACGTCGGTGAACTGCGGGTGATGGCTGCCGGGTACGTCCTTGATCCCGGCGGCGGGGATGCTGGTGACGATGATGGAGTACCGCCAGCCGGTCTTCTTCTCATAGGCGGTCAGGTTCTTCATCTGCCGCCGGGACGGCTTGGTGCGCCGCACGATCCACCGCAGCCCGGGCGGCCAGCCCTCAGCGCGGCTCATCAGGTGCGTGATCTCGGCGACGTGGCATTTCTCCTGCACGTGCCCGTCCTGGTCCACCCCGGCCTGCCACGCCCTGGCCGGGAGCATCGCGATGGCGGCCTCGTCGGCCGGTGTGATCATCCAGCCGCAGGTGAACAAGACCGTGCGCCGCCGCGTGGAGAGCGTGAGCAGGTGCTGGATGAGGTCGTGGGTGGCGCCGGCCCCATCGACCCGGATCAGCAGCCTGCCGCCCCAGCCGGCGGGGATCTGCGCCAGCGCCTCACGCAGCACCCGCAGGTGATCGGTCACCGTGTTCGAGCCGGCGTTGCCCGGGCGCAGCAGCATCGCCAGGCACTCACCCGTGTTCGCCAGCCACGCTCCCAGGGGGTGGAAGCCGAAGCCCTTCTTGAACGTAGGTGCCGCGCCTTCCTTGTCCGAGTGCGCGGTGATCAGGGTGGCGTCCATGTCGATCACCAGCCAGCCCGCCAGGGTCTTGCCCGCTATCGCCAGCCACGGGAACCCCGCGGGGGTCGCGGCGATCAGCTGCCACACATGCGCGCGGATCTTCGCCCGCGCCTTCGCGACCTTGCGCAGCGTCTTGTCATCGGCCAGTTCCAGCGTCCGCCGCACTGTCGTGTCCGACGGCGGCGCCCCCAGCACCGGCGCCTGGTGGTCCAGCAGCGCGATATCGCTCATGCTGGCCGCGCCCAGCACGATCACCACTGCCATGCTCGCCAGCGCCACCCCGCGGTCGAGCAGCGGGAACTTCCCTGCCCGGCTCAGCGCGCCGCTCAGGGCGGCGGTCAGCCCGCACCCGTCGGCCAGCTTGCGCAGCAGCACCGCACCGGCGTGACCGATCAGCCCCTCGCCGTCCGGGGTGACCAGCAGGTTCTTGTGCCACGGCGTATCCTTCGCCATGAAGAGCGCTCCAGCTTCCAGGAATTACAACGGTGTCGTTACCGCGTAACCTCCCAGAACGGGGCGCTCTTCGCTACCTGCCCTGCGTCACTTCCGGCCTCCGCACCCAGCAGGTGCAGCCACCACCACCCCATCCGGGCGCAAACCCGCAGCTCAGAGCCATTCCTTCGCCTAAAATCGCAGATCACCGCCATTGCGTTGAATCCCGGAGGCTGGCGGTCTACCAGGACACGGACCGACTCAGCGCCGAAACCACTGCGGCCGTAGCCACTGTGGCTGAAGCAACCCGGGCACCAAGCCGGGTGCTCACCACAGCCAGTGCTGCCGTGCACACCAGCTATGACGCTAGCCCTGACGATGAGGTGGATGGTGAGGACAAGGTGCACGGCCGAGACGAGCCGGAGGTGGGCCGGGAATCCCGGGACATGCCAGGGCCGGTAGAACGCACTCTGCTGGACCTCGGCGTCACCAGCGCTGACGTGCTCCAGCGCGGAGCCGAGATCGACCGCGCCAGCGCGCAGATCGTCATCGACGCCGCAGCAGGACAAGCGCGTGACCGCCGCCATTCCGCCCCCATGCTGAGCAGGTCCGCGGGCACCGCCGAACTCGTCAACCACGTGCTCGCGTCCGGTGACCCACGAGCGGTCGCGCTCCTGCGACGTCCGGTTTCGGCGCAGCGCGAGTCGCCAGAACCTGAACCCTGATGGGCAGCCGGCCTGGTGCCGCCCGCGAGGCCAGATCCCGTGGTCCTCTTGCCGGCACTGTCAGCTGCGTGTGGGCGGGTTCGCTTTGGAGTCGGCCGGCAGGGCGAACGGCAAGAAGGCAAGCCGGACCTGCCGGGCCGGATCGGCGCGGCTGCGGAACACGTAGTCATGGCGTTCCCCTATAACCGCGGTGCCGTCCTCGTGCAGGAAGTCCGGGTGCTGCATGATCGCTTTGGTCGCCTTGGCGATGACAGTGGTGGGTCTGCTGGCGCGGATGAACAGCAGCAGCCCGGCACGGCTGTCGTCCCAGGTCAGGTAGCCAAGCAGCTGGTCGAGGGCTTCAGTCACCGTGCCAGGGCCGCTCTTGTCCCGCCAGATCTTGCACTCTGCGACCAGGATGTTCCGGTCGCGGACCCGTATAAGGATGTCAGTCTTACCGGAACCGTTGAGCGCCTCGCTGAACACGCAGCCGTGGAAACGGCCGTTGAGTGCGATGACAAGGAGGTCGCGGATCTCCTCCTCGCTGCGCGGCCCGGTGTCCGGACGTCCCCGTTCCATGGCCCTGGCCGGGCTGGTAAGAATGCCGAGCGCCTCCTCGCACAGCTCATCCACGCCGTCATGAGTGCCCGTGGCCGACGGATCCGGTTGCCCGGACCACCGCTCCGCAAGCCCGGTCGGCAGTTCGTTCACTGGCATCGGTGGTCTTACTGGCAGGCCAAAATCCTGTTGCAGCTTCCGCGCGTCGAGTAGCTTCGCCCGGCGGTGGGCGGCATCTTCACCCGCGATCCGGCGTACAGCAGCGTTATGCCGGTCGACGTCCTGCCACGCCGCGGCCAAGTGCCGCTCGATCTCAGTGAGCTTCCGATCCATCCATCCACGCAGCTCAGCCGCTTCCGGGGACGTGCTCACTCCATCTCCGAGCCATGAGATGACGATCTCGCCGTCGTTCACCCGGCAGTCCGGTAGCTCCCAAGCGCAGCTACTGGGCGCGAGTTTGAAGATGCGCCCGTCTCCGTCAAACGGGACGGCCAGATCGATCCGGATCCGGTGGATCGGAATCCTGTTGCTGGTGAACAGCCCGCGCCCATGTTCGACCTGCTCGGTGACGGGCAGCTGGACGGCCTGAGCGCGGTGCAGAACTGGCCAGGTGACCGAATACTGGGAAGCGATCCGACGAGTCCGGCTTCCGGCGCATTGAGCAGGTCATCGGCGTCCCAGCCGTCGCCAACCTGGGTGATGGTGGAGCGATGCTGCTGCAATTCCAGGTCAAGGCTGAGTGCGGCCGCGGCGGCGTGGATGGACACCATCCCAGTGTGGACCATAGCCGGGACAGCTCACGGATCGCCGCAGGCCAGCCGCCGCCTTGTCGCTGCTCTTGAGGGTGGCGTACCAATGCTCGACCTCCGGCGAGATCTCCACGACCCAGCGCTCCGCAGCCGGCTCAGGCAGTTCAGGAAGGGTCCGAGATCGGGATCAGGCAGGCTGCGTGACTTAAGGACCTGCGGCGGCGGGCACGGCGCTGACTGGCCGCAAGCGCCAACAGTTCGGTAGTCAAGGCGACAGAACCGGCAGGGCTGCACGTCTACCGCACATTCCGATGTGAGTGAGTTCAGGGCGTTTCGGGTGGCGGTGAAGACATCCGCCATTCGAGCCGAGCCGCACAGGAGATCCTGCGCCACCTGGCCCGGTTGCGCGAGAAGATGATCGTCTTGTGCAGCAAGGGCCCTGGCCGGGTGGGGGGGGCCACGCTACCCCGCCGATCAGATCAAGGTGCTGCTGACCCGCCCCGACTGCAAAGACCAACCGCGCCGCTTCCTTACCGTCGGCGCGATGCGCCAATGGCTCGAATCAGTCAACGACACCCTCAAAGGTCACCTCGACTGGAACGCCAGGGCGGGCGCACCCTCGCTGACTTCTACCCCCGCATCGCTCAGCGGCTGCTCGCCTGGCCACGTCCATCTGGCACAACTGGTCCATCGGCGCGACCAGCTTACGGTCCCTAACCGCCTGCGATCACTGAACCCATAGGGAATCGCAAATCGTAACTGGATAGGTCTTTCGGCGGCGGTGATCGCCGGTGAGCGGTGGGTAACTGCCGTGGGGCAGGCTGGTCCGCGTCGGGCGGTGACCTGGATTTCTGGGATCCAGGGGTTGCCCGTGGCGGCGCGGGTGAGTGCGTCGAGGGCGCCGATGCCGTGCCGGGCGGCGGTGGCCAGGTAGGAGCGGATGGTGCAGAAGATCTCGGCTCCGGTCATGGACCGCATGCAGCCGGAGACTTTGATCCGCAGTTTGCTCATGCGTATGGCCTGCTCAGCTGGGTTGTTCGATCCCGCTGTCGACTACGCGTGGTGCGGGTGCTGAGAAGCATCCGGATCAGGTGCGGGTGACGCATCGGTTCCATCCGCTGTCCGGCCGGTCGTTTGAGTTCGTGAACCGGCGTAAGAACTGGCAGTCCGATCGGGTCTACTTCTTCGGTGACGCCGGTGAGCTGGCGTGTCTGCCGGCGGAGTGGACGGACGTGGTGCCAGAGGATCCGTTCGTGGTGGTGTCGGCGGGACGGTCGCCGTTCCGCACGGCGGATCTGCTGGAACTCGCGGAGCTGATCCGGGAGCTGCGCCAGGGCTCGGGCTCGAGGCCGGATGATGTCAAGCGGATTATGCCGTGAGTGTCTACAGGATTCTGCCGCGGCTCCAGTCCGCCATCTCCCGGATCTGCCGGACTGCCGTCTCAACGGCTGCTGTTGTGCAGGGATTCCTGGTCGCCCGACGGCGTGGCGGCGAGGATCCTGCTGATTCATTCGGCATAGTTGCCTTGACATGGTTGCGGCCCGGGAGGCGCGATGGTCGGGCGAGACGACACGAAGACGCAGGCGCTGGCGGCGTCCAGGACGCTGAATCCCCGCCCGGAAGGGGTCACCGATCCGGCGTTCGGTCCGGGCGGGTTCTTCGATCCGGCGGATCTGGTGCAGGTCAAGTACGAGATGGTGCGCAGAGCCGAGGCGGAGGACGTGCCGGTGACCCAGGCTGCCGCCGCTTTCGGGTTTTCTCGTCAGTCGCTGTACTCGGCCAGGACGGCACTGCGCGAGCGGGGGCTGGCCGGCCTGGTCCCGGCCAGGCCCGGGCCCAAGGGCGGCCACAAGCTCACCAGCCAGGTCGTGGACCTGCTGGAGGAGCTGCTGGAGGCCGACCCCGGGCTGCGGCCGGCGGATCTGGCCGCCGCGGTCCGGCAGCGTTTCGGCGTCAGCGTGCATCCGCGTTCGGTGGAGCGGGCGCTGCAGCGCCGCCGCACCGCCCGGCGCGAGGACGAGCAGGCCCCCGGGGCGGCGCCCAAAAGCCTCTGACCAGTCCGGCTCCGGCATCGGGGACATCGCCGGTGATGACCGCGGCGCGTTCACCTGGCGGTATGAGCAGCTGCGCAGCGCCGCAGCCGCCGGGAACGGCGGATGGCGGCACGGCCTGGGCGTACTGGTCACCCGGGGGATGGTCGCCTGGATGGCCGCGTGGGCCTCCCTGCCCGCCCAGGCCGGGCCGGGGGCCGAACCCAGCCGCAGCGCAGCAGCGACATCGCAGGCCAGCGCGTCCTTGTCCGCCTCGACCCCGTCCCCGCCCGCTCCGGACAGCAAGGGAGGTGATGCCAGCTCGTCGCCGGCCTGCACGTCGCTGCTGCCCGCGCTCTCGCCTCACGCCACCAGCGAGATCGTCGCGGTGCTGGCGCAGATGACGCTCGCCCATGCCCGTCCTGCCCCGTTCCCCGTCCAGGAGGTCGTTCCCCCGTGAGCAGCGATACCAGCGGCAAGGTGACCGCGGCCCGGCTCCGCCGCGACGCCTACCTCTACATCCGCCAGTCCACCCTCTACCAGGTCGCCAACAACACCGAGTCCACCGCGCGCCAGTACGACCTGCGCGGCCGGGCCGTCGCGCTCGGCTGGCCGGCCGACCGGATCCACGTCATCGACATCGACCAGGGCCATTCGGGGGCTTCCTCCGCGGACCGGGAGGGGTTCCAGCACCTGGTCGCCGAGGTGTCCTTGGGCCGGGCCGGGATCATACTCGGCCTGGAATGCTCGCGGCTGGCCCGCAACAACGCCGACTGGCACCGGCTGCTGCAGATCTGCGCCCACAGCGACACCCTCATCCTGGACGAGGACGGGCTGTATGACCCGACCAGCTTCAACGACCGGCTCCTTTTGGGCCTTAAGGGGCAAATGTCCGAAGCTGAGCTGCATTTCCTGCGAGCCCGGCTGCGCGGCGGGATCCTGGCCAAGGCCCGCCGCGGCGAGCTGAAACTGCAGCTGCCGATCGGGCTGGCCTACGACAGCTGCGGCGAGCCGGTCCTGGACCCCGACGGCGGAGTGCGCCAGGCGATCAGCCTGCTGTTCGACACCTTCACCGCCACCGGCTCCGCCTTCGCCGTGGTCAGAGCCTTCCGCGAGGCGCAGCTGACCTTCCCCGGCCGGCACCGCGGCGGGCCGCGCGCCGGCGAACTGTACTTCAAGACGCTCACCCACGACCAGGTCCTGAAGATCCTGCACAACCCCTGCTACGCCGGCGCCTACTGTTACGGTCGCGCCCGCCACACCACCGACCTGGACGGGCACCACCACACGCTGATCAAGCCGGCCGAGGACTGGACCGTCCTCATCCCCGGCCACCACCCCGGCTACATCACCTGGCCCCGCTACCAGGCCAACCTGCA
>OFHG01000431.1_pt1 | contig 17057 bp, 19 predicted proteins | sample 1521931 | NCBI WGS metagenome assembly OFHG01 (sample SAMEA2468438, study PRJEB22500) | soil metagenome | biome: Glassland; feature: Farmland; material: Clay | place: Australia | collected 2013-01-31 | depth 0.55 m
GGGAATTTCTGCGCTATGACCATTACATGCGGCACTGCTTCCGGACCTACCTTTTTTCGCCCTCGAAACAATGGAAAGATTTCGAGCGGCTCGATTTGCAGGAAGAAAGGAACCTGGCAGCCGGAGCCTGGCAAGTAACAACAAGCCCCTTTGCAAACCCGGTCGAGCTTTCCCGTCGGACACGATATGAGCACGACGGCGCAAGGCTGGAGATTGAGGCGCGCAAAGTCCTGTTTGCAAGAAGCACGGAGGCCGGTTTTCACGTGGAATGCCGGTCGCTGATTTCAGGTAATCAGCCGCATGTTGTGCCGTTGTCGCTCGGCGTTGAAATGGTCTTTAATTTTCTGGCGCCCAACGCTCCGGATCGCTATTTTGCCGCAGCGGGCGATCGGCATCCGCTGGAATTTTCCGGCGAAATCCAGGCCGCAAAGCTTGAACTGGTGGACGAGTGGCAGGGCGTACGGACTGTACTCGAAGCCCGGCCCGAATGCCGCTGGTGGATTGTTCCGATCAAGACTGTCTCGCAGTCGGAGGCAGGCTTTGAGGCCGTTTACCAGGGGTCGGCCATTCTGGCGGTGTGGAAAGTCAACGCTTCGTCAAATCCCGAGAGCCGGTGGTTGGGAGTCGAAATCAACCGGGCGTGACGGGAACCGATTTTTGGAACAACGACGCCCAACGGCTTTGCTTGAATTCCTCCGCGGTGTCTGCTAAATTCAGAAACATCTTTGAGTTGGAGTGATCCAATGGCCGTCAGTCAGGAACTGCTGGATATTTTGGTGTGCCCGCTTTGCAAGACACCCGTCACGCTTACACCGGACGGCCAGGGGCTGAAGTGCGGCCAGTGCCGGCGCGTCTATCCCATCCAGGACGATATTCCGGTGATGCTTGTGGACGAAGCCAGGATCGATCCGGAATAACGCCGGATTTCAGCAGGCGTGCTCCCAGCTCATAGCCTCTTCCAGCGCTCTTTTCACTTCCTCGACTTCAATCTCCTTCATACAGATGTTGTCCTTGCAGGTTTTCATGGCTGGCGTTCCGTAACACGGCGCGCAGTGGACACGGTGGTACAAGATGCGCGGCGGATTGCCCGGTGAGATGGGAGCAGTCTGCTCGAAAATTCCGGGTCCCCACAGCGTCACGAGCCGGGTGCCCAGCGCCGCCGCCATGTGCGCCGGGCCGCTGTCGTTGCCGATAAAGATGCGCGCGCCCGCAAGCGCCGCGGCGAACCGGCCCAGGCTGGCGCCTTCCACGCGGCGAATGGCCGTTCCGCCGGCGCGCTCCACAGCGTCGAGCACCGTTTGCTCTCCCGGGCCGCAGGAATAAATGGGCACAAGTCCCGCCTCGTCCTCCAGAAACTTGCCGAGCCTGGCGAAATGTTCGGGCGCCCACTGTTTGGTCGCATACAGCGCCGTCGGATGCACGATGGCGCTCGCGCCAGGATTTCCGGCCATTCCTGCGGCCGAACGTACGCCTTCCATTTGGGGGCGGCCGGGGGCGGTTCCGGCCTTGGCGGCAACGCCGCCTCATGGACCGGGGAATTTTCCGGAGCCGCGCCCTAACGAAAGTCGCGCGACCTCGTGCCGAGCTCGCCGAGCAGCGGGCTGAAGTTCACCAGCCGCTTGGCGAGCACGTGGATCACCTCGCCCTGGCGTTCCAGCACGCCGTAGACGCCCAGCAGGCTGGAGCTCAGGAGTTCGCTGCGCTGGCGCTCGGCCAGGTCGCGCCAGACGATGACGTTGATCATGCCGGTCTCGTCCTCCAGGGTGACGAAGGTGACGCCGCCGGCGGTGCCCGGGCGTTGCCGTCCGGTGACGATCCCGGTGGTGCGGATGAGCCGGCCCTGGGGCGAATCGCGGATCTCGGCGGCGCTCACCAGGCGCATCCGGCGCAGCCGGTCGCGCAGCAGCGCCAGGGGATGGCGGCCCAGGGTGGGCGGCCCCCCTGGCAGGAAACCTACCTGCGTTCTTGTGCTGGTGCATCATCCCATGTGTCATCCCGTTTAGAAATTTCTGTTACGCACTTGCGTGGCAACGTTGCGCGGGGCATCATCGTGGCTGACGCTCCGCGCCCGCCCGGCTACAGCACCCGGGCGGGCAGGGGCACCGCACCGGCACCGCCACGCGTGCCGGCCACCTCGCCGGGGTCACCGGGAAGCCCGTGATCTTGGCCTCCCAGACCGTGCCAGTGACGAAACGCCAGCCGCCGAGGAGGACGAATGCCGGCCACCAGTGAAAGCCCAGAGCAGGGCAACGGTGTACCGGGCGCGCCGCCGGAGTTAGAGCCTGGCATGCGGTGGCGCCGGGTGTTCCCAGGTGATGAGCGCCAACTCGGCCTGCTGCGGCGGTGGCTGGCATCGCTGCTGCCCGATGGCCCGGCACGGGATGACCTGGCCACCGTCGCCACCGAACTGGCCAGCAACGCGATCCGCCACACCGCGAGCGGCCGGGGCGGCTGGTTCGCGGTGGAGATCACCTGGCATGCGCCCATGGTGCGGGTCGCGGTGGCCGACTGCGGCGGGCCGACCGAGCCGCAGGTGATCGAGGACGTGGCAGCCGAGCACGGCCGCGGGCTGCTCCTGGTGCGCGGCCTGTCAGTGCGCACCGGAACGTGCGGCGACCGGCGTGGCAGGCTCGTCTGGGCAGACGTCCGCTGGGATGGTGCGGCTCCTGTCGTTCCTGCGGCAGGCGGCGACCCTTACCAGGCTGCGATCCGCGACGGTGAGGCCGCGCTGGCGCGCCGTTTCGCCAGGGTGCCCGCCTGGTTCGGGCGGTCCACGCTGCAGTGGTGGGCGCTGCCGGAATCGGGTGGCCTGGTCAGCGCGCCGTCGGCGCGGGAACTGGCGGCACTGCTCTGCCGGCTGCCCGACGCCCGGCACCCGCAGAGCTCCCCCGCCCCCGCACAGTCTTACGAGGGTGTTGGCGAACGGCATGGTGTGCGGCCGGACCGCGAGCCGGACGGTCCGCTGCGGCGCGCCGAACCAGGCACCCACCCGCGTATGAGCGGCGGCACCGGGCGTCCTGGCGGCCATGACAGCCGGGGGAACTCGCGCGGAACTCCGGGCGGGAACCCTAGCCGGGGGCGGGCACTGTCTGGCCACCCGCGCCCAGCGCTCGTTCCCGCGCCGCTGACCAGCGGGGCTGCATGACCATCTCACGCCTGACCGACCTGACCGGCATCCCGGGCGTGGGAGAACTCCTGATGAGTGACCACCCCCCAGCGACGTGCTGTCGCCACACCTTCACACCCGCCTGTCCCATCGACTGCCTGCAGACGATCGTGGGCAAGACGGCTTTCAGCCCGCTTGCCCGCGCCTACGGCGCGCCGTTCGACCCGCCGGCCACGGTCGGCCAGGTCATCGAGCTTGTGCGGCAGGGCCGACTCCGCCAAGCCGCCGGGCTGGGACCGCGGCGTCCCGGGGAGATCGAGGCAGGCCTGGTGCTCGCCGGATTCGTCATCGGCGATGGCGCGCCCAGGTGATGGTGCGCACAACGGCGCTCCCGGGCGGCTCAGCGCCTGTCATTTCCGGCCACGCGAGAGGAGAAGATCACCGTGCTGGACGTTGCCGAGCTGGTCATCGGCGAGCTGTACGCGGGTTACGCGGGCTTGGTCTACTGGCGGCTGCGGAGCGGCAGCGAACTGCGGGCCGAGATCGCAGAAACCCGGTCTTGGGTGCGATGCACGCCACCGTTCCATCTGTTCGCCTGTTGTGCTGGTGCCCGCAATGCCGCTGATCGCGGAGCTTACATACCTGATCAATGGCCTGCTGTGGCCTGCCGAGATGGCCACCCGGCCGTGGCGTTGCTGGCGGGCAGGTTCACGGGGCGGGCGGAGATGACGCCCAGCAGCCGGGTGCCTCTCCCGCCGGGGCCTAGATCACGGCAGGACCGGGAGCTGCTGGACGCTGGTGAGCTGGCTGGGCACCTGGTGCCGGAGGGCAGCGTATTCACGTTCTTGGCTGAGCACCGGCGGGAGCTGTTCCCGGATTCGTTCACCGCGGATCTGTTTGAGTCGCGGACCGGCCGGCCGTCATTGCCGACTGACCTGGTCGGGTCTGTGCTGGTGCTGCAGGCGCTGCATGATTTCTCGGACGGGCAGGCGGCCGATGCGCTGAAGTTCGATATCCGGTCTCATGATGACCGCCGTGCTGGCGATCGCTTCCAGCCGGCCGTAGTCGGACGCCGGGCCATCGGGGAGGTCGGCACGCCACAGCCGTTGGTCGGGAAGGTCGGCGAACCGCGGGGAGAAGCGGGAGCCGAGCAGGCGGAAGATGCCAAAGACCATGCCGGAGTGAGAGGCGTTGTCGGTCGCGCCCATCTCCGGTTTCCCGCCGTCAAGGTTCAGCAGCGTGTCGAGGATGAATAGCGAGTCACGCGGCGTGCCGGGTACCACCATGGCCGCTATTCCGTGGGCCCGGTGCCGTCGAGGAGCTTGAGCAGGAGGGTGCGCAGGTCGCGCATGCCGTCCTCGCCGAGGAGACCGCGCAGCTCGGTTTCGACCTGGGCCATGGCGACCTTGATCTCGGGAAGGCGGGCCCGGCCCTCGCCGGTGAGTTCGAGGGCGTAGCGGCGGCGGTCGTGCGGGTCCTGGCCGCGGGTGACGAACCCGGCCTGGACCAGCTCGTCCACCAGGGCCGCGGTGGCCGGTTCGGTGAGGCTGAGCTCGCGGGCGAGTTGCTGCTGCGGGCAGGGGGCGAGCCGGTCGAGCGTGGGCAGCAGGAGGAAGTGCCGGGTGCGCAGGCCGGAGTCGGCGAGCAGGTGGTCGCCGAGGCGGCGCAGCCGGTAGTGCGCCTGGGTGATCAGATGCTCGGTGCTGTACGTGGCGTCCGGGTCGGGTTCGGGCAGCAGCCGGGTGAGCAGCTCGGTGAAGCGGGCGCGCTCGGGCTCGGTGAGCGGCGCGGTGATCTGGTCATCACGGCTCTCGATGGCCTCGCGCAAGTCGGCCAGCGCCGTGCGGCCCTCGCCGGTCAGGGACAGCACGTACGTGCGGCGGTTGGCCGGGTTGCGGGTCCTGGTCACGTAGCCAGCGGCCTGGAGCCGGTCGAGCAGCTTCACGATGATCGTGCGATTGATGCCCAGCCGGTGCGCGAGGTCCTGCTGAGACCGGGCGTCCTGGTCGGCCAGGGCGTTGAGCACGACGAACTCACGAGACTGCGCACCGCTGCTCATCGCCTCGGTCGTGATCTGGGTGAACACCTGCCGGAGCAGGTGGCCAAGGGTTTCCTGCACGTTGTTCCTCCTCTCGAGGCAACTCTAGCAAGGTTGATGGTCGCCCTATAGATAGTTGTGATATTGATAGTTGTGATAGTGCGGATTAGTGTCGAGGCATCACAACAGACAAGGAGAGCGGCCATGAGCGGCACAAACTTCAAGCTGGACATGTCGATGATGTACCTGATGCACGACGCCCTCCGGCGGGAGCTGGAGCGCATCACCCGGGCCACGGCCCGTACCGACGACGACCCGCGGCACATCCTGCGCACCGCCGTCGGCTGGGAGATGTTCAAGACCTACCTGCACGCCCACCACACCGCCGAGGACGAGACCCTCTGGCCGGTGATGACCGAGCTCCTGCCCGGCCGCCCCGCGGACCTCGCCCTGCTGGAGGCGCTGGAGGCCGAGCACGCCGCCATCGACCCGCTGCTGAACGCCATCGACGCCGCGCTGGCGGACCGCGAGCAGGGCCCGCAGCGGCTGGACGGGCTGGTGGACGCGCTGGACACCGGGCTGCGCGGCCATCTCAAGCACGAGGAGACCGAGGGACTGCCGCTGATCGACGACATCCTCAACGAGGAGCAGTGGAGCCACCTGGGCCGCCGGCAAGCCGAGAAGATCGGCGCCGAGGTCCCACGCTACCTCCCCTGGCTGCTGGACGAACTCGACCCGCAGCGCGCCGCCGCCATCCTGGCCCGGATGCCCGAGCAGATCCGCACCGCCTACCACGGCGAGTGGCGGGCCGCCTACACCGACCTCGGCCTCTGGCACGAGCGCGACCGCAGCACCGCAGCCTGAAACACCACCCGCGAAGGAATCATCATGACCGCGCTCAACCCGCAGATCCTCGGCCAGGCCGAGAACGCCCACCGCGCCATCCTGAACCGAATGACACCGCGGTTGAGCACAGTTCGCACCGCACCCGGAACTGGTCGAGATCGGTGACGTTGCCGGGCTTCGGACGGAGCGGCGCGGCTTGCTTCAGGGCGCGGTACGGCAGCTGCCAATCCACCTTTCCATGACCGAGTTCATCCGGTGCGCCTGGATCGCGGAGCGGACGATCCTGACGCCTGCGGCCTGGAACATGGCGCCGAACGCGGCGGTGAAGCAGCTTCAAGCCCACAAACCGAAGATCATCCCACCTCCGGCCCAGCCAAGACCGGCCCGGCGGCACCGAGCGCCTGACCGAACCGACCGCGTTCCATCGGGCATCTGCCCAGGTGGCAGGGGTTGTCGGCAGCCATAGGCTGCCGCAGGCATCGCCGCCGAACCCTGGCCGCACCGCCTGGCACGAGTGGCAGTTCGAGCTGTCCCCACCCAGCAAGCGCCTCCGTCGCCCAGCAAATGCGTGGCCAACGGGTGGAGCCACTCGCCCCTGTCGAACACGCCCCGTTCCCGGTTCACTGGGACGAGTCGAAACAGGTGAGAGAACTCGTCTCACGGTGTCAGCGAGGCCTCGGTCAGGTGCCGACGTAGGCCGCGAGGTGCTCGCCGGTGAGGGTGGAGCGGGCGGCGGCGAGGTCGGCGGGTGTGCCCTCGAAGACGATCCGGCCGCCGTCGTGGCCGGCGCCGGGGCCGAGGTCGATGATCCAGTCGGCGTGCGCCATGACCGCCTGGTGGTGCTCGATGACGATGACCGACTTGCCGGAGTCGACGAGCCGGTCGAGCAGGCCGAGCAGCTGCTCGACGTCGGCGAGGTGGAGGCCGGTGGTCGGCTCGTCGAGGACGTAGACGCCGCCGTTGCCGGCCATGTGGGTGGCCAGCTTGAGCCGCTGCCGCTCGCCGCCGGACAGCGTGGTGAGCGGCTGGCCGAGGCTGAGGTAGCCGAGCCCGACGTCGGCGAGCCGGCCGAGGATGGCGTGCGCGGCCGGCGTGCGCGCCGCGCCGGCGCCGAAGAACTCCCCGGCCTCGGTCACCGACATCGCCAGCACCTCGCTGATGTCGCGGCCGCCGAGGTGGTGGTCCAGCACCGATGCCTCGAACCGCTTCCCCTCGCACTCCTCGCAGGTGGTGGCGACGCCGGCCATCATCGCCAGGTCGGTGTAGATGACGCCGGCGCCGTTGCAGCTGGGGCAGGCGCCCTCGGAGTTGGCGCTGAACAGCGCCGGCTTCACGCCGTTGGCCTTCGCGAACGCCTTGCGGATCGGGTCGAGCAGTCCGGTGTACGTCGCCGGGTTGCTGCGTCGCGAGCCGCGGATCACGCCCTGGTCGATCGACACCACACCCGCGCCGGCGGGGATCGACCCCTGCACGAGCGAACTCTTGCCGGAGCCGGCGACGCCGGTGACGACGACAAGCACCCCGAGCGGGATGTCTACGTCGACGTCGCGCAGGTTGTGCACTGTCGCGCCGCGGATCTCCAGCGTGCCGGCAGGCGCCCGCACCGTCTCCTTGAGGGCGGCCCGGTCGCCGAGATGGCGGCCGGTGACGGTGCCGCTGGCCCGCAGCCCCTCGACGGTGCCCTCGAAGCAGACGGTGCCGCCCGCCGTACCGGCCCCGGGACCGAGGTCGACGACGTGGTCGGCGATCGCGATCGTCTCCGGGTCGTGCTCCACGACGAGCACAGTGTTGCCCTTGTCCCGCAGCCGCAGCAGCAGGTTGTTCATCCGCTCGATGTCATGCGGGTGCAGGCCTGCGGTGGGCTCGTCGAAGACGTAGGTGACGTCGGTCAGCGAGGAGCCGAGGGCGCGGATCATCTTGACGCGCTGCGCCTCGCCGCCCGACAGCGTGCCCGACGGCCGGTCGAGCGAGAGGTAGCCCAGCCCGATCTCCACGAACGAGTCGAGAGTCTGCTGCAGCGCCGCGAGCAGCGGCGCCACCGACGGCTCGTCGAGGCCGCCGACCCATTCGGCCAGGTCGCTTATCTGCATCGCGCACACATCGGCGATGTTGATCCCGCCCATCCGCGACGACCGGGCCGCCTCGCTGAGCCGGGTGCCTCCGCACTCGGGGCAAGCGGTGAAGGTGACCGCCCGGTCCACGAACGCCCGGATGTGCGGCTGCATCGCGTCGGCGTCCTTGGCGAGGAGCGACTTCTGGACCCGCGGGATCAGCCCCTCATAGGTCATGTTGATGCCCGCGATCTTCATCCTGGTCGGCTCGCGGTGGAGGAAGTCGTGCAGCTCGGTCTCGGTGTAGTCGCGGATCGGCTTATCCGGGTCGAAGAAGCCCGACGCGCTGTAAAGCCGGAAGTTCCAGCCGCCCGCCGTATAGCCGGGGATGGTGATCGCGCCCTCGGCGAGCGACTTGGAGTCGTCGAAGAGCTGGGCGAGGTCGATATCGGAGACCGTGCCCCGGCCTTCGCAGCGCGGACACATGCCACCGGTGCGGGTGAAGGTCGCTCTCACGGTCTTGCCGGCACCGCGTTCGATCGTGATCGCACCGCTCGCCCGGACCGAGGGGACGTTGAAGGAGAACGCGTTGGGCGAGCCGATGTGCGGCTGCCCGAGCCGGCTGAAGAGGATGCGCAGCATCGCGTTGGCGTCGGTGGCGGTGCCGACCGTGGAGCGGGCGTCGGCGCCCATCCGCTGCTGGTCGACGCTGATCGCGGTCGTCAGCCCTTCGAGTACGTCGACCTCGGGCCGCGCCAGCGCCGGCATGAAGCCCTGCACGAAGGCGCTGTAAGTCTCGTTGATCAGCCGCTGCGACTCCGCGGCGATCGTGCCGAACACCAGCGAGCTCTTGCCCGAGCCGGAGACGCCGGTGAACACAGTCAGCCGGCGCTTCGGGATCTCGACGCTGACGTCCTTGAGGTTGTTCACGCGCGCGCCGTGCACGCGGATCAAATCGTGGCTGCCGGCAACGTGGAGCGCAGGCGACTGCGTGTCCGTCCTCGTGGCCATGCTCATCGTGTCTCCATCTGTCAGGGGGGCCGCCTTCGCGGTCTCCGCCGGCGTCGCCTGGCTCGATCTGACCAGCTTCGAGCGTACGTCTGGTTCTCCTTCGCTTCGGGCCGTGGAGCCTCTGGGCCCGGCCACGCGGCGCGCCCGCCGAGGCGTCAGGCCAACCAGCGGCCGTCGCGCATCAGCTCGCGGTCGGGCAACTCGTTCACCTCGCGCCAAGCCTGGATGCGGCGCGGGGAGATGCGGAACCAGCGGTACGGCGTGGCCAGCGCACGCGGGTCGAAGCCGGTGTGCGCGGCGAACCGGTCAGCCCGCTGCTGCGGCAGCGCGTCGATCTCGAGAACCTCGACTTCGCCCTCGATCATGGAGACGTCGCGGGTGTGGCCCAGCCCCAGCCGAACGGCCCGGGTGGCGGCCAGGTTCCTGCCGGTCGGGCTGTCCGTCGGCGTGGCCATCAGCAGCGCCTCGCCGTCCCAGTCGAAGGACAGCGGCACCAGGTACGGCGCACCGTCCGCCGAGGCACTGGCCACCCAGACATCGATGTCGCTGGCGAGCCGATGCTCGGTGTCGCGACGACGCTGAGCGCGGGAGCGTGGGCCGGCACTCATCGGTCCTGAAGCAGGCCGAGGACATTGCCATCGGGGTCGGTGACGGTGGCCACCAGGCGGCCGCCACCGACGTCGCGCACGGGCTCCTTCACGGTGGCCCCCGCGCCGGTCACCTCGGCCAGCTTCGCCTCGATGTCCGGCACGTGCCAGTAGGCCACCGGCGAGGTCATGCCCTGCGGTCCACCGCCCGGCACCAGCCCGATGTGCTGGCCCTCGGCCTCGAAGCCGACGTAGTAGGACTCGTCGCTCTGCGGCGGGACGCCGAGCAGGGCGGCATACACCTTCTTGGCCGTCGCCAGGTCGGAAACGGGATGCAGCACGGTCTTGATTCCCTGGGTGGACGAGCCGGTCATGGTCACTCCTGAAGTCGTGGGTCTGGTCGGGATTGCCTGGCGCAAGAGACGAACGGGAAGTCCGGAGATCGACAGCCCGATCACCCCGGGCGGTCGCGATAGAAGGCCAGGGATGCGTCCGGGGCGTCGTGCGGGAGGAAGCTGGCGTGCATGGTGACGTCCATGGCAGTCACGCTAGCTACGGCCCGGGGGTCCGCGCTTCTCGATTCCTGATCGGTCTGGTCACGCTGGGCTGCACTCCGGCCAGCTCGGTGAAGCGAGTGCTGAAGGTGCCCAGCGACGAGCAGCCGACCGCGAAGCAGACCCCGGTGACGCTGAGGTCGCCACCACGCAGCAGCGCCATCGCGCGCTCGATCCGCCGCGTCATCAGGTAGCCGTACCGCGACTCGCCGTAGGCGAGCAGGAACCGGCGGCTGAAGTGGCCGGCCGGCATGTGCGCGCCGCGGGCGAGCGCCTCGACGTCCAGCGGCTGCGCGTACTCCCGGTCGATCCGAGCGACACCTGGCCAGCGCGTCCCCCAGTCTCGCCGGCATCGGCTCGGTCACGCGGAATACCATCACCGGCTTCGTCATCGGAGGAGCAGCTGGCTTCCTGACGATGGGAACCACCGGGCCAGGCGGCCCGCTGGCCCGGGCTGCGCGGCGGGATCTTGACCACCTCGATCCCGGCACCGGCCAGCACCGTGTCGAATGCGTCAGTGAACTGCCCGGCCCGGTATCGCCCCGGCTGAACCCGAGTTAGCTGGCGCCACCTCCCCGGGGAGCCAGCAGCCTGGGCACGTCGGCCATCAGCCGTGCGGTGTAGCGGCTGCTGGGGCGGGCCAGGACCTGCTCGGCGGGCCCGGCTTCCACGATCTCACCCTGCCGCAGCACGACAGCGAACTGAGCGACACTACGTACCAGGGCCAGGTTGTGCGTGATGAAGATCATGGTGAGGTGGCGCTGAGCTTGGACGGTGCGGAGCAGTTCGACGATGACCGCCTGCACCGAGACGTCCAGCGCCGAGGTGACCTCGTCACACACAAGCAGGTCCGGCTCCACCGCCAGGGCACGGGCGATCGCGACGCGCTGCCGTTCCCCGCCCGACAGCTGATCGGGGTAGCGGGACAGGAAGCCGCCGCCGAGTGCGACGTCGTCGAGCACGCCGACCACACGCTCGATCTGCTCGCCGCGGTCCAGGCCCAGGAAGCGCTGCAGTGGCTCGGCCACGATCTGGCCGACCGTCTTCCTGGGGTTGAGGGAGGTGTAGGGGTTCTGGAATACATACTGGATCCCCTTCAGCACCTGCTTCGGCCGCTGGCGGGCGCCCCGCGCCAGCCGGGCACCCTGGAAGGTCATGTCGCCGGTCCAGTTCTGGTGCAGCCCGGTGATGCAGCGGGCCAGCGTCGTCTTGCCGGAGCCGGACTCTCCGACGATCGCGACGCACGCCTGCCGCGGCACGTCCAGGTCGATGCTGGAAAGCGCCGGCGCTGAACCGTAGCTGGCCGACACCCCCTGAATGGACAGCGCCGCCTCGCCGGCCGGCGCGGGGGGCGAGGCCGTGAGCAGGGGGCGCTTCGCCTTCCCCGCCGCAACCTGCGTCACCCGCAAGCAGCGCACCGTGCGGCCCGCCAGGAGAACCTCCTCCGGCTCGCGGACCCGGCACTGGTCGAGCGCGAGATCGCAGCGGGGGGCGAACGCGCAGCCGGGGCCGCGGTGCCCGGGCCGCGGCTGCTGCCCATCGATCCCCGTCAGCACTTCGGCGCGTTCCGGTGTGGGAACGGCGGCGAGCAACCCCCGGGTATATGGGTGAAGCGGCTTGGGGAACAGCGCGGTCGCGGCACCGATCTCCACGATGCGGCCGGCGTACATGACAGCCACCTCGGCCACCAGTTCGCTGACCACAGCCAGGTCGTGGCTGACGTACACCGCGGCTACCCCGTAGGAGCGGCACAGGCTCCGCATGGTGTCGAGAATGTGACGCTGGGTGGACACGTCGAGGCCGGTCGTGGGCTCGTCCAGCACGATGAGCGAGGGCCGGCAGACGAAGGCCATGGCAAGCCCGACGCGCTGCTGCTGGCCACCCGATAGCTGGTGCGGGTACCGGTGCAGCATGTCCGGCGTCGCGTCCAGGTATGCCTCGCGCATGACCTCGAGGATGCGGGCCTGCGGGTCGCCGGCAACACCCGGATGCACCCGCAGGCTCTCCTGCAACTGGTAGCCGATCCGCAGCGCCGGGTTCAGCGCAGCCGCCGGGTCCTGCGGGACATAGCCGACCTTGGCCCCTCGCATCAGCCGCAGCTCGCGGGGGGCCAGCCGCAGCAGGTCCACTCCGTCCAGGCGGATCTCCCCGCCGCTGACGGACAAGCCACGCCTGGTGTGGCCCAGCAGGGCGAGGGCAACCGTGGTCTTCCCCGACCCGGACTCACCGACCAGGCCGAGCACTTCACCGGGCCGCACCGCGAAACAGATCCCGCTGACGACCGTGGGCCCGCGACCGCCGCTGCGGATCTCCAGTCCGCGGACTTCCAGCCGGAATTCCCGGGAACGCCCCGCCGCGCCGTTCCCGGTGACAGGCACCGGCCCGCGGCCCGCACTCATGTCAGCCTGCCATCGGCCACGCCCAGGTCGTCCATGAGCGCCGCCTCCTCGGGCCTGCGGTCCACGCCGAGCGCTACCCGGCCGATCGCGTCGGCCAGCAGGTTCGTGCCAATGGTGAGCAGGGCGATCACCAGGGCGGGGACAATCACAGCCCAGGGGTTCAGCGGCAGGCCGGCGCGGTTCTCGTTGATCATGGTCCCCCAGTTGGGAGACGGCGGCGGCTGGCTGAATCCCAGGAATGCCAATCCGGCCATGATGATGATCGAGTAGGTCAGGCGCAGTCCCGCCTCTACCATCAGCGGAGTGCTCAGGCTGGGCAGGATTTCCTTGGCCATAACCGCCGCCGGGCGCATCCCCTGCAGTTCGGCTACCTTGACGTAGTCCCGCTCGGATATGTCGAGGGTCGCTGACCGGAGCACCCGGGCGACCGCGGGCGCGTGGGTGATGCCGACGGCCAGCACGATCAGCCATAGCTTGGGCCCCAGGATGCTCAGCAGCAGCAGTGCGAACACCAGCTGGGGAAACGCCAGGATCACGTCCACTGACCGCATGATCAGCCCGTCGGTGCGCCCCCGCAGATAGGCGGCGCTGACACCGGCCGCCGCGCCAGCGGCGATCCCGATCACCGTCGCGGTGACCGCCATCAGCAACAACAGCCAGCCGCCTGCCAGGACCCGGGACAGGATGTCGCGGCCAAGGAAGTCGCCGCCAAGGGGGAACTGCCCGGACGGCTTCCCGAAGCTGACCGTCAGCAGCGCATCTGGCGGGTGCGGCGCCACGAACGGGCCGATGACCGCGATCGCCACCACGAAACAGGCAAGCCCGAGCCCGGTGGCGCCCCGCGCGGTGCGGACAGCCGCACCCAGCACGGCCAGCCACTGGTGACGGCGGATCCGCTCCGTTCGCGGCCGGGCCGGCGCGCCTGCGCGCGGGTCAGCAGCAGTCCTATGCACCCCCGGGCCCTCCGCTCTACCTGGGAATCCTGCGCCGCGGCGTGGCCAGCAGCGCGATCACGTCGGTCACGATGTTCATGAACACGTAGAACGCGGCGAGCACGACGACAATGAACTGGATGACCGGGATATCCCGGTTGTCGACGGCGTAGACCAGCCCCTGGCCGATACCGGGGAAGGCGAAGACGTACTCCACCACGACCACGCCGCCTGCCAGGTACAGGAAGTTCAGCCCGATGACCTGGATGGTCGGCGCGGTGGCGTTGGGAAGCGCGTGCATGAGCACGATCCGCCACATCGGCACGCCCTTGAGCCGTGCCATTTCCACATAGTCGGACTCCAGCGCCTCGATCATCGCGGCCCGCATCATCCGCTGTATGTACGGCACGATCACGATGACCAGGGTGACCACTGGCAGGATCAGTAACTGCGGGGCGTTCCAGGCGTATGTGCCGGGTGGCAGCAAGGACACGGCGGGCAGCAGGTGCGCGACCACGGTCGAGAACAAGATGACCAGGCCGATGGCGACCACGAACTCCGGCAGCGAGGTCACGGCCAGCGCAGTGACCGAGGTGGCATGGTCGAACCAGCCGTCCTTGCGGAGCGCGGCGAACGCGCCGAGCGCCACGCCGGCCAGCGAGCCGATCACTCCCGTGACCAGCATCAGCACGGCGGAGTTGATGAGCCTGGGTTCGACGTAGCTCCAGACCGGCTGCCCGTTGACCAGCGAGTGGCCGAGGTTGCCGGTGAACAAGCCGGAGAACCAGAGCCAGTACTGGTCCAGCAGCCCGCGGTTGAGATGCAGCGCCGCCTCCAGCCGGTGCAGCGCCACCGGGTTGCTGGCGGCATTGCGCCCGAGAATCGCGTTGGCCGCGTTGCCAGGCAGGACCTCGGTTGCCAGGAACACGAGCACGGACACCACGAATAACGTGAACACACCGACAGCGGCCCGCTGGCCGAAAAGATACAGGACCGGGTGCGCCGCACGGCCCGCCCGCGGCGCCGCTGCAGGCGGGCGGCCTGCCGCCCGCCTGGGCCCCGGCCGCAGGACTGCACGGGCGCCTGCCACGTCGTCGATCCCTCCCGCCAGCCTGAGCGGTGGAGTCCGCCAGCACCGGGCCGGCCTTTCCGCCTCACCACTGAGCCCAACGGACCCTGGGCGGGGACATCGATCCTGGGGGACTAACTCTCATTCATACCGCAACCGGGCGGCTGCGGCCAGTGACATGGTTCAGCCCGGCGACGCGGATCGCCGCCGCGAGAGACACGGCCGCGGCATCCGGGGGGACGGTTTCCCTGCAAGTGGGCCATTTCGCTGGAACCAGCCCGTACCCTGCCTTCGCGCAGCTATTCTCCTCATAACACAAGCCCGAGCGCCGAGCAGGCCCGCCGTCATCGGCCCAGGCTGCCCGGTCAAGGCTGTGCATATTCATCTCCGACCTCCTGGTATCTCTGGCGTCACGTCAGTGGGGGTGGCAGCCGGTGCCTGACTTCAACACCGCCGGCGCCTGGCTTCAGCGCCATCGCGCCGGATCACTTCGCTTATGCGGCCAGCTCGGCCGCCTCGGTGCTGCTGACCAAGCAGATCACTGCCGGAATTGGCCCGGAGTGCAACGCGGGCACCGTGATCGCCCCGCCACGTTAGCGCCGGGCACCCCCTGTGATGGCCGGCGACGTCTGGGCGGCCCGCTGAAGCTTCTCACCACCGGCAGGCGGACTTCCCGCTGCCGATGATCGACCCAACTCAGACTCGGAGGTCACGGCCAGGTGAAAGCGGCAACGTTCTACGAATATGGGCCTGCGGAGGCAATGCGGTACGCGGACATCCCCGATCCCGTGATCGGCCCGGGCGACGTCCTTGTCCAGGTGCAAGCCTGCGGAGTCAACCACTCCGACCTTGACTCCCGCGCCGGGACGTCCCGGTGGCCGTTCGAGCTGCCGATGGTCCTCGGGGCGGAGTTCACCGGCACGGTCGTCGGCGTCGGCGAGCGGGCCGGGCCCATCCAGACCGGGGATCTCGTGACCGCTCTCCAGCAGTACAGCTGCGGTCGCTGCGCTCAATGTGCCATGTGGAGACCCGATCTCTGCGAGGCCTTCGAGGTCTTCGGCACCACCCGCTGGGGCGGGTACGGCGAGCTTGTCTGTGTGCCGGCCCGGGTGGTGGTCCCCCTTGAGCCCGCGGACGACCCGCTCGCCGTTGCCGCTGGGCAGTGTGTCGTCAGTACCGCCTGGCACATGGTGAACCAGCTGGCACTCGTCCGGCCCGGCGACCTCGTACTCGTTCCCTCGGCCTCGGGTGGCGTGGCGAGCGCGCTCGTCCAGTGCGCGAAGCTGGCCGGGGCAACTGTGGTCGCGACGGTCGGCACCGCCGCCAAGGCCGGCCAGGTCTCGCTGCTCGGCGCGGACGCGGCCCTCGTCCGCGGCGAGGGGGACATCGCCGCGGACCTGTTACGCGCCACCGACGGCCGCCGATTCGACGCGGTCCTCGACACCGTGGGGGGCAGGCTCTTCGGGGCACACCTGTCCGTGCTGCGCGAGGAAGGCACCCTCGTCACCTGTGGCGCGCATGCTGGCGAGGTGGTTCCGCTTGACCTGATTCCCCTGTTCCGCAACGGCTGGCGGATCGTTGGCTTCCGGGTGGCGCCGCCCGACGAGCTCACGGCGTCGCTAGAACTCATCCGGCACGGGTCCGTCAAGGTGCCCATCGCCGCCACCTTCCCCATCAGCGACGCCGCCGCGGCGCATCGCTTCCTCGAACGGCACCAGCACGTCGGGAAAGTGCTCCTCGTTGCCGGATAGGCTGAGGCAAGAACGTATGCCTGCCCAGGAGTTCGCCCACCCGGTCTGCCGGGAAGCCAGGCGATGCACCGGCGAGACCGGCCAAATCGGGCATAAGCTGTCTTTTCCGTCCGGCTGCTGTCAATACGGGTTTCCCGTTGCCTATCTGGCGGAAACCACCAAGACGATATATCCGGCGAGACAGACATAACAGGCAAAGGCCGTCCCTTAGCCAAACCACTAAGCTAATTAGTCTGAAAAGTTCTCGCCAACCACAGCCGCATCAAGTGGCTGACGCGATCATCCGCCTTGTGAGACTATGGCGACACTATCCGCACACGCCGCTTTCCGGGCAATTAGGGCTCGGGTGCCGTTCCCAGGCAGCGGTGCGCCTATTTGATCATGTCCCCCCGAACACGGCTTGCATCAATAGGTTGGACTCCGTGGAGGTTAGGTCCCGTGGATCGATCGGATCACAGCAGCACGCCGCGCCCAGCAGACGGATTTGGGCGGCGCCAATTTCTTCGCGGGATTGCCGCCACCGGCGTAGTAGCGGGCGCCGGCGGCTTACTGGCCGCGTGCGGCGGGTCCACCTCCAGCACCACCACCCCGCCGAGCCCCGCCCCCCGCCCCCCCCCGCCCCGCGGCCACCCCAAGCTGGGCCCCACGGGCGGCGCCAACTCCGGCACCGCTGTACCCCACCAAAGGCTCACCTACCCCCACCCACCCCCCCC
>OFHG01000432.1_pt1 | contig 17045 bp, 10 predicted proteins | sample 1521931 | NCBI WGS metagenome assembly OFHG01 (sample SAMEA2468438, study PRJEB22500) | soil metagenome | biome: Glassland; feature: Farmland; material: Clay | place: Australia | collected 2013-01-31 | depth 0.55 m
GTGGGGACGCGGCAGGGACATAACCAATTCCCTAGGCTACAGCAGAAGGGCTACCGCGTCAAGGAAAAGCTCTCCGCCAGTGCGGCCATTGGGTATGTCAACAGGCAGGATGGCTCTGAAGTCGCGTGCAGCCCATCCCGCCACCACCCCAGTCCGCGCAGGGTCTCCGGCGCGTGGTGCCGAGGCGAAACCCGTGGGCATTTCGACCGCACCCGACTCTCCCCACTTGATTGCATCCGCACTTCCCTTTGACGAGTGAATCCGTTATCGTGTGCAGTTCACTTTCACGCGAGTGAGTCAAAGTGTCGCCCCTACCCTCGCGGACTTTTCGGCAAGGAGTCTTCTCTTCATGTCCTCATTTCCTCACAGCAAGGCGCTTTTTCGGCAGATTGGTTCCCTGTTTTTCCTGCCCGTTCTGGTTTTCGGCATGTTGCTCGTAGGTGCGCAGCGTGCCGAGGCCGTCGAATGGGAAACGCTCTTCACGGCGCAGGACGTGCGCGAGCTTGAGCGCCCGCGTTTCAATGCGGTCGTTCAATACGGTGGACGTTCCGTGCAGGTTGACGTAGTCCACTTGGCCCGGACCGATGCGTGCCTGCTCCATCGCCAGCGACATGGCGCGTGCCGGCTCGTCGCCGTTTTCTTCCAGGCGCACACGATGAAAAGCTTCGCAGGTTGAGCCGTAGCCGCGGATTTCGCCGTAGACGCGGGCGCCGCGCGCGCGGGCGCGCTGGTATTCCTCCAGCCCAAACATCCATGCACCCTCACCCAGCACAAAGCCGTCGCGGTCGGCGGAGAACGGCCGCGAGCCGCGCTCCGGCTCATGATTCCAGGACGAAGTCATGATGCGCATCAGCGAAAAGCCTTTCATGATCAGCGGCGCAATCGGCGCGTCCGCTCCGCCGCACACGACGGTTTCCGCCATGCCGCAGCGAATGTTCTGCGCCGCGTAGCCGATAGCATCCGTCGATGAGGTGCACCCGGTTGAGATGAGGTGGCTGAAACCCCGAAACCCGAAATGCATGGAGATTTCGCTGGCAAGGGTTCCGATGGTTGCGGAGGGAATCGTATAGACGCTGCACTGCCGCACGTGCCCGGAGTAGTAGAGCTCATACTGACGCTCGACAAATTCCTGGCCACCGCCGCCCGAACCCAGAAGAACGGCGACGCGGCGACGATCTTCAAGAGTCATCTGCGATGGGTTCAGTCCGGCGTCGGAGACGGCTTCGTCGGCCGCCGCAATCGCCAGAGGAACCACGCGGCTGACGTTGGCCGCGTCCTTTTCGCTGATGTATTCGAGCGGATCGAAGTCGGGAATCTCTCCCGCAATCCGCACCGGCAATGAGGACGGATCGAACGAACGGATTTTCCGGATGCCGCTCGTTCCCCGGCGCGTCGCGGCCCAGAAATTCTCCCGACCGATTCCGTTGGGGCTGACGGCACCAATCCCCGTCACCACCACTCGACGTTCCATTCCTGGCCCCCGATGCCCTGAATCTTATGCCCTGTCTATATTGGAGGCAGAAACCCAGCCTGAAGATGCAACCATTTTGTAAGGAATTCAGCTGAACCCGCTCAAGTATGCGACCGCGAGGCCACAGCCTCATCGCCCCGCCAGCCAAAGGCCGCGCGCAAAAGTCGCGAGCGACAATCGCTCACCATACAGGAAAATCCGTCCCGCCATGCGCGATACCAGCGAGGACCGGAAAATCAGATCCATCCGCCCGCGCGTCCTGGATTCCTGCTCGCCGCCCGGAAGGCGCTTGACGTAGTCGCCGAGTTCCCCGCGCCAGGCCTCGTTAAAGCGCGCGAGGCCGCTTTCAACGGAGCCCCTCGCCAAAGCTTCGTGGATGATCTCCGCCGCGACCTCCGCGCTCACCATGGCGGGATAGATCCCTTCGCCGGTCGAGCCGGAAACGAATCCCGCCGCGTCGCCGATCAGAATGACCCGACCGCGCGTGAGCGCCGGCAAGCGGTGGACCGCGCCGACGGGATCGAGGTCGTAGTAAGTCCCGGTTTCCTCGAGCGATTCCGGCAAATGGCCGCGCTGTTTGAGCTCCCGAAAAAATCCCGAATAGAGCGAGCGGATTTGCCGGCCGTTTTCGAGCCGCGCTCCGATTCCCACGCAGACGTGGCGGCGCTTGGGGAACACCCAGCCGTAACCTTGCTGCCCCTGATATTCGAGGTAGACGTAAAAAGGGAAGCGCTCGCCGTAGGTGGAGCGAATCAGTTCCGTGTCGCACGGGATGTCGGCGTTGGCGCAGAGAACGTAGTCGCGCTTTCCCCAGCCTTTGTGAATCCCCGCCGCCGCGGCCACCCGGCTGGAAGCGCCGTCTGCGCCCACCAGAACGCGGGCGCACAACTCGCGACCGTCGGCAAGCAGAACCACGACGCCGTCCCGTTCTTCATGCACGCTCTCTACCCCGCATCCACCCAGAAATTCCGCCCCGGCGTGCATGGCGATCTTGCGCAGCCCGTCGTCCAATTTGGTGCGCAGCGAAAGATACCCGCAGGGCCGCCGCTCGAGGTAGGTTCCCGAGCGCTGGATTTTCGAGTCGTAGAAAGTGATTCCGTAAAACGGCGTCTCGATCAGTTCGTCGAGGTGAGGCTGAAGATAAGCAAACCGCTCGAAGGCGAGGCGGTTGATCCAGCTCGCACAAGTTTTGTGCCGCGGGAAATTCGCGCGGTCCACCAGAAGCACCGAATACCCGCAATCCGCGAGCAGCTTGGCCGCGGTCGAGCCCGCTGGCCCCGCGCCCACCACGATGATGTCCGCCTCACAGCGCATGGCTGAGCCCTTCCGCAGGCGACGAAACGTTAGCACAAAATAGTCTCATCTCCGAGATTTCTCACGAAATGACCCAAACAGGCTTTTCCCTTCGACTCTACCTGCCGGGGGAGCCGCTGTCACAGGGCGCGGAAAAATACTTGAGCAGCGATGGAACTCTTTCACCGGCTTAGACATTACAGGTTATGAGAGACTGAAGAGCAAACGAGCGTCCCGGCCGGGGGTTGGGGGTGCGAGGCATCGCCCCCGCGAATTGGGTTCTGCGATGAGCACCGATGAAGAACTGATGTTGGAATTCCAGCGCGGCTCCAAAGAAGCCTTCCTGGAATTGTTCGAACGCTACCGCGAGCCCATCTACGGATTTTTTCGCCGGAGAATGCAGCACGTTGCCCGCGCCGAGGAACTGACCCAGGAGACATTCCTGGCCGTCCTACGCGGGATCGCCCGCTACGAGCCACGAGCGCTCGTCCGAACCTATCTTTACGGAATCGCCCTGAATCTCGTCGCCGCAGAAAGGCGGAAAAAGGGACAGGAGGCTGCGGACCCGGGCGCGTGCTCCGATCCTCTGATCAATGAGAATGTGGACTCAGTTCTCTGGGTGCGCGAAGCGCTGGCAAGGCTGGATAGCGAAGAACGCCAAATCCTCATGCTGCGCGAATACGAACAGTTGCGCTACGACGAGATCGCCGGCCTGCTGCACATTCCGATAAACACGGTTCGCTCGCGCCTTTTTCGGGCACGCATGGCGCTGAGGGACCTGCTGACAGCAGACGGCGCGGCGCAACGGGGGTATTAACATGACGCCCATTTCACATCCTGTAGAGCCAGAAGAATTGATGGCCTATCTCGACGGCGAACTTCCCGCCGACCGCGCCAGCCTTGTGGCTAAGCATGTTGAACAATGCACGGAATGTCGGGCGTTTGTGACCGACTTCCGGGGTGTGTCTCGGCAAATGGGCTTGTGGCAAGTCGAGTCGTCGCCTGCGCGGTTGGCAGAGAAGGTCGGTCAGGCAGTCCAGATAGAACATCCGGCGGCCGGAAAGGCCAAATCCGAAAAGCCACGGCGTGTTTTCCGCTGGACCTTGGCTTTCGCAGCAGGAGCAGCGGCCACGCTTGCCGTTGTGGCTGTCTTGGTCCCCAATCTTTTGCGCTCGCGCCAAGCCGCCTCCGTTCAAATGGAACCAATGTACCAGCTTTCCGTTCCGCTGGCGGACCGCGGGAGGGCAGGTGCAGGCGGAGGCGGCAGCTCCCCTCAGAGCGCGGGCCAGAACTACCAGAAAGTGGTCCCCCATGCGGCGGTGCTCGCGCAGCCAATGATCGCTCACACCGCCCAGCTCACCTTAGTTACGAAGGACTTTGACGGTGCGCGCGCCGGGGTGGAACACATCGTCCGCGAACACCAAGGCTACATCGCCAAGCTCGACGTGGCCGCTTCGGCAGGAACAGCGCGGACCTTGACCGCCACGCTGCGCATTCCTGCCGCCCAGCTTGCGGCGGCTATTTCCGAACTCAAGAAGCTAGGGCGCGTCACGCATGAATCACAGGACGGTGAGGAAGTGACGCAACAGTACGTGGACCTGAACGCGCGGCTGTCAAATGCCCGCGTGACCGAGCAGCGACTCGATGCCATTCTGCGCGAGCGCACCGGCAAAGTGGGCGATGTGTTGGAAGTCGAACGCGAGGTCGCACGCGTGCGCGGCGAGATCGAGCGCATGGAGGCGGAGCGCAAGAGCCTCGAAAACCGCGTGACCTTCGCCACGGTCGAGGTCACCGTTAACGAAGAATACAAAGCACAGTTGGAAATCACGCCGCCTTCGACGGGCCGCAAACTGTGGAACGCAGCGGTGGACGGCTACCACGGTCTGGCCGACACTGTCCTGAGCCTCGCTATGGCGCTGCTGCAGTATGGGCCGACGCTGCTTTTCTGGACGGCGCTGCTCTTTTGGCCCGCACGCCTGGCATGGCGCAAGGTGCGCACCCTGGACAGCAACTAAACAATTGAGCTTAGCCTTTTTGCGCGAGACGCGGCGGCGGAGTGAGAACCGCGATGGGGATGCGCGTGAAGGCGGCGCGGTCGAGCGCGGGGTCCAGGACGTTGACCTGCATCCAGTAGCGGCCGGGCGGGAATTTGTCGAGTGGGATTTTGACAAAGTATTCCGTTTTGCCGTCCGAGGATTTTTCGAGCTTGCCCGGCAGAGGCCCGACTTCGGAAATCTTGGCGCCGCCGCGGAAAAACACCAGTGCCACGGCGGGCGGCGAAGAATTTGCACGCTGAGGCTCACCGGCCGCGAGCTTGCCTTTCGCCGGGGGTTTGGGCACGTAGGACTGTAAGTAAACGTACAGATCCTGATTGGTGCGGAAGACGCGCGTGACGCTGGGGACGATGGCCCGCGAGCCCACACGCAGCGGGCTTTCGGTCCCGAGTGGGCGCTCGAACCCGAAACGGCCATAACGGATTTGCGTCGGATGCTCGTCGAGCTGATTCGAAACCACCACCGAGCTCAGCGCCAGGCCTTCGCCGCCGATGGGCGGCAGAACCAATGGTTCCTCGAAGGTTCCCATTTTGCCGCTCTCGTTTTCGCGCACCACAACTTTCAAATGGTATTTTCCGGGCGCCAGCTCGATGCCGCCTTGGTAAGTGATGTTGCCCTCCATCACTCGCTCGTAGTCCTCGCCGCTTAGTTTGACCGGCAGGGTGTCTCGTAGTGCGGAGGCAACGTGGCCCGCCGCGTCCGTCGCGCGCCAGGCGAAATCGAATTCGGTCTGATGCGTTTTGGACTTGTTCAGGAACGAAATCGCCGAGCCGGGAATCTTGGCCGCCAGGACCACGTAATATTTCTGGTCGGGCTGGCGGAAGTAGGAGGCCTCAATCGCCATGGGCAGTTCGACGAACGGCGTGTCGAGGCTCATGGCCTGCTGAAGCTGAACTTCCTTATCCTCGCGCGTGTACTGGCGGAAATCCTTGGGCGCGTAGTAGCCGGGCCGCGCCTCGACCTTCACGTCCGGCCGGTCCACAGTTACCTTGATGCGGCGGAATCGCCCGTCGGATTTGGTGTTGGTCGGCGTATAGCCCAACAAGTAGTAGCTCGAGTTTTCCTTTTGCACTTCCTGGAACGCGGGCCCGTAATCGTTGAGGTCGTAGAACGTCCGGCCGCCGGTATCCGTTGCGAGCGTCGCCAGCGTCTCCCTGCCCCCGTGCAGCGAAGAAAACTGCGAAGCGACGGCGGAGCCGGCGTAAATCGCGGTGCCCGCGGGGCTGGCGGAGGAGGCATCGCCGCCGGGCGGCAAGGCCACTAGTCCGCGCGCGTCCACGGTGTAGAACGACACGTTGGCGCGATTGGCGGCGTCGGTGGTGGCGCGCAGCTGCGCGTCGTTTTCCTGGCCGGTGCGCTCGATGCCGCTCGAAAAACCGATCACCGATTTGCGTCCCGGGACGTCGCGCAGCGATTGCGCCAATGACTGAAGCGCGGCCAGTTTCTCGTCGGTGTTAAAGATGTTGAATTCGCTCTCGTCGGGCGTGAAGGCGGCCGAAACGTCCTGCGTCACGACCTCGTTGCCGGAAGCGTCGGTCGAGCCGGCTTCGCCTTCCGTGCCGGCCGCGGCCAGCGACGACGCCTCGCCGACGCGAATCTTTTTCAGCGCCGCCTCCAGCGCGTCGCGGTCGTTGGTGAAGTCCTGCACCACGCGCAGGTCGGAAGTGTAGGTGGTGATGGCCACCAAATCGGCAGGCGTCATCTGTTTTTCGACGAAATTCTGCGCGGCTGCAAGCGCGCGCCCCAAATCGTCCACCTGCATCGACGTCATATCGAAAAATAGAACCGTCAAGCGATGGTCAGCGATGATTTTCGCAGGCTCGGCGGTCGTCGGCAGCTTGGCGAAATTGATAACGGGCGGCGGGCCGCTGTCGCCGGTGGCCTGCGCCAGGCGGGCGACGTCCTCCAGGCTGAAGGAATTGATTTGCTGCGTGGTGCCGTCTTCGAAGACATGGAAGTCGCTCTGCTTCAAATCCACGACGGGATTGCCGCTCTTGTCCCACACGCGCACGTCTACCAGCACTTCGTTGCGCTGGGAGCGGATGATGAAGTTTTGTTTCTGGCGCAATTCATTCGGCTGTTGCGGCGCAGCCGCCGGCGCCTGAGCCAGGATGGCCCCCGGCCCCGCGAGAGCGAAGCAAAGGCTCAGGCCCAGAGCAGCCCGCGCGAGCGGGGAGTTCCATCTGCGCACACTCGCGCCGGGCAGCACGTTCATCGTTCGCTTTTTCGCTGACCCCCGAGGGCGCGGCATTCTCTAGAACCTCAAGCGCATTGAAACGGTCAGTGCGCGCATGGAACCAACGCTGGTCACGCGGCCGAAGTCGGTGGCGTTGACCACCGTTGCCAGTCCCGTGTACTGCGGCGTGTTGAAAATGTTGTTGGCCTCGATGCGAAAGTCCGCGCCGATATTCTTCTCGCGCGAGAACGTCATCATTCGCCCGAGCGACACGTTAAAGTTGATTTTCCCCGGCCCGGGAATCGTGTTGCGCCCGGCGTTACCGAAGCTGCCCGCCTGCGGCTGTGTGAAAGCGGCAGTATTGAAGAATTCCAGGGTGGTTCGCTCCGAGGCCGGAAGGCTGACGGGCAGGCCGGTGGCATCGGCGCGCAACGACTGATATGCGCCGGTTCCCGCACCGGTGGAAAGGTTGCCGAGAGCGCGCGCCGTAAAAGGGTTCCCGGTCTGGAGCGTCGCCATGTTCATAATCCGCCAGTCGCCGAGCAACTTCGCCAGCGTGCCGCCGTGGTTGAGGAACCGCCTTCGGTCGCCGAAGGGAAGCTCGTAACTCTGGCGAAGGGTGAGGCGGTGCCGCACGTCGAAGGACGACAGGCCGCGCTCGGCGGCCAGATCCTGCCAGTTTTGCGCCACGGTGTGCCCGGCGCCGCCCACGCTGGCGGCGTCGTCAATGGACTTGGAAAAAGTGTAGAGCGCGTCCACCGAAAGGCCGCCGTGAAACTGGCGGCGCAATTCCACATTCAACGCGTTATAGATGGACGTCGCGCCGGAAGTTTCGTAGGTGAATTGCTGCGCGTTTTTGAGGGAAAGCTGGCTCTGGGTATCGAGCGGGGTGGCCGTCGTCGCCAGGTTCGGACCCAGCAGCAGGTCGAGCTTGGTCCCCTTCGTGCCCACGTAGCCGAGGGAAAGAATCCAGTCGCGCAGGATTTCGTTTTCGATCGAGAAATTCCAGGTCTGGCCGTAAGGCGTGTGGAAGTTGGGATCCACAGCGTAGGTATTGCGCGCGATGGTGGGCGAAACCTGCGGGAACCCCTGCTCGAGCGTCAGGACTTGCTGCGGCGACGTGGTCAGCGTGGAAGCCTGGGCAAAGGGCGGCTGGTTGGCGAGATTCGGCACCAGGCGCTGATAGATGGATTCGTCGTAGAAAATGCCGTAACCGGCGCGCATCACCAGGCGATGTTGGATCCACGGGCGATAGGCGATTCCCACGCGCGGCGCCCAATTGTTCTTGTCCGGCCGGATCAGCGAAACCGGGAGCGAGCCGGGCGAGAGGCCCGTCACCACCTCCGCGCTGGAAAATCCCGGGCCGACTTCCAGGTCCGAGAGGTGCCCGTATTTCTCCGTCATGGGCTGGAAGTATTCGTAGCGCACGCCGACGTTGAGCGTCAGGTGCGAACTGGCGCGCCAGTCGTCCTGCGCGAAGCCGGAGAAGACCCAGGAGCGGAAATAGTTGCTGCTGGTGCCAAAACGGACGGTGGTGACCTGCGGCAGGCCGAGCAGAAAATCCGCGAAATCAAAACCGGTGCCGCTCACGGGCAGCCCAGCGGTGGTCAGGTCGCTGGTCGTGAAGCCATTGAAAGTGAAAGTGCCGCGGGCATCGGGGTCCTGAAGATTGTTCATCTGGACACGCCGCACTTCCCCGCCGAAGCGCAGGTTGTGCTTGCCGGCATTCAGCATGACGAAGTCCATGGCCCGCCATGTCTGGTTGCGGATCAGGGACGGAATGGTGTCATTCAGGCCCGTGAAGTTGGTGAAGCTGATGATCGGCAAGCCCCAATCGCGCGGGTCCTGCGAGATGCCCTGAATCCCCAGATCCCCGGAGATGTCCTGTTTATACGCGAAAGGGTTCAGCGTGGAGACGCGCTGGCGGTTGAAATTCAGCAAGAGGGTGTTGACCAAGTGCGGGCTGAACGTGTGCGTCTCGTCGAGGTTCACGTTCTGGCCCAGCATCGAAGTGCTGCGCGTAAGAAGTGGAAAGCTCGAAACGCCCTGCGAACGTGAAGACGTCAGAAAGTAGAAGACGCCGATGTTGTCCTTGTCGGAAATCTCGTGGCCCACGCGGCCCATCACGCGGTCGGAGGAATTCGGCAGCGCCTCCTGCAGATGATAGTTCTGCACCGATCCCGGAAGATTGGGGAGCGGAATGTAAGGCAAGAGGCCAAGCGCGGCCTTGTCCATCATCGCCGAAGGAACAATGTTTGCTGCGAGCGGCGTGCGCGGGCCGGAGGGGTTCGAGAGCGGATTGTAAAGCTGATTGACGACGTTGCCCGATGCGTCCCGATCCAGGCACACACCGGTGGCATCGAAGCCCGATTTGCAGAGGCTCGAAAAGTCGCCGTCGCGGCGGTTCACCAGGGAGGGCACGGTGGCAAAGCTGTCGAAGGGATTGTGGCTCCGCTGCAGGTTGTAGTTGAAAAAGAAACTGGTTTTGTCCTTGCCGTGATAGATGCCGGGAATGGTGAGCGGCCCGCCAAAACCGATTCCCGCGCGCTCGGAATAGGAAGGAATTTGCGGGGAATTGGCCACGTTCAAGGGATAAGGGCGAGCGTTGAGCGCGGAATTGGAATACTGCTCGAAAACGTTGCCGCGAATGCGATTGATCCGCGGGCGCCGCCCTCCAAACCGGCCGCCCATAATCATGAACCCTCCGCCGCCGAATCCGCCGCCCGGGCCACCACCAGGCCCGCCGCCGGGGCCCGGGCCCCCGCCGGGGCCCTCGCCGCCACCGCCGAAACCCGGAGCGCTTTGTGACTGGCGCATCTGGCGAAACTCTTCGAGGCGGCGCATCTGGTCGCGATCACCTCCGGGCATCGCCGCCTGCGCCACGCTGCCGGAAAGAAGAAAAGAATTCGCGGCGCTGGCCTGCAAATCGGGAGATTCGGACATGGCCTCGGCGCCAGACGATTCGCCCGCGGATTGCCCCGCGGTGCCGCCGCTGAATCGCACGTTGGCCAAGCCTTCCTCTCCTTCGCCGTTGGCCGCTCCAGCGCCACCGGCCAAATTCTGCAATCGCTCGCGGGCTTGCGCCGGCAGAGATTCGGGATTGAAGGACCTGTTTCCATTGCGGTTGGGAGTCTCAGCCTGGGCGGACTGGGGCTCGTTCCCGTAGGCCATCACCAGCGAGACGTTGACCTTCAGCGCCTTGCCCGCTTCGGCGGGAATCGGCTCGCGAACGTCGTCGCGGAAACCCACCAGCGAAACCAGAAGCTTGTAAGTGCCGGGCGGGACGTTGGAAAACGTGTAGTTCCCCGCGGTGTCGCTCCAGGTTTCTTTGCGCTCGCCGGCCTGCGGGTTGACCAGGATAACGGACGCGCCCGGCACGGCAACTTCGCCGGACGTGTGAATGTGGCCAAAAACCGTAGCGCCGGCGGAACCCTGTGCTCGGAATTCAGCCGGCGCAGACGCGATTAGACCCAGCACTGCCACCAGCGTGGCGATGTCTCTTACCCACCTTGAGCCTGACCCACCCAAGAGCCGCAAGCCGTGTCCTTTCACACCCAAGACGCCCGCCCGCCGCGCTCCATCTTCGCCGCGTGCTATTTACGACGAAAAAACGCGTCAAACGGTTACAACGCGGGTGTGGATTGATGTAACCTTTTTCCGGGCGTTCTCGTTTAATCATCCGAGGAGCACATTATGAACCACAAGCGTCTTTGGCCGGCTTTGACCGCCACATTGGCGATCCTGCTTTCAATCCCTTTGACGGCGCAATCGGAGGGCCAGCAGAATGAGCCTCCGCCACCGCAGATGCAGGAACGCATGGGGCCTGGCATGCGCGGCCCGCGGGCGGGAGGGACCATCGTTTCCGTGGGTGTGGGCCAGTTTCAATTAAAGAAAATGAACGGCGAAACACAGACGGTGCTGGTGAACGATCAAACGCGAATCCGCGAAGGACAAAGAGACAACCAGAAAACGCTGGAACTCGACGACCTGAAGCCCGGTGACCACGTGATGGTGATGGGCCAGGAGAATGACAACAAGCAGTTCGTCGCCACCGTCGTACACCGCCTCACCCCGGAGGAGATGGCCCGCTTTCAAAACGCCGCAGACCGGGCGTTTGGCGAGATCGTCTCGATTGAGGGGAACGAGATCAAAGTTCATAGTCAGTATCGCGGCGACCAGACCATCGTGGTGAACGATCAAACCACATTCATGAAGAACGGCGAGGCGATCACCCTGAAAGACCTGAAAGTCGGCGACCGCATCCTGGCCATGGGCAAGGAAACCGACGGCAAACTGACCGCGGAGCGAGTGATGACGGGCCGGATGATGCGCGGCCGCGGCCGCATGATGCGCCCCCGCTCCGAGGGCCAACCGCCGCCCACTCAGTAGGCACGCCGCCGGGAGAGCTTTCCGCAAAGTCCTCGCAAGCAATCCGAAAGGGGCCGGGTGGCCTGGTGACGCACCACCCGGCTGCTTTGTGCCTTCGCTTCCCGAGCCTCCTTGGCGTGAGCTTCCAGAGGCCTCTTCCCTCAGCCGACCGTTGTGCCGGTTGCGCCCGCGGATAGACCTCTTGACATCCAAGCCAAATGGTGATAGGCTACAAACTTAGCCTCACATGTTGCCGCAGCAAGCGGGAAGCCCGCGTCGAAATCGGAAGCGGGAGGAATGAAGGTGAACCGCCGGCAAATCATGCCCTTGAGATGGAGCGGGCGGAGGCCGCCCCGCCGCCTGGCGTCTGCTGCAAAATGCAGCGAACCCATCGCAGCACGCCTTGCCACAGGTGCGGCAGCCAGTGTTTATGCGGGTTTGGCGCAATTCCCAGGAAGAAAGGCGCGGCTGGAACGGCCTTTTGGGGGTGAGTGGAGCCAGGATGTTATTGAAAACAAAGGACCGTGTTTCACAAAAGGGCGCGAAAAGGGGTCCAGCGAACCCGTGTTTCGCGCTAACCAACCCGTCAGGAGCGACTTTCGCCGCCCCAGGTGCGCCCGGGATGATTTTAGGATATCCTAGACACTTCAGGGGAAAACGCATGGCCAGATGGAAAGATTTCCAGGGGGTTAATCTCGGCTTCGCGCTGGAGCTTTACGAGGGCTTCCTGAAGGACCCCGCTTCGCTGGACGCGGAAACGCGCAAGTTCTTCGAGCAGCATCCGCCGCCGGGTGAAAGCCCGGCGCAGGCCGCGGCCGTTTCAGACGCCGGATTCGAGAAAGTCGTGGGCGCGGTCAACCTGGCCGAGTCCATCCGCAAGTTCGGCCACATGGACGCGCGCGTGGATCCGCTCGGGAGCGCGCCGCCCGGCGATCCTTCCCTGCTGGCGGAATCGCACGGCGTGACGGAAGAAAGCCTGGAGCAGTTGCCCGCCGCGCTTCTGGCGGGGCAGATTTCCGACGGCGCCTCCAACTTCCTCGAAGTCATCCGCCGTCTTCGTCGCGTTTATTCCTCCACGCTCGGATACGATTTTGCGCACCTGCGCGATCCGGAGGAGCGCGCCTGGCTGCTCACCGCGGCGGAGGCCGGCCTCTACCGCGCGCCCGCCGACCCGGTGGACGAGCAGGAAATCCTCGAGCGCCTGACGCAGGTGGAATGCTTCGAGCGATTCCTGCATCGCACCTTTCCCGGCAAGACCCGATTCTCGATTGAAGGGCTGGACATGCTGGTCCCGGTGCTCGACGAAGTGATCGGCGAAGCGGCGGAAATCGGCATGCGCCACGCGCTGATCGGCATGGCTCACCGCGGCCGCGTCAACGTGCTGGCGCACATCCTGAACAAACCTTACTCGGAAATCCTCGCCGAATTCAAGGACCCGGTGCGGGCGCGCAATTTCCGCGAGGACCAGGGCTGGACGGGCGACGTGAAATACCACCTGGGCGCGCGGCGCGCCATCAAGGGCGGCGAGGAAGTCGGCCTGATCATCAGCCTGCCGCCCAATCCCAGTCACTTGGAAGCTGCCGACCCGGTGGTGGAGGGCATGGCACGGGCCGCCGGCACGCGCGCCGACCGGCGCGGCGCGCCGGTCTTCGACTCGACCAGGACCCTGCCCATCCTGATCCATGGCGACGCGGCGTTCGCCGGCCAGGGCATCGTGTCCGAAACACTCAACTTCTACCGCCTTAAAGGTTATCGCACGGGTGGAACCATTCATATTATTGTAGATAACCAATTAGGTTATACCACCGAACCGGATCAGTATCGAAGCGCTCTTTACACCAGCGGCATTGCGCGCGGCTTCCGCATTCCCATCGCGCACGTCAACGCGGACGATCCCGAGGCGTGCATCGAGGTGGCGCGCGTGGCCTTCGCTTTCCGCGCGCACTTCAAAAAGGATTTTGTCATCAACCTGGTCGGCTACCGCCGCCACGGGCACAACGAGGGCGACGAGCCCAGCTTCACCCAGCCGCTGCTCTATCAGAAAATCGCCGCGCACCCGACGGTGCGCGAGCTGTGGGCGAGGACGCTGGTCGAGCGCGGAGCGATTGCAAAGGGCCTGCCCGACCAACTGGTGCAGCGGCAGATGGAAAAACTGGAAGTCGAGCTCCACTCGCTCCAGCCGGAGCGGGCGCTGGTGGAACCGACGTTCGAGCCGCCACCCGCGGGCGCGGCGCGCAACGCCCGCACCAACGTTCCGCTGGAACGGCTGCGCGCGCTGAACGACGGGTTACTGGCGCTGCCGGAAGGATTCGCAATCCACAGGAAGCTCGAGCGCGCGCGGCACCGGCGGAACGAAGCGTTCGACCGGCCCGATGAACGCACGATTGATTGGTCGCTGGCGGAGGAACTGGCGTTCGCGTCCATCCTTGAAGACGGCGTCGCTATCCGCATGACCGGCCAGGACGTCGAGCGCGGAACGTTCAGCCAACGCCACGCCATCTTTCACGATGTGAAGAGCGGTGCGCGATTTGTTCCCCTGCAGGCGCTCGAGCAGGCGCGGGCGGCGTTCGAAATCCACAACAGCCCGCTCACGGAAAACGCCGTGCTCGGTTTCGAACTAGGTTACAGCCTGCAGGAGCCCGGGCGGTTGGTCATCTGGGAAGCCCAGTACGGCGACTTCATCAACGGCGCGCAGACGATCATTGACGAGTTCCTGGTTTCGGCGCGCGCCAAATGGGGACAAACGCCTTCGCTCGTGCTGCTGCTCCCCCACGGCTACGAGGGCCAGGGCCCGGACCATTCGAGCGGGCGCCCGGAGCGATTCCTGCAACTCGCCGCCGAAACCAACATGCGCCTGGCTAACTGCACCACCGCAGCGCAGTATTTTCATTTGCTACGCTTGCAGGCGGCAGTGCTGAGGGCGGATCCCCTGCCGTTAATCATTCTCACTCCCAAGAGCCTGCTGCGCCATCCCATGGTGGCGTCGTCGCCGCGCGAGCTGGCGGAAGGCGCGTGGCAGCGCGTGCTGAATGATGCTGAGGCCGTTCAGCGGGCCGACCAGGTGCTTCGCCTGATTTTGTGCAGCGGCAAAATCTATGTGGACCTGATGGCGTGCGACATTTGTGACAAGTCTCCCGCCGTGGCGATCGCGCGCCTGGAGCAGATTTGTCCTTTTCCGGAGGACGAGCTTCGGCAGGTGCTGAACGCGTATCCGCACCTGCAGGAAATCGTCTGGGTGCAGGAAGAGCCGGAAAACATGGGCGTGTGGGAATTCGTGCGGCCGCATCTGGAGCGGATCATCCAGGGCCGCTGGCGGCTGCGCTACATCGGCCGGCTGCGCAGCTCGAGTCCGGCGGAGGGATCTTCGGCGCGCCACGCGATGAATCAGCAGGAGATCCTGAGCCACGCCTTCAACCCGCAAATGGAAATCAGCCACGAGGACATGCTGCTGGTGAAGAAGACGTAAGAGTTCATGTGGAGAGTTGAATCATGCCGGTGAAGATTGTGGTGCCCGAGCTGGGTGAATCGGTGGTCGAGGCGACGGTGGGAAAGTGGCTGAAGAAACAGGGCGAGCGCGTGTCGGTGGGCGAGCCGGTGGTAGAGCTTGAGACCGAGAAGGTGGACCTGGAAGTGGGCGCGGAACACGGCGGCGTGCTGGCTCGCATCGAGCGCGGCGAAGGCGAGGACGTCAAGATCGGCGACGTGCTGGGAGTGATTGAAGAAGCCGAAGAAGTCACGGAGCCCGCGACCACGGCGGCCGCCAAAGAGAGCGCCGCCAAACCGGGCGCACCGCCGAAAGCCACGGCGCCCGCGGCAGCGGCAGCGAAGGACTCGGGCAACGGCGCCAAAGTGATGGCCAGCCCGCTGGCGCGCCGGGTCGCGGAAGCGCACGGCGTGGACGTTGCTCAAGTTCCGCCCAGCGAGCCGGGAGGGCGCGTGCGCCAGCGCGACGTCGAAAAGTTTCTCGAAGCAAAAAGTGCGAAAGGTCCGGGGCCGGCCGTGGTGGAAAAACCCGCGCCGCCGCAGCGCGCAGCTTCAGCCGAGGTGAGCGGCCGGCGCGAGGAGCGCGTGCGCATGTCGCGGCGCCGGCAAACCATCGCCCGCCGGCTGGTTGAAGCCCAGCACGCTGCGGCCATGCTGACCACCTTCAACGAAGTGGATATGACCGCCGTGGTTGAGCTGCGCCAGCGCCGCAAGGAAGAATTCAAAAAGCGGCACGGCGTGGGGCTGGGCGTGGCGTCGTTCTTCGTCAAGGCCGCGGTCGGCGCCCTCAAGGATTTCCCGCGCCTCAACGCCGAGATCCAGGGCGATGAAATGGTGCTGAAGCACTACTACGATATCGGCATCGCCGTGGGCGCTTCCGGAGGCCTGGTGGTTCCGGTGCTGCGCGACGCCGATCGCATGTCCTTCGCCGAGATTGAGGCCGGCATCAAGGAGTTCGCGCGCAAGGCCGACGAAGGAACGCTCACACTGGAAGATTTGAGCGGCGGGACGTTCACCATCACCAACGGCGGCGTTTTCGGGTCGCTGCTGAGCACGCCGATTCTGAACCCGCCGCAGGTCGGCATCCTCGGCCTGCACAAAATCGAAGAGCGGGCCGTCCCTGTCGCCGGACAGGTCGCCATCCGCCCGATGATGTACGTCGCACTCAGCTACGATCACCGCATCGTGGACGGACTGGAAGCGGTGCAATTCCTCGTTCGCGTCAAGGAACTGGTGGAGGATCCGGGAAATCTGTTGCTGGAAATTTAGGCGGGCCAGCTATCTCTCCGGCCGCTTGTTGACTTCAGCCTTTGGCCTGCGGAGCGGCGTCACTTCGGCAACTCATCCAAGCGCGCTTTCCACGCGGGCGGCAGCGCGTGGAGAAGAACCAGGAAAGCGCCGTTCGTCCATCCAAACCCAATCTGGTTCTTCGAATAGCCTACCGTGACCTGAATCTCGTCTGAACTTGTCACCACGTTGTATTTCTCGCGGATGGTGTGGTCGCGGCGAAAATTCTTGAGAACGTCAGAGAGGAATTCATAGGAACAGCGGTTCGCGTCCTCGTTGAAGCCGTAGCGGCGCATGCCCTCGATGGCGATCAGGATGGTCGGCGCCCACCCATAAGGATAGTCCCACTGGGCCGAAGTGTTGCGCAGGCTCATCAACAGTCCGCCGGGCTTCTCGAAAAGCTTCAGATTGCCCTCGACCGCTTTCGCTTGCTCCGGTGTCGCGAGGCCGGTCCAAAGCGGATAAAAAGTGGTTGCATAGGTGTACAACGAACGACGGCCGCTACTTGAGTCGTAGTCGTAGTAAAGGCCCTGCTGCGGATCCCACATGTAGCGGTCAATTTCCGCCCGGCGTTTGAGGGCGCGTTGCTGCCATTGTTCTGAATCCTTCTTCAAACCAAGTTTATTGCTCATCCATTCCAGGTCTTTCTCGGTTTTGTAGAGTAGGCTGTTGAGCCCAACTGCTGCAAAATCTGGAGTGCTGGCCCCGAAAGGACCGAAACGGAATGAAATATCGAAGCGCCGCGTCGTAGAAACCGATCAGAAGGCCGAGAACAGCCCCTGTCAGCGCGAAGCGCAGGATCTGTGTCCTGCGAATCCGCCTAGAGTCCGGTCTTTTGACACTCGGCTTAGGTGGCACTCGTGATGTTCTTTCGCGTCCGATGGGACAAGAACAGACCCAGTCTATCATCCTC